>Ga0207645_10000195_pt1 | contig 49424 bp, 49 predicted proteins | sample KBSM53metaG_FD_184331 | JGI IMG/M metagenome (GOLD analysis project Ga0207645, IMG submission 184331) | Miscanthus rhizosphere microbial communities from Kellogg Biological Station, Michigan, USA - KBS M5-3 metaG (SPAdes) (version 2) | ecosystem: Host-associated > Plants > Roots > Rhizosphere >...
GGTCATCGTGAAGAACATCGAGGTGTACAGCCTCTGCGAGCACCACATGCTGCCGTTCTTCGGCCGCTGCCACATTGGTTACATCCCCACCGGCAAGGTCTTCGGCGTGTCCAAGCTCGCGCGGCTCGCGGACATGTACGCGCGCCGTCTGCAGCTGCAGGAGCGCCTCACCGAGCAGATCTCGCAAGCGGTGATGGAGACGGTCGGGGCGACCGGCGTCGGCGTCATGATCGAGGCGCAGCACCTCTGCATGATGATGCGCGGCGTCGAGAAGCAGAACTCCATGATGGTGACTTCCTCCGTGCTGGGAACGTTTCGCGAGTCGCAGGCCACGCGCGAGGAGTTCCTCGCCCTGATCGGCCCGCGCGGGATCTAGCGGGCCGCCGCGGGCGCCCGTCGCGCCCTCGCCGCCTCGACGGATGCAGACGTTCTTCCGCCTCGTCGACCTGACGGCGCCGCTGTTCGTGCTCGTGGCGATCGGCTTCGCGCTGACGCGCTTCGGCCGCTGGCCGATGGCGGCCGGCGACGCGCTGACGCGGTTCGTGTTCACCATCGCGATTCCCGTGCTGCTGTTCCGCCTGATGAGCGAGTTCGCGCGCGCGCCGCACGTGGATGCGCGCCTGCTGATCGCGTATTTCGGCGCATGCGGCGTCGTGTACGCCGTCGGGCGCGTCGTCGCGGCGCTGCTCTTCCGTATGGACGGCGCGTCGCAGTCGGTCTTCGCGCTCGGCGGCATCTTCTCGAACAACGTGCTGCTCGGCGTGCCGCTCGCGAAGGTCGCGCTCGGCGAGTCCGCGCTGCCCGCGGTCTCGCTGGTGCTCGTGTTCAACTCGCTGCTGCTGTGGACGTTGGCGACCGTGTCCGTCGAGTGGGCTCGCCTCGGCACATTCTCGGCGAGCGGCCTTCGCCGGACCGCGCTCGGCGTGCTCCGCAACCCGATCGTCGCGAGCATTCTCGTGGGCACCGCCTACGGCTTCACCGGCTTTCCGCTGCCGGGATTCGTCGACCAGACGATGACGCTGCTCGGCAACGCGGCGATCCCGCTGTCACTCGTCGCGCTCGGCATGGGGCTCGCCGGCTTCGGCGCGGGCGCCGGCTGGCGCGAAAGCGCGGCGATGACGGTGATGAAGCTCGTCGTGCACCCGCTCGCGGTCTACGCGCTCGCGCGCCTGCTGCGATTGCCCGCCGAGGAGACGGCCGCCGTCGTCATGCTCGCGGCGCTGCCGGTCGGGGCGAACGTCTACCTGATGTCGCGGCAGTTCGGGGTCCTCACCGGCGCCGTCGCGTCCGCCATCGTGGCCACCACCGCGGTGGCGGCGGTGACGGCACCGCTCGTGCTCGCGCTGCTCGACGCGCACCCGTGACCGGCCGCCCATCATGGCGCGGGCGTCGGCGACGCGCTTGCACTTCCCCCGCGCCGCGTTGCATGATGACGCAGCGATCCCATCGATCGAACCACGGACACGGCACATGGCCAAGGCAAAGAGCGGCACGTTCAAGGGTCTGACGAACAAGGGCGCACCGCCCGCGAGCCCGCCCCCGGGCGCGAAGCGCCCGGCGGCGCCGCCGCCGCGCCTCGCCGTGCGCACGCGCGCAAGCACGAAGGGGCGCTGACCTTTCCGCGACGGCGCCCGGGCCGCGGCCGTCGCGGTGGACGCTCGTATCGTTTGCCCGGGCCGCACGAGCGGCCCACGCTCCCGCAACGCCCGTTTCGCCACAGGCCTTTTGCCGCCCGCCTCGTCGCCGTCGAGCTCCCTGTTCGCCCAGCGCGAGTTCGTGCTGTTCTGGTTCGCGCGCGTTTCCGCGATGGTCGCGCACCAGATGCTCACGGTGGGCGTCGGCTGGCAGATCTACACGATGACGGGCAGCGCGCTCGACCTCGGCTTCGTCGGCCTCGCGCAGTTCCTCCCGTCGTTCCTGCTGATGCTTCCCGCCGGCCACGTGGCCGACCGGTTCGACCGCCGGCGCGTGCTGCAGGCCTGCATGGCGCTCGAGGCGTGCGCCGCGGCCGGCCTCGCCATCGGAAGCTGGCAAGGCTGGATCACCGAGCCGCTCGTGTTCGCGCTGATCTTCGTCGTCGGCGTCGCGCGCGCGTTCCAGACCCCGGCGATGTCGGCGCTGCTGCCCGCGCTCGTTCCGCGCGAGCTCTTTCCGCGCGCGATCGCCAGCAATTCGGCCGCGACGCAATCGGCCGTGATCGCAGGACCTGCGCTCGGCGGCTTCATCTACGTCGCGGGACCGGCCGCGGTCTATGGCACGAGCGTCGCGCTGTTCCTGGTGACCGGGCTCATGGTCCATCTCATCCGCCTCGCCCGGCGGCCCGCGCGCACCGAGAAAGTCGATCTCGACTCGGTGCTCGCCGGCATCCGTTACATCTGGAGCCGCCAGGCGGTGCTCGGCGCGATCTCGCTCGACCTCTTCGCGGTCCTGCTGGGCGGCGCTACCGCGCTGCTGCCGATCTACGCGCGCGACATCCTGCAGACGGGACCGTGGGGCCTCGGACTGCTGCGCTCGTGCCCCGCCGTCGGCGCGCTCGCGATGGCGCTCTACCTCGCGCGCCATCCGCTGAAGGGCCGGGCCGGGCGCAAGATGTTCGCCGCCGTCGCGCTGTTCGGCGTCGCCACGGTCGTGTTCGGCGTGTCCACCTGGTTTCCGGTCTCGCTCGTCGCGCTGGTGGTTCTCGGCGCGTCCGACATGGTGAGCGTGGTCGTGCGGTCGTCGCTCGTGCAACTGCAGACGCCGGACGAGATGCGAGGCCGCGTGTCCGCCGTCAACGCGCTCTTCATCGGCACGTCCAACCAGCTCGGAGAGTTCGAGTCGGGCGTGACGGCCGCGTGGTTCGGTGTGGTGCCGGCCGTGGTGATCGGCGGGCTCGGCACGCTCGTGGTATGCGCGCTGTGGATGCGGCGCTTTCCCGAGCTCGCGAACGTCGACCGTCTCGACGCCGCGCAGAAGCGCGCCTGACGCGCCGTCAGCGACGCGGGCGCATCACCCGATAGAGCACCGCGGTGCCAAGCCCCCACATGCCGTTGATCAGCATCGAGACGCCCATGCGCGAGGCGTTCCATCCGGCAGCCATCGGCTGGCCCTTCAGCGGCGCAACGATGAACCAGCCCACCATCGGCAGCGCCACCGCGCCGAGCGCGATGCCGGCGAGCCAGTAGCGCGCGCCGCGCAGCGGCCGCTGCGCGATGGCGGCGAAAACGACACCCCAGACGCCGCCCCAGAACGCGTTCGACGCGATCTGCGGCACGCCGAGCGGCGGCACCGGCCGCATCGAATAGACGCTGGCGTTCAGGCCACCGGCCGCCGACATCAGCGCGATCGTGCCCTGGTGAAACGTGAGCACGGACACGGCGCCGGCGGCAAAGCCGAGCGCCAGCGCCACGGCGAGCGCGCGTGAAGGTGGGGAGATAACCGTCATGTCGATATTGAAGCACAACGGACTGCCGGAGCTGGCACGCGCGTTGCAAGATCAGAGGCGTGTGAGAACGCAACGCAGGGGCGTACGGCGGTGGATCGCCGTGTGCCGCGGCAAACCTTACACGCCGTTCACGGCCAAACGCGCAAACGTGTAGGACGCGCATCGTCGTGCCGGTGGCAGCATCGCCTACAACAATACGGAGCCGAATCCATGGACCCAGTCACGTCTACCCGTTCGATCGTCGCAACCTGCGCCTCGTTCGCTGCGGCGCTGCTGCTCGCAGTTTCGGGCGCGGCGCTCGCGGACCCGCCATCGCGCGTGGCGCGGCTCGCCTATGCCGAAGGCGCCGTCAGCTTTTCGCCGGCCGGCGACGGCGACTGGGTGCGCGCGATCGTCAACCGGCCCCTCGTCACCGGCGACCGCCTGTGGTCCGACGCCGATGGCCGCGTCGAGATCCAGTTCGCGACGACGGCCGTGCGCATCGGTCCGATGACCGACGTCGTGCTCGTCAACCTCGACGACCGCATGCAGCAGTTCCAGCTGACGCAGGGCGCGCTGCAGCTACGCGTGCGCAATCTCGGTCCCGGCGAGCAGGTGGAGGTCGACACGCCCAATTTCGCGTTCGTCGCGACGCGGCCGGGCGATTACCGGTTCGACGTCGAGCCCGACGGCAGCGCGACGCGACTTTTCGTGCGCGCCGGTGAAGGCGACGTCTACGGCGATGGCGCCGCGTACCACGTGGGCTCCGGGCAGGCGGTGCGATTCGCCGGCACGGCGCTGAACGATGCCGAATACCTCGCGTTGTCGCCGCCCGATCCGTTCGAGCGCTGGGCGCAGTCCCGCGACCAGCGCTATGGCCGCCTCGTGTCGTCGCGCTACGTCGCGCCGGACGTCGTGGGCTTCGAGGATCTCGACCAGTACGGCACATGGCGCAACGATCCCGCGTACGGGAACGTATGGATTCCGCGGAGCGTGCCGGCCGACTGGGCGCCGTATCGCAACGGCCACTGGTCCTGGATCGACCCGTGGGGCTGGACGTGGGTCGACGACGCGCCGTGGGGCTTCGCGCCGTTCCACTACGGGCGCTGGGCCGAGGTCGGCAACAGCTGGGCGTGGGTCCCCGGCCCGCCGCGGCAGCGCGCCGTCTACGCGCCCGCGCTCGTCGCGTTCATCGGCGGCGCCGGCTTCGCGCTCTCGGCGAGCAGCGGACCGTCGATCGGCTGGTTCCCGCTGGCGCCCGGCGAAGTCTACCGGCCCGCGTACAACGTGAGCCGCGACTATTTCACGCGCGTCAACGTGACGAACACCGTGGTCAACACCACCATCGTCACCAACGTCTACAACACGCGCGACCGGCCCGGCAACGTCCGTTACGCGAACATGCAGCGGCCCGCCGCGATCACCGCGGTCGCGCCGGCGGTCTTCGCGCAGTCGCAGCCGGTGCAGCGCGCGACCGTCGCGGTCAACGCGCAGGTGCTGAACAAGGCGGAGGTCCTGCCGCTCGCGAAGGTGGCGCCGCAACGGCAGAGCGTGACGGGCGCCGCACCGGCGGCCCGCGCCGCGCCGGCGGCGGCCACGCAGCGCGCCGTCGTCTCCAAGGCGCCGCCCCCGCCACCGCCCGCGTCGCTGGAATCGAAGCTCCCGGCGATGCGCGAGGCGCCGGGCAAGCCGATCGACCGGCCGCCGAACGCCGCACGTCCTGCGGGGCCCGGCGCGCCCGCGCCTGCCGCTGCGCCTGGCGCGCCGCAGGCGCGCGTCGTCAATGCCCCTGCCCCGAAGCCACTGCCGGCGAAGGCGCCCGGCGGCAACGGGCGCGGCGCGAATGCCGCGGACAAGGGTCCCGGCGCACCCGCCCCTGCCACTCCCGCCCCGACGCCGGGCGGCGCACCTCCGCCGCCGGCCGTGCCTGCCGCAGCGACACCATCGCCGGCCGCGCCTCCCGCGAGCGAACCGCCGCGCGGAAACGCGGACCGTGCGCGCCAGGAGCGCGGCAAGGGCAACGACAATGGACCGCCGGGACGCGCGACGGAAACTCCGGCTGCACGGCCACCGCAAGCGGCCTCGCCCGCGCCGGCGCCGGCAGCGCCGCCGCAATCGGCGTCGCCGCCGCCGCAACCGCAGGCTCAACCGCAACCGCAGGCTCAACCGCAACCGCAGGCGCAACCGCAACCGCAGGCCCGTCCGCCCGAGGCGCGCGGCAACGGCAAGGGTCGCCAACAGCGCGAGCAGGACGGCGCGCCTGCGCAGCCGCCGCAGAACGCCACACCGCGACCCGCCCCCGTTCCGGCACCTGCACCAGAAGCACCGGCGGCGCGGCCGCCCGCGGCGGGCGCGCCGCAGCCGGCGCCGGCTGCGCCGCCGCCGCCCGCGCAGCGGCCGCCGCCGCAGGAGCGTGGCAACGGTCAGGGCGCGCAACAGCGCTCGCAGGGGAACGACGCGCCACCGCGACCGATGCCGCAGAACGCGGCGCCGCGCCCCGCGCCTGCCCCTGCACCTGCGCCCGCACCTGCACCTGCACCGGCGCCTCCGCCCGTCGCGGCACCGGCGCCGCCGCCGGCGCCGGCCGCACCTCCGGCGCGACCGCCGCAAGCTAACGCGCCGCGTCCCGCGCCTGCACCAGCGCCTGCGGCCGCGCCACCCGCGCCCCCGCCACAGGCACAGCCGCCGCAAGCGCAGCCGGCGCCGCGCAACGAGAACCGCGGCAAGGGCGACGAGAATCGCGGCAAGGGCAAGGACGACGACAAGGACAAGGACAAGAAATGACGACGAGCGCGCGCGCAGCCGGCGCGAGATCGGTGCGCGCGCGTTTGTGGTGGCGCCGTCGCGCGTCTCTTGCGACAATGCGTGCTCGTCTTTTCACGCGCACACCGCGATGCCCGCAGCCAAGCCACGCAAGAAACCCGCCTACGTCGTTCGCAACTCCCCCATCCACGGCCGCGGCGTCTTCGCCGGGCGCACGATCCGCAAGGGCACGCAAATCGTCGAGTATCGCGGCGAGCGCATCTCGATGCGCGAGGCGGAGCGGCGGCCCGACAGCGATCCGGACAATCCGTACCACACGTTCCTGTTCGAGCTCAACGACGGCCAGGTGATCGACGCCGCCGTGCGCGGCAACGCCGCGCGCTGGATCAACCATTCGTGCGCGCCGAACTGCGAGCCGTTCGAGGACGAGGACGACCGCGTGTTCATCGAGGCGCGCCGCACGATCCGCAAGGGCGAAGAGCTCACCTACGACTACAAGCTGAGCGTCGCCGGCCGCATCTCCGCGCTGCAGCGCGCCGCGTACACGTGCCGATGCGGCGAGGACGGCTGCCGCGGCACGATGCTCGAAAAGCCCAAGGCGAAGGCAAAGCCCCGCGCGCCCGCTACGCGAGCCCGCTGACGCCCACCAGCGCGGCGGCAGCCAGCACCCAGACCGGATTGACGCGTGTGAACGCGATCGCAGCGGTGGCTGCCGCGGTGAGCGCGAGCGCCACCAGCGACCGATCCGCGGCCTGCGCGAGCGTGTAGCCGCTCGCCAGCACGAGGCCGATCGCCACCGGCGCGAGCGCGCGCTGGATCAGCGCACGAAGGTGCGCGCGCTTCATTCGCTCGAAGCGCCGCATCGTGAAGTAGCACAGCAGCGACGACGGGCCGCACGCGGCCACGGTTGCGACGAACGCGCCGGGCACGCCGGCCACCTTCCAGCCCAGCAGCGACACCACCATCGCGTTCGGCCCGGGCGCGAGCTGCGCGAGCGCGAAGAGGTCGGCGAACTCAGCGCTCGTCATCCAGCCTTCGACGTCGACCACCACGCGGTGAAATTCCGGCAGCAGCGCGTTGATGCCGCCGATCGCGAGCAGCGACAGCGACGCGAAGCGCCACGCGATCTCGAACAGGACGTCGGGCGGTGCGGTCATCGCCGCAGTCGCCATTCCAGCGCGATGCCGAGCGGCACCGCGACCGCAAGCACCCACAGCAGCGGCAGATGGAGGAGCGCCACGGCGACGAACACCGCGCCGCCCACGGCGAGGCCGTGCGGCGCCGGACGCGCGCCGGTGAGAAGACGGATGGCGGTGCCGAGTATCAGCCCCGCCGCCGCCGCGGACGCCGCCGTGATCGCGGCGTGCGCGACCGGCGAATGCGCGACCGACGCGTAGAACGTCGCGAGCAGCAGCACCGCGACCACAGGCACGAACAGGATGCCCGTCAGGGCGACGAGCGCGCCCGCCGCGCCCTGCCACCGCGCACCGAGGATCACAGACAGGTTCACGACGTTGGGTCCCGGCAGGATCTGGCACAGGCCAAGTAGCTCCGCGAACTCGCGCTCGGTCAGCCAGCGGCGCTCGTCGACGAGCACGCGCCGCGCCCACGGCATCACGCCGCCGAAGCCCAGCAGGCCCATCTTGAGGAACGCGGTGAAGAGCGTCAGCCGCGTTGCCGGCGGGGTCGATGGCGCCGGCGCCGGCGAAACGAAGTCAACCATCGGCGGCGTCACCGCAAAAGCGCGTGAATCCGGCCACGGGCTCGCGCTCGGTGTCGAGGCCGTTCGCGATCTCCTCCGGATCCAGATGGCCGAGCGCCATGCCGCAGAGCATGATCTCGCCGTCGGGAATGCCGAGATGGCGGCGCACGATCCGGTGGAACGGCGTGAAGGCCGCCTGCGGGCACGTGTGGAGGCCATAGGCGCGCGCGGCGATCATCACGGCCTCGATGAACATGCCGTTGTCGAGCCAGCTCCCGAGCTCGAGGTCCCGGTCCATCGCGAAGAAGAGCCCGACGGGCGCGCCGAAGAACTCGTAGTTGCGCGCGTGCTGCCGCGCGGTCGCCGCGCGGTCGCCCTTGGCGATGCCGAGGAGGCCATAGAGGTCCCAGCCGAGCTTGCGACGGCGCGCGAGGTACGGATCGCGCCAGTGGCGCGGGTAGTAGGCGTATTCCTCGGTGTGCTCGCCGGTGGCGGCGAAGTGCGCGGCGACGAGCTCGGCCGACAGCGCGTCGCGCACCGCGCCCGTGCACACGTACACCTTCCACGGCTGAACGTTCGTGCCCGACGGCGCGCGCGCGGCGAGCGAGAGGATCGACGTCACCACCGAGCGTGGAACGGGCGTCGGCAGGAAGCCGCGCACCGACCGGCGCGTCACCAGCGCCTGCGCTATGGCGCGGCCGGCGGGCGGGAGGTCGTCGGGAAGCGGAGGATCGCGATGCACGGCGGGCGCGGCAGATGAGGCGCGCCGCCGCATTCTAGCGCGCCGTCAGGCGCGGAGCCTCTCGAAGCAAGCTTGCAGGAAGCGCGCGCGGTGCTCTTCCGGCGCCGCGGGCGCGTCGAACACGACCTCGACCGACGCGTGCAGGAAGCGCTCGTCGTCCTCGTCCTTGGCGAACCAGCGGAGCTCCGGCGGGAACGCGTGGATCAGCGTGAGGTCGTCTTCGAGACGGCTGACGAACGCGCGCCGCGTGATGCCGTTGTCGCGCGCGATCGCCGCGTTGGCGATGAAGTCCGAGCCTTCCAGGCATTCGCCGACGCTGGGCACGCTCGCGGCGGCCGCGGCGGTGAAGCCGGCTGCGGCGAATGCGACGGCGGCGACGCGCCGCCAGGTCCGTCCGTCCTGCTCTTCCCTGCACGTCGTCATGGTTCTCGCTCCCGAAATCCGACCGCCGGTCGAATCTAGGCTCGTCGCGCGCCGGCGGCAACGTGCACCGCAGCAGGGCCGGCGTCATGGCGTCCGGCGCTCGCCCATCCATAGTCTGTGCTTAAGACATCCATAGGAACAATTGAGTTGAATTATCGGTGGGCAGGGCGCACCTTCCCTATCGTTGCGTCACCACTCCCGAAAAGGATCCGCACATGAAGACCGTAGGCCAGAAAATCGAAGCGTTCAGCGTCGTCGGCGTGAAGCCGGGTTTCAACCGTCATGAGGAGAACGGCGAATCGGCGTTCGCGCCGGTGACGGAGTCGTCGTTCCCCGGCAAGTGGAAGATCATCTACTTCTACCCGAAGGACTTCACGTTCGTATGCCCGACGGAGATCGTCGGCTTCGCCAAGCTCGCGAAGGACTTCGAGGAGCGCGACGCCGTCGTCCTCGGCGGCTCCACCGACAACGAATTCGCCAAGCTGGGCTGGCGCCGCGACCACCAGGACCTCACGAGCCTCAACCACTGGCAGTTCGCCGACGTGACGGGTTCGCTCGTCGACCAGCTGGGCGTGCGCGACCCGAAGGAAGGCGTGGCGCTCCGCGCGACGTTCGTCGTCGATCCGGACAACGTCATCCAGCACGTCTCGGTGAACAACCTCAACGTCGGGCGCAATCCGGACGAGGTGCTGCGCATCCTCGACGGCCTGCAGACCGACGAGCTCTGCCCCTGCAACCGCAACGTCGGCGGCGGCACGCTTTGACGCGCGGCGTCCGACGAAAGGAGAGTCCATGACCACGCTGCAATCGATCCGCGACCGCATTCCCGCGTACGCGAAGGACCTGAAGCTCAATCTCGACACGGTGATCTCGCGGTCGAGCCTCCTCCCCGGCGATGCCGCCGGTGCGGCGCTGGCCGCGGCCGTCGCCGCCGAATCGCCCGACCTCGTCGCCGCGCTCCGCGGCCACGAGGCGCTCGATCCGGTCCATGCGGAGGCGGCGCTCACCGCCGCGGCGCTGATGGGGATGAACAACGTCTGGTACCCGTTCGTCGAAATGGCGGGCGATGCCGAGCTGAAAACGATGCGGGCGGAGCTTCGAATGAACGCGTATGCGACGCACGGCGGCGTCGACCGGCCGCGCTTCGAGCTGTACGCGCTCGCCGCCTCCATCGTCGGCAAGTGCGAGTTCTGCGTGGCGTCGCACTACCGGCTGCTGCGGGAGAGCGGCTTCACCACGCAGCAGCTCCGCGACGTGGGCCGGATTGCCGCCGTCGTCGCGGCGGTCGCGCACGTGCTCGCGGTGGAAGTGACGCCGGCAGCCGTCGCGGCGTAACGGCCGCGGGCGGCGGCATTTGCCGCCGCCCGCCCGTCCCGGCACAATCCGGGGCATCCGTGCCCGCTCGCCCGGACGTCCACCAGAAGAATACGCATGGCCAGGAAGCGCCCCACGGCGGCGGCAGGCAGCATCGTCGTCCTCGAGCATCAGTCGAAGATCCTAGCCGGCAACCCGCTCGGCGATCCGCATGTCCGCAAGGTGGCCGTGTGGCTGCCGCCCGGCTACGACAGCGGCGTGGTGCGGGGCAAGTCCGGCGGCCGCGGCCGCCGTTTTCCCGTCCTGTACGACCTCGTCGGCTATACCGGCTCCGGCCTCGCGCATCTCAACTGGCGGCCGTTCGACGAGAACGTCGCCGAACGGCTGGAGCGCCTCACGCACGACCACCGCGTGGGGCCGATGATCGTGGTGTTCCCGGACTGCTTCACGAGCCTCGGCGGCAACCAGTACGTCAACACGTCGGCGATCGGCCGCTACGCGGACTACCTGACGCGCGAGATCGTCCCGTTCGTCGACCGCGAGTTCCGCACGCTGCCCTCGCGCGACCACCGCGGCGCGTTCGGCAAGTCGTCCGGCGGCTATGGGGCGATGGTCCACGCCATGCGCTACCCCGACACGTGGGGCGCCATCGCCAACCACTCCGGCGACGCGCTGTTCGACTTCTGCTACCTGACCGACTGGCCGCGCACGCTGAACGAGCTCGACCGCCACCGGCGCCGCCGGCGCGTTCCCGGCCGGGTCAACATCGGGGCCGACGAGCGCGGTGCCGACCTCGGCATCGACGACGGCCGCACGCGGCGCTTCCTGCAGCACGTGTGGGAAAAGGAGAAGCTGTCGGACTCCGAGGCGCACGCGCTGATGAACCTCGCGATGGCCGCCACCTACGACCCGGACCCGAAGGTGCCGCTCGGCTTCCACCTCCCGTTCAACCTCGAGACGGGCGAGATCCTCCCCGATCGCTGGCGCCGCTGGCTCCGCCACGATCCGGTCCACATGGTGGCGCGATACGCCGACAACCTGAAGACGATGCGCGGCCTGTACGTCGATTGCGGCTGGCGCGACCAATATCATCTGCACTATGGCGCGCGGATCTTGTCCAAGCGGCTGACGCAGCACGGCGTGCCGCACGTCTACGAGGAGTTCGATGACAACCATTCGTCGATCGACTATCGTATGGACGTGAGCCTGCCGTATCTGTACCGCGCGCTGAAACCATGAGGAGGAGCTGACATGCGCTGGGGTGACATGCGCGAAAGCCAGAATGTCGAGGACCGCACGGGCATGGGCGGCGGCGGTGGCGGGGGCTTTCCGCTCGGCGGCGGCATGCGGATGGGCTTCGGCTCGCTGATCGTCCTCGTCATCGTCGGCCTCATCTTCGGCATCAATCCGCTCGAGATGCTGGGCCTGATGGGCGGGGGCGGCGGTGTTGTGCAGCAGGCGCCGCCGCAGACGGCGCCGCCGGGTTACGGCCCGCAGACGGCGCCGCCGTCCAAGGCGACGCCGCCGGCGCCGCCGACGCCCGAAAAAACCCTCAGCCGCAAGGTCCTGGGCGACACCGAGGACGTCTGGACGGCGCTCTTCAAGGCGATGGGCACGCGCTACGAGCCGCCCACGCTGGTGCTGTTCACGCGCCAGGTCAGGTCGGCGTGCGGCCTCGCGAGCGCCGCCTCCGGCCCGTTCTACTGCTCCGCCGACAGCAAGCTCTACCTCGACACCGCGTTCTTCGACGAGCTGTCGCGGCGCTTCGGCGCGCCCGGCGATTTCGCGCAGGCCTACGTGATCGCGCACGAGGTCGGGCACCACGTGCAGAACCAGCTCGGCACGATGCGGCAGTTCGACGCGCAGATGCAGCGGACGGACGACCGCGGCAGGAACGCGATGTCCGTGCGCCTCGAGCTGCAGGCGGACTGCTACGCCGGCGTGTGGGGCTTCTTCGCGCAGAAGCGCAACCTGATGGAGCCCGGCGACCTCGAGGAAGGCATGCGCGCGGCCGCCGCCGTCGGCGACGACCAGATCCAGAAGCGCACGCAGGGCTACGTCGTGCCCGAAGGCTTCACCCACGGCTCGGCGCAGCAGCGCCAGCGCTGGTTCAAGACGGGCCTCGAGTCCGGCGACCCTCGGAGCTGCAACACGTTCGAGGCGCGCCAGCTCTGACCGGAGGGGCCGCCTCGGCGGTGACGTGTCCGGGCTGCCGTCAGCCGATGACGGCGCTCGACCTGGCGCGCAAGCCCGGCGGCACGCTGACCGTCGACCTCTGCGCGACGTGCCAGGTCGTGTGGTTCGACACCTACGAGAGCCTGCAGCTCACGCCCGGCGCGACGCTCGACCTGCTGCGCGCCCTGCACGAGGCGCAGCGCGCGGCTGTGCGTCCGCTCGCGCCGCCGCTCGCGTGCCCGCGCTGCGACACGGTGATGGCGCTGACGCAGGACCTGCAGCACACGACGCGCTTCTCCTATTACCGCTGCCGCTACGGGCACGGCCGGCTGACGCCGTTCTTCCAGCTCATGCGCGAGAAGAACTTCATCCGTCCCCTCACGCGGCCGGAGCTCGCGCGGCTTGCGGAGAACGTGAAGACGGTGCGCTGCGCGAGCTGCGGCGCGCCGGTCGACATCGCCAACACGATGGTCTGCGGCTATTGCCAGTCGCCGGTGATGGTGCTCGATCCCGGCGCGGTCGAGCGCACGCTGGCGGAGATCGCCGCGGCGGAGCAGCGCCGCGCGACGCCCGCGCCCGATCCCGATCGCCAGGGCGACGCCATCATCGCCCTGGCGAAGCTCGAACGGGAAATGGCGCGCGACCGCCGGGCCGACGACGCAGGCGTGGCCATCGACCTCCTGGGCCTCGGCTTCACCGCCCTCGGGCGCCTCCTCGAAGGGCGCTAGACCCGTACGGATTCACCGTCGCCGGACTGCTAAACTAGCGGCTCTTTCGTGCACGGAGCCCCTGCCATGTCCCTCTACCGTTTCCTGCCGGCGTTCCTGGTCGCGACGGCCGTTGCGGGCGCCGCCGGCGCGCAGACGACCGCGCCGCTTCCCGCGCCCACCGTCAGCGACGCCGCCGTGCCGAAGCACACGTGCGTGCGTCCTGGCGACGTTCCCGGCGGCCTCGCGAGCGACACGCAGCGCCGCATGTGGCAGAAGGACTATGCGGCGTACAGCGACTGCCTCAAGAAATTCATCAACGACCAGCGCGCGGCCGCCGAGCCGTACAACAAGGCGTCCAACGCGGCGATCGACGAGTACAACTCTGCAGTCAAGTACTTCAATGACCAGATCGAGAAGCTGAAGGAAGCCAACAAGTAACCGGCGCCCGGAAGCCTCGGCGCCATGGGGTGCCGGCGCCGCCAACGCCGCGCCCCGATGGCCATTCCCGTCCCCGCGCCCGCCGCCAGCCCGGCGGCCCCGCCCGCCGCCGATCTCGCGCCGGCGATCGCGCGCGTCCTGCTCGAAGGCTTCAACCGCCACTACGCGCTGTTCCGCGAGTGCGCCCGCGCGGCCAAGCGCTACTTCGAGGCGGCGAACTGGCTCGCGATCGGCCACGTCGCGCGCGACCGCATCGACTTCTACGATCGTCGCGCCGCCGAGACCGTCGAGCGCATCGAGCGCGAGTTTCGCTCCGCCGGCCTCAACGGCGCGGAGGCCGATGCGCTGTGGGAGCGCGTGAAGCTGCACTTCATCGGGCTCCTCGCCGATCACCGCCAGCCCGAGTGCGCCGAGACCTTCTTCAACACGGTGTCGTGCCGGATTCTGCACCGGACGTACTTCAACAACCGCTTCATCTTCGTCCGCCCCGCGGCGTCGACCGAATACCTCGACGCCGACGCGCCGTCGTATCGCAGCTACTACCCGGGGCGCGGCGGCCTTCGGCAGGCGCTGATCGACCTCACGCTCGACCTTCGCCTCGACCGCCGCTTCGCCGACTTCCGGCGCGACATGCGCCGCGTTCTGGCGGCGATGCGCCGCCGCCTGCCGCGGCCGTTCGTCGCCGAGGCCAATTTCCAGATCCAGGTGCTGTCGTCGCTGTTCTTCCGCAACCAGACCGCCTACGTCGTCGGCCGCATCGTCAACGGCATGGCGTCGCATCCGTTCGTCGTGCCGGTCAAGCACGACGCCGGCGGCCGCCTCTACGTCGACGCGCTGCTCGCCGAGGCCACCGAGCTCGCGCTGCTGTTCTCCGCCAATCGTGCGTATTTCCTGGTCGACATGGAAGTTCCGTCCGCGTACGTGGCTTTCCTGCGCGACATCGTGCCGGACAAGACGGCGAGCGAGCTCTACACGATGGTGGGGCTGCAGAAGCATGGCAAGACGCTCTTCTTCCGCGACTTCCTCCACCACCTCAAGCATTCGTCCGACCGCCTGATCGTGGCGCCCGGCATCAAGGGCCTCGTGATGACGGTGTTCACACTGCCGTCGTATCCCTACGTGTTCAAGGTGATCAAGGACCGCATCGCGGCGTCGAAGGACACCGACCGGGCGCGCGTCAAGCAGAAGTACGCGCTGGTCAAGCATCACGACCGCGCGGGCAGGATGACGGACATCCTCGAGTATTCCGACGTCGCCTTCCCGCGCGACCGCTTCACGCCGGAGCTCCTGGCCGAGCTCGACGCGGTCGCGCCGTCGCAGGTCGAGCGCAACGGCGATTTCATCGTCGTCCGGCATCTCTACATCGAGCGGCGGATGACGCCGCTCAACATGTTCCTCACGGACGCCGACGAGCCGCAGCGCATCCGCGCAATGCGCGACTACGGCGACGCGCTCCGCGAGCTCGCCGCGATCAACATCTTCCCCGGCGATCTGCTGTTCAAGAACTTCGGCGTCACGCGCTACGGGCGCATCGTGTTCTACGACTACGACGAGATCGAGTACATGACCGACTGCCGGTTCCGCGACATCCCGCCGCCGCCGCCCGGCTGGGACGACATGTCGGCCGACGTCTGGTATCCGGTCGGGCCGCGCGACATCTTCCCGCAGGAGTTCGCGACGTTCCTGTTCACCGATCCGCGGCTCCGCGACGCCTTCGTCGCGTTCCACGGCGAGCTCCTCGCCGCCGCATGGTGGCTGCGAGTGCAGGAAGCGAACGCGGGCGGCCGCCCGATCGAAGTCCTGTCGTATCCGCCCGCGGTGCGCTTCGCGCCGACGGCGCGACCGGATGCTATTCTCGCCGCCTAGGAGGAGCGTCACGATGTCCGCACGCCTTTGTCGAGCCGCCGTCGCCGCGGCGGTTCTCTGTGCCGCCTGCCAGAGCAGCGGCCCCACCAAGGAGGAGATCGACGCAGCCAAGAGCACGCTCGACTGCGACCACGCGGGCGACCGCATCCTCATCCGCTTCGCCGACGGCGAGGCGCGCATGCTGATGCCGGACGGCACGCGCATCATCCTCTACCAGGTCGCGATGGCGTCGGGCATGCGCTACACGAACGGCCTCATCGAGCTCCGCGGCCGCGGGATGGACCTCGAGCTCTCGCGGGAGCGGCAGACGGTGCGCATGGCCTGCAAGCAGTACGAGCTGCCGCCGAAGAAGGACTAGGTCCGCGGCCGATGACCACCGTCGGCGTCATCGGCGCGGGCGCAATGGGCATGGGCGTGGTCCGCAGCCTGCGCCGCGCGGGCTTCGCGACGCTCGTTCGCGACGTCCGCGCGGAGGCGGAGCGCGACGCCGCAAGGCTCGGCGCCGCAATCGCCGCCGACGCCGCCGCCGTCGCGGCGGCTTGCGACATCGCCGTCGTGCTGGTCGTCGATGCGGCGCAGGTGGACGACGTCCTGTTCGGACCGGCCGGCCATGCCGCCGGCGCGCGGGATGGTGCGATCGTCGTGCTGTCATCGACGCTCGCGCCCGATTTCGTCGCCGCCCTGGCGCCGCGGCTCGCGGCGCGCGGCGTCGCGCTCGTGGACGCGCCCGTCTCGGGCGGCCCCGCCCGCGCCCACGCGGGCACGATGACCATCATGGCCGCCGGTCCGCCGGCGGCGCTCGCGCGCTGCGAGCCGCTGTTCGCGGCGATGGCCGGCAAGGTCTTTCGCCTCGGCCCGCGCGCGGGCGACGCCGCGAAGTTCAAGATCGTGAACAATCTGCTGGCCGCCGTGAATCTCGCCGCCGCCGGCGAAGCGCTCGCGCTCGCCGCGCGGGCGGGGCTCGACGCCGCGACGGTCGCGGACGTCATCGGCGCGAGCTCGGGCGCGAGCTGGATCCTGTCCGACCGCGCGCCGCGCGCCCTCGCCGGCGATTTCAGCCCGCGCGCCGCGGCGAAGATCCTCGCGAAGGACGTCGGCATCGCCGCCGATTTCGCCGCCCGCCTCGGCGCCGACGCCACGTTCGCGCGCGCCGCGCAGGCCGCGTTCGCCGCGGTCGTCGAAGCCGGCGACGGCGACGCCGACGACGCCGTCCTGCTCAGGTCGTGACGATCAGCGCGAGCCGCGCGAACTGCGGCAGCGCATGGGCGACGAACGAGGCGGCGTCGGCCGCGGGCAGCGACGCCGGCGCGGCCTGCAGCGCCCGCGCCAGCGCGGCGCGATCGCGGGTGCCGTCGCAGAGCGCCAGCAGCCGTCGCGCATTCGGGTCCTCGAGGCGCACGCGCGCGTGCTGCAGCGTCGTCACGTCGTCCTGCGTTTGCGCCTGCAGGCGCGCCAGCGGACTGGCCGCCGGGCGCTCGCCGGCCGCGACCGCGAGCGCGGGCGGGTGCACGTGCAGCGTGACGAGGCTCGACACGTAGGCGTCGGTCAGCAGCGCCGGCAGCGGCCGCGGCACGGCCGTCGCGAAGCGCGACCGGAGCTCGGCCATCGGCACCGCGGCGGGCGATGCCCCGGTCAGCGCCTCCAGCAGCGCGCGCGTCGCGCCCTGCCCGCCGCCGGCCGGATCGAGGCCCGCCGCGAGCTCCGCGAGCTTGCCCGCCGCTGCCGCGCGCAGCAGCGACGCGTCGGCGCCGACGTGCATCGCGTCCATGCGCGCCGGCGCCAGCGAGCGATCGATCGGCGCGTCCTGCCGGCACAGCAGCGACTGGCGGAAGCGGCGCAGGCGCAGGAAATCGAGGTACTGCTCGCGCGGCAGCGGCGCCAGCGTCGACAGCAGCGCGCGCGCTTCCGGCGAGAGCCCCGCCGCGCTCATCGTGTGCACGTCCGCTTCGCCGAGGAAGGCCAGGCCGAATCGCGCGGCGTGCGCGACGAACGCATGGAAGAACACGGGCTCGTTCAGCGTGGCGAGGTCGTCGTGGAACAGCGCGCTGTCCGGCCGCTCGGCCAGCGCGCGGAACTCTGCCCGCAGCGCGTCGTCGCCCTCGTGGGGCGAGCGCGGTCCCGCCGCGATCAGGCGCGCGAGCTGCCGCGCCGCGTCCATGCGCGCGCGCGGATCGGCGATGCCGTCGACGGCATGATGCAGCACGTCCCACGCGGCGCGGCGCACCTGCGAGCCCGGCAGCGCGTTGTAGCTGACGAACATCACGCCGTTCGCCGCCAGCCGCGCGCGCGCGAGCGCGAAAAGGCCGTCGCGCACCGCGGGCGGGACCCACGAGTACACGCCGTGGGCGATCACGTAGTCGAAGTCGCCGTGCGCGGGATCGAGCGCCGCGAGGTCCTCCTCGACCAGCACAATGTTGCGCAGCCCGAGCGCCGCGATCGTCGCGCGCCCGGCGGCGAGCGCGCGCGGCGACAGGTCGCAGCCGACGAAGGTCGCCTCAGGGAGTCCCATCGCCATCGGGATCAGGTTCGCGCCGTCGTTGCATCCCACTTCCAGCACGCGGCAGCGCTCGACTTGCGGCGGCGAGAGGCCGAGGAACGTCGCGACGGTGGCGAGGCGGTCCGGGTGCGTGCGCGCATGCGGCTGCGCCGCGTACGCGATCGCGTCGTAGCGCGCGGCGAGCTCCGCGTTGGTGCCGTCGGCGCGCGCGCCGCCCTCTCCGGCCGCGATCATGGCAGCCGCGCAGCCGTGTCGACGTCGATGTACTGCCACCACTGGGACCGGATCGGATGCGGCACGTACGTCCTGATCCACCTGTGCCGCACGCTGTCCTCGAGCAGGTGGTACGTCATCCGGAACGGCGCATAGGCGACCATCAGCTCGGTCATGCGGTCGAAGAGCCGCGTGCGCTCCGGCGAATCGGGCAGCGCACGCGCCTGGTCGAACAGCGCGTTGAACTCCGGCAGGTCGAAGTTCGCCTGGTTCTCCTGGCCGGCGTTCGGGCCGTAGAGGAGCTGCATGAAATTCTCGGCGTCGGGGTAATCGGCGTTCCAGCCGTCGGCGCGCATCGGGATCTTGCCCTGGCGCGTCATCTTCCGAAGCTCGGGCAGGCGATCCTTCTTGAACAGGACCTTGATGCCGATCGCGTCGAGGTTGCGGCGCCACAGCTCGTCGCTCTCGCGCGCCGAGGAATTCGGCGTCGACCAGCGCTCGAGCACCAGCTTCTTCCCGTCGGGCAGCTCGCGGTAGCCGTCGCCGTCGCGGTCCTTGTAGCCGAACTTGTCGAGGAGCGCGCGCGCGGCGGCGGGATCGTAGGCCTGCGCCTGGGTGCGCAGCGCGGGATCGTAGCCGGCGATGTCCGGCGGGATGAGCCCGTTCGCCGGCACGCCGCGGCCCTTCAGCAGCACGCGGATGCCTTCGGCGTTGTTGTAGGACATGGCGATCGCGCGGCGCAGCGCGATCTTCTCCGGCGTGTAGCCGCCGACCAGCGGATCCCGCAGGTTGAAGAACGTCCACCAGGAGTTCGGCCGCAGCAGCACGTCGTGGACGATGCCCTGCTGCGCGAGGCTCGGCCGCAGCTTGCCGTTGTCGAGCGCCTGGTCGGTGAAGTCGACAGGCAGGATGTCGAGGAAGTCGAGCTCCTTGTTGAGGAACGCCAGCCAGCGCGCCTGGCCTTCCTCGATGACCGTGATCTCGATGCGGCTCACCCGCGGCAGCCGCTTGCCCTTCAGCGCGTCGGCCACGGGTTGCGACGCCGGCGGAATCGGCCCCGCGGGAACGTACGTGGTCTCGCGGAATCCGGGATTGGCGAGCAGCACGATCTTCGCGCTGCGCTTGTAGTCGCCGAGCACGAACGGGCCGGTGCCGACGGGATGCGCGCCGATGTCGTTGCCGTAGGCTTCGACGACCTCGCGCGCCTGCGCGGCGACGTTCGGGACCGCGAGCGCATAGGGAAAGCGGAGGTCCGGCGCGTTGAGGCGGATCCGCAGCGTGTAGCGGTCGACGACGGTGAGGCCGGGCAGCGGCGCGTCGTAGTCGAAGCGCCCCGATTTCCCGGCCGCGGTGCGCAGCGCATCGGCGCCCACGAGCTTGCCCTCGAACAGCCAGAGCCACGGCGACTTCACCGCCGGATCGAGGATGCGCTTGATGCCGTAGGCGAAATCGGTGGCGGTGAGCTCGCGCTGGCGCCCCTTGAACGCCGGATCGGGCGTGAAGAAAACGCCTTTGCGCACCCGGCACAGGTATGACTTGCCGCCTTCCTCGGCCACGGGCAGCGCCTCGAGCGCCCGGGGCACCAGCTTGACCGGCCGCGCGAGATAGTCGTAGTCGAGCATCGAGTCGAACACCGACGAAATGATGTTGTCCGACGCCGCGTCGGATGCGAAGGCGGGGTCGAAGCTGGTCTCGGCGATCTGCAGCGCGATGCGCAGCGATTTCTCGGGCTCGGGCGCGGCGGCGGCCGCCGGCGGCGCAAGCGCTGCGGCCCACGCGATGGCGGCGGCAAGAAGGAGCGGTACACGCGGCATGAACGACGGCGGGCGAAGGTTGTCGAAGCGGCGAATGCTAGCATCGGCGCCCGCCTGGAGGAGGTTGCATGCCGCTCCCGTTTTTGCTTCGCCGCATCCTGCTCGCGCTGCTCGCGCTCGGCGGGCTCGCGGGCCCGTTCGCCAGCGCCGCGCAGGCGCCGGCCGGTCCGCCGCCGCCCGGCCTGGCGGTGGCGACGTTCGCCGGCGGCTGCTTCTGGTGCATGGAGCCGCCGTTCGACAAGCTGCCGGGCGTGGTCTCGACCACCTCGGGCTACACGGGCGGCAGCAAGGCGAAGCCGACCTACGAGGAAGTGTCCGCGGGCGGCACCGGCCATGCCGAGGCGGTGCGCGTCGTCTACGACCCGGCGAAGGTGACGTACGCGCGGCTCCTCGACGTGTTCTGGCACAACGTCGATCCGACGGTGAAGGACCGCCAGTTCTGCGACAGCGGCACGCAATACCGGACGGCGATCTTCGTCCACGACGACGCGCAGCGGCGCGACGCGGAGGCGTCGAAGGCCGCGCTCGAGAAGTCGAAGCCGTTCAAGGACGCGATCGTCACGCCGATCGTCGCAGCGGCCGAGTTCTGGCCCGCCGAGGGCTACCACCAGGACTACTACGTCAAGAATCCGATCCGCTACAACTACTACCGGACCGGGTGCGGACGCGACCGCCGGCTTGCGCAATTGTGGGGGACGGCGCCGCACTGACCTTCGCGACCGGGCGCGCGCCAGAAAAAGCTCGCGCCGACGCGTCCTGGCGCATTGACCCGTCCCGGCGGGAGGACGATACTCCCTCGCGGCCTTGCGTGAGTGGCGCGCCGAGAAGGGCCGGTTTCGGATTCGTGAGTTCGAGCGTTCCTGCCTGCAGCGAGACCGCGCCCGCGGGCGCCTGGCCTCCCTGGCTCAACCGCCGGAGGGCATCATGGACATGCAACGGCTAAGTGGTGGCAACCTTCGCGCGGCGGGGTACGACATGCGCGCCCGCAAGCTCGTCATCGAATTGACCTCCGGCACCTACGAGTACCAGAGCGTGCCCTCCGAAGTGTGGCGCCGTTTTTCCGACGCGTCGTCGCCGTGGAGCTACTACCGCGACAACATCGAGGAAGAGTACACGGCCAAGCGCCTGCGCTGATCCCGGTCACTTCGCGGCCGCGTGGCGTGCGAGCCACGCGAAGAACTCGGCGAACCAGAGCCGCGAGTTCTGCGGCTTCAGGATCCAGTGGTTCTCGTCGGGAAAGTAGACGAGGCGCGCAGGCACGCCCTTGGCCTTCAGCGTGTCGTAGTACTGCAGCGCCTGCGTCGCCGGGACGCGATAGTCGAGCTCGCCGTGGATCACCAGCGTGGGCGTCTTCGCGCTGCCCACGAAATGATGCGGCGACTGCCGCATCACCAGCGGCTCGTTGTCCCAGTGGAACGCGCCGAGCTCCTTGGCGAAGAACAGGTAGCCGTCGGTCGCCATCATGCTGACCCAGTCGTAGCAGCCGGCATGGCACACGTACGCGCGATAGCGGTTCGTGTGCCCGTTCATGTACGCGACCATGAAGCCGCCGTAGCTCCCGCCGGTGGCGGTCAGGCGGTCGCGATCGATGTACCCCTGGCGCAGCAGGTACGTCGTGCCCGCTTCGGTGTCGGCGAACTCCTTCTCGCCGTAGCGGCCGGCGATCGTCTCGAGGAACTTCTGGCCGAACCCCGACGAGCCGTGATAGTTGACGGCGGGCACGACGTAGCCCTGTCCCGCGAACACGTGCGAGTTCCAGCGGAAGTGCCAGCCGTCCTGGTGCGCCGCGTGCGGACCGCCGTGGATCGAATGCATCAGCGGCCACTTCCTGCGCGCGTCGAACTGGGGCGGATAGGTGACGAACATCTGCACCGGCTCGCCGTGCCAGCCCTTGATCGTGAATTCGCGCACCGTGCCGAGCGCGTGCCGCGCGAGGAGCGCGCGGTTGAAGGTCTCGAGCGCGCGCTCGCCGCTGCCGTCGCCCTGCACGGAGAAGAGCGCCGGCGGGTACATCGCCGTCGAGCGCGCGAACACGATCACGCTGCCGTCCGCCGAGCGGGCGTAGCCGCCGACGGAGCCGCCCGGAACGAGATGCGCGGCGGTGCCGTCGGAGACGGGCAGGCGCCACAGGCCCACGCGGCCGCGATCCTCGATCAGCGCGAGCAGCGCGCGCGAGTCCGGCGTCCATTGCAATCCGTGCGTGGCGCGGTCGAGGTCGGGCGCCACGCGCCGGACCGCGCCCGTCCGCCGGTCGATCACGCGCACGTGGCCCTGGTCGTTGAACGCCCGCGCGGTGTCGAACGCGTGGTACGCGATCGAGCGGCCGTCCGGTGAATAGCGCGGGTGCTCGTCCGACAGGCCGCTGCCGGACGTGAGGTTGCGCACGCGGCCCGTCGCGAGGTTCACGACCGCGATGTCGCAGCGGTTCATCATGCCGGGCTCGGGCGCGGGGTCGATCGTGACGGCGATCTCGCGCCCGTCCGGCGCGATGTCGTAATGGTCGGGGGACGGGTCCCACGGCTGCAGCGCGATCCCGGCGCGCGCGAACGCGTCGCGAGACGCGCCGGTGGCGACGTCGCACACGAACACGTGCGGCGCGCGGCCGTCGGTGAGCCAGTGGTCCCAGAAGCGGAACTCGTTGCGCTCCGTGACGTGCGCCTTCACCTTGTCGTCCTTGCGCTCCTTCAGCCGCTTCGCCTGCGCGGCGTCGGTGGCGAGGTCCGCCCACACCCACGACACGAACGCGATGCGCTTGCCGTCGGGAAACCACTTGACCGCGGTGGCGCCCGTCGCTGCCCGGGTGAGGCGCGTGGCCTCGCCGCCGTCGGGCGCGATCGTGTAGACCTGCCGCTCGGTGTCGTCCTTGCGCTTCGCGGTGAACGCGATCAGCGCGCCGTCGGGCGACCATTGCGGATCGCTGTCCTTGTCGCCCGCCGTGAGCCGCCGCGGCCGGCCGCGCGCCGTCGCGGCTCCCTGCCCGGTGGGAAAAAGCCACAGCTCGGTCGTGCCCTCGTTGCTCTCCATGTCGTACGTGGTGACCGATGCGCAGGCCTGGCGCCCGTCGGGCGATATCGTCGGCGTGCCTACGCGCTTGATCGCCCACAGGGCGGCGGCATCGAGCGGCGGCTTGTTCGGGGGACGGCCGGGGCGGCGAGCGGGCATGGAGGGTTCCGGTTACAATCGAAGGCGCAATTCTACGTTCGTTCCCCCGCCGGCAACTGGCCGGCTCATGCGAGCATTCCCGCAATGACAATGAACTACCGCAGGCTCGGACGCTCCGGGCTCCAAGTGAGCGAGCTTTCGCTCGGCTCGTGGGTCACCTACGGCAACCAGATCGACACGGCGGTCGCGCGCGAATGCATGGCCGCCGCCTACGACGCCGGGGTCAATTTCTTCGACAACGCCGAGGTCTACGCGAAGGGTCAGGCGGAGACAATCATGGGCGAGGCGCTGAAAAAGCTGGCCTGGCGGCGCTCGTCGTACATCGTGTCCACCAAGTTCTACTGGGGCCTGCACGACGGCCCCAACGAGAAGAACACGCTGAACCGCAAGTACCTGACGGAGGCGATCGACGGCTCGCTGTCGCGGCTCGCGCTCGATCACGTCGACCTCGTGTTCTGCCACCGCCCCGACCCGCACACGCCCATCGAGGAGACGGTGTGGGCGCTGCACAACATCATCGAGGCCGGCAAGGCGCTGTACTGGGGCACGTCCGAGTGGAGCGCCGCCGAGATCATGGCGGCGTGGCAGGTCGCCGAGCGCCATCATCTGCACAAGCCCGTGATGGAGCAGCCGCAATACAACTTGTTCCATCGCGAGCGCGTCGAGCACGAGTACGCGCGTCTCTACGACGACATCGGGCTCGGCACCACCATCTGGAGTCCGCTCGCGTCGGGACTGCTCACCGGCAAGTACAACGACGGCGTGCCGCCGGATTCCCGCGCGGCGCTGAAGGGCTACGACTGGCTCGCCGAGCGCATCCTCGATCCCGCGAAGCTGCGGCAGGTGCGCTCGCTCGCGCCGATCGCACGCGAGCTCGATTGCACGCTCGCCCAGCTCGCGCTGGCGTGGTGCCTCAAGAACCCGCGCGTGTCCACGGTCATCACCGGTGCGAGCCGGCCGGCCCAGGTCACGGAGAACATGCAGTCGCTGGCCGTCGTGCCGAAGCTGACGGCCGAGACGATGGCGCGCATCGAGGCGATCGCCGCCGCGGGTGCGTGACGTGAGCGCTTGAGCCCGCCGCCACGGGACGCCCGATGCGGCTATCATGGGTGCTCCTGACGTTGCTCCTGGTGCCGGAGGCGGCGATGGCCGCGCTGTTCGGTGATCTGTTCGCGGGCAGTGCTCCCGCGACGCTCGGCGTGCTCGAGGGCCGGCTCTCGCCCTGCCCCGACCGTCCGAACTGCGTGTCGAGCGAGGCGGCCGACGACGCCCATCGCGTCGCGGGATTCCGCTACGCCGGGGACGGCGCCGCGGCGCTGCGGAAGCTCGCGACGATCATCGCGACGCAGGAAGGTGCGAGAATAGTGCTGCAGCAGTCGAGCTATCTCCACGCCGAATACCGGTCGAGGCTCATGGGTTTCGTCGACGACGTCGAATTCACGCTCAATCCCGCGACGCGCACGATCGAGGTGCGGTCGGCGTCCCGTCTCGGCTACAGCGACCTCGGCGTCAATCGGGCGCGGGTCGAGACGCTGCGCGCCGCCTTCGCCGAGGTGCGCGCATGAACCCGCTCCAGAGCTGGGGCGAGGAGCAGCGCTCGGCGTTCCTGTACCGCGCCTGCGCCGCCGCCGAAGCCGGCACCGTGCGCGCGGAGCTCTTCCACCGCCTCGCCGGCGAAGCCGAGGCGCAGGCCGCCATCTGGCGCGCCCAGCTCACCGCCAAGGGCCATCCCGCGCCGGCGCCGTTCGTGCCGGATGCGCGCACGCGCTTCGTCGCGTGGCTCGTGGCGCGCCTCGGGCCGCGGCCGCTCAAGGGCGTCCTCGCCGCGATGAAGGTCCGCGGCATGGCGGTGTACGGCATCAGCCTCACAACGCTGCCCGGGCACCTGCCGCCGTCGGTCGCGGGCGGGCTCGAGCATCGGCATCGCGGCCTCGGCGGCGGTGGCAACCTGCGGGCCGCCGTGTTCGGCATAAACGACGGCCTCGTCTCCAATGCGAGCCTCATCCTCGGCGTCGCCGGCGCCTCCGCCGACCCGCGCGTCGTCGTGCTCACCGGCGTGGCGGGCATGGCCGCGGGCGCGTTCGCGATGGCCGCCGGCGAATACGTGTCCGTGCAGTCGCAGCGCGAGCTCTACGAGCACCAGATCGCCCTCGAGCGCGACGAGCTGAAGCAATATCCGGAAGCGGAAGCGCAGGAGCTTGCGCTGATCTACGCGGCCAAGGGCTTGCCGAAGAAGGAAGCCGGCCGGCTCGCCCAGCGCCTCGTCGCCGATCCCGAGCACGCGCTCGACACGCTCGCACGCGAGGAGCTCGGGCTCAATCCGGACGAGCTCGGCTCGCCGCTTGGCGCAGCCGTGAGCTCGTTCGTGTCGTTCGCCGCCGGCGCCGTGCTGCCGCTCGCGCCGTTCCTGATCGCGCCGGGTCCGGCCGCGCTGCCGGCCGCGGTCGGGGTCACCGCCGTCGCGCTGTTCACCGTGGGCGCCACCCTGTCGCTCTTCACCGGCCGCAACGCGGTGTATTCCGGCGCGCGGATGCTGGCGCTGGGCGCCCTCGCCGGCGGCATCACGTTCGCCATCGGCCGCCTGGCCGGCGTCAGCCTGGGCTAGCGCCGGGCAGCGCGCGGTGGCTTCCGCGCATCCCGCGCTCGTCGTCAAGGCGGGGCGCGAACGATCGCTGCTGCAGCGACATCCGTGGCTGTTCTCGGGCGCGATTGCGCGGGTCGACGGCGAGCCGCAGACGGGCGATACCGCGATCGTCGTCGGCGCCGACGGCAAGTTCCTCGCCCAGGCCGCCTACTCGCCCACGTCGCAGATCCGCGCGCGGGTCTGGTCGTTCGACTCCGGCGACTCCATCGACGACGCGTTCTTCGCGGGGCGGGTTCGCCGCGCGATCGCCGCACGGGCGCCGCTCCTGGACCCCCAGCACACCGCGGCGCGGCTCATCCACGGCGAATCCGACGGCCTGCCCGGCGTCATCGCCGACCGCTACGGCAACGTGGTCGTGCTGCAGCTCCTCTCCGCCGGCGCCGAGCGCTGGCGCGCGGCGATCGCGGCAGCGCTGGCCGACGCCACCGGTGTGCGCTGCGTGTACGAGCGCTCGGACGCCGACGTGCGGCAGCTCGAAGGCCTGCCGCCGCGCACCGGCGCGATCAGCGGCGTGCTGCCGCGGCCGGTGACGATCTTCGAGGGCGGACTCTGCTACACCGTGGACGTCGTGAGCGGCCAGAAGACCGGCTTCTACCTCGACCAGCGCGACAACCGCGCGCTGATCCGCAAGCTCGCGCCGGGCCGCCGCATGCTGAACGCGTTCTGCTACACGGGCGGGTTCACGCTCGCGGCGCTCGCCGGCGGCGCGCAGTCGGTGCTGTCGATCGACAGCGCCGCCGACGCCCTCGGCCTCGCGCAGGAGAACGTCGCACGCAACCCGGCGATCGCCGGCGCGCGCGCCGAGTGGCGCGACGCCAACGTGTTCGCGGAGCTGCGGACGCTGCGCGATGCCGGCGCGGCCTACGATCTCATCGTGCTCGATCCGCCGAAGTTCGCGCCGACGGCAGCGCATGCCGAGCGCGCGGCGCGCGCCTACAAGGACGTCAACCTGTGGGCGCTGAAGCTGCTCGCCCCGGGCGGGTTCCTGGCGACGTTCTCGTGCTCGGGGGGCATCACCGCCGACCTGTTCCAGAAGATCGTGGCCGGCGCCGCCGTGGACGCGCGCGCCGAGGCGTCGATCGTCGGCCGGCTCGGACCCAGCGCCGACCATCCGGTGGCGCTCGCGTTTCCGGAAGGGGACTACCTCAAGGGCCTGCTGCTGCGCAAGGCGGCTTAGCGGCGCCGCCGGCACCAAAAACAAGGCCGCGAAAAAAGCTCGCGGCCGCGCGGTCGAACGATGCCAAAAACAAGGCCGCGAAAAAGCTCGCGGCCTTGCGGTCGAACGATGCCAAAAACAAGGCCGCGAAAAAGCTCGCGGCCTTGTAGTTTCGGCCGGGTGGACAGGAGGTCACCCGACCGTTTCTTGTTGCAGCGTAACGGTGAACGTGACTCCCGGGTTACGCAGCCTTCATGCAGTCGGACATGAACTTCTTGCGGTCGTCGCCGGTGATGCCCTTGGACTTGGTGTTGCAGGCGGCCATCTTGTTCTCGGACTCCTTCTTCTTCGTCGACAGGCACGTGCTCATGAACTTCTTGCGCTCGTCGCCCTTCTTGTCGCCGGCGTCGGCGTTGCAGGCCTTCATGCGCTCCTGCTGCGCGTTTTCGGCCAACGCGGGCGTCGCGGCGGCCGCGAAAAGGCCCAGCATGATCAGAGCAAGGAATTTCTTCAAGGAACGCCTCCAGAATGGGTCAACGGGTTTGTGGCTGCCCGGCTCCCCGCCCGGCCGAGCGGCACACGCGAGGGGTTTGAGGCAGTCTACGGCAAGGGAAACGCGCCAGGCAACGAATTCGCTGACGCGGAATGAGTCCCTGTTGCGCGCGGCCCATCTTGCACCGCAGCAGGGCGCCGGCGACACCGTCGCAGAAGCACGGTAGAATGATGCAATCCCCTGAATTTCCGAGAAAAAGGCGCTCTCCATGATCCTCGTCCTCGAGCCGAATACCAATCCGGAGGCGCCCGAATACCGGATGCTGATGGGCCAGCTCGAACGTCTGCCGGGCATCAGCTACCGCGTCCATCGCGAAGTCGGCTCCGAGGTGACGCTGACGGAGATCTACCTGATCGGCAACACCGGCGCCCTCACGGTCGAGCAGATGCAGGTCCTGCCGAGCGTGCAAAAGGTGGTGCGTGTGTCGGAAGCGTATCGGGTGCTCGGCCGCCACAAGCAGGGCGACGACCGGCCGTCATCGTTCGACTACAACGGCGTGCACTTCGGCCAGGACTCGCTCAACATTTTCGCGGGCCTCTGTGCCGTCGATTCGCCGGAATCGGTCGAAGGCATGATGAAGGCGCTGCAGCAGCATGGCCAGGTCTGCACGCGGATGGGCGCCTACAAGCCGCGCACGTCGCCGTACGCGTTCCAGGGCTTCGGCGAGAAATGCCTGCCCTACGTCTTCGAGCTGGCCGGCAAGTACGGGATCCGCGTGATCGCGATGGAGATCACGCACGAATCGCACGTCGACGAGATCCGCGAGGCGCTGGCCGCCACCGGCAACCCGACGGGCGTCATGCTGCAGATCGGCACGCGCAACACGCAGAACTTCGAGCTCCTGAAGCTCGTCGGCCGCCAGCAGGAGTTTCCCGTGCTGATCAAGCGCGGCTTCGGCATCACGCTGGACGAGTCGCTCAACGCCGCCGAGTACCTCGCCACCGAGGGCAACCGCAAGATCGTGTTCGGCCTCCGCGGCATGAAGACGAACCTCGGCGACCCGCACCGCAATTTCGTGGACTTCGCGCACGTCCCGGTCGTCAAGCGCCTGACGCGCATGCCCGTGTGCATCGATCCGTCGCACTCCGTGGGGACGCGGGCCGGCGCGCCCGACGGCCTGCTCGACATCTTCCACGTGGTCGCGCAGGGGATCGTCGCCGGCGCGAACATGGTGCTCGTCGACTTCCATCCGGAGCCCGCGAAGGCGGTGGTCGACGGCCCGCAGGCGCTGCTGCTGTCGGAGCTCGGTCCCTTCCTCGACGACGTCGCGATCGTGCGCGACGCCTACGTGCGGCGCGTCGAGCGGGCGAGGCTCGCGCGCGCCGCGTAGGGCACCCGATGAGCGCCGCAGGGCCCGCCGAGCTCGAGATCAAGCTGCGGCTCGCGCCGGCCGACGCCGCGGCGCTGCTGCGCCACCCGGCGCTCGTCGCGCTGAAGCGCGCGCGCGCGCACACCGCCCTCCTCCGCTCGACGTATTTCGACACCGACGCGCGCCGGCTCGCCGACGCGGGCGTGGGCCTGCGCATCCGCCGCGCGGGTGCGCGGTGGACCCAGACGGTGAAAGGCCCGCAGGACGCGCGGAGCGGCGGCGGCCTCGCCGCGCGCCCCGAATACGAATGGCCGCTGCGCGCCGGCACGACGATGCCTCCGCTCGACCGGGCGCTCCTCGACGACACGCCGTGGAAAAAGCCGCTGCGCAAGGCGCTGCGGGACGGCGTGCGGCCGCAGTTCGTCACCGCCATCGCGCGCACCACGGTGCCGCTCGCCTTCGCCGACAGCACCATGGCGATGCTGTGCCTCGACGTCGGCGAAATCCGCGCGAGCGGCGGGGGCAAGGTGCGCATCTGCGAAGTGGAGCTGGAGCTCGAATCGGGGCACGTGCACAACCTGTTCGAGCTCGCCCGCGCGCTCGCCGCCGACCTCGACCTCGCGCCGGAAACCGCGTCGAAGGCGGCGCGCGGCTACGCGCTCGTCGCGCGCACCCGGCCGGCGCCCCTGCGGGCCGAGGACGCGGCGCTGCCGGCGAAGGCGCCCACCGCCGAAGCGCTCGCCGCGATCGTGCGGAGCTGCCTCCGCCAGATCGAGGGCAATGCCGACGGCGTCGCGAACGCGCGCGACCCGGAGTGGGTGCACCAGATGCGCATCGGCACGCGCCGCCTTCGCGCCGCGCTGTCGCTGATGCGCGACGTCGCGCCCGCCGGCATGCTCGCGCCGCTGATCGAGGAAACCCGCTGGCTCGCGCAGAAGCTCGGCGCGGCGCGCGATCTCGACGTGCTCGCGACGGAGACGCTGCCGGCGATCGCCGCCGCCATTCGCACCGCCGGCGAGTCCGCCGCCACCGCCGCGCTTCGCTCGCTCCGCGCAAAAGTCGCGCGGCGCCGGCACGTCGCCGACGCCGAGGCGCGCGCGGCCGTCGCATCGCGCCGTTATGTCGCGCTCGTGCTGGCCGTGGGGGCGTTCGCTGCGCGTCCCCGCTTCGGCGCCGAGCCCGGATCGCCGGCCGACGAGATCCTCGGCCTTCGCGCGCGCGACTTCGCGCGTCCGCTCCTCACGCACCGTGCGCGCAAGCTCGCGAAGCGCGGCCGCGATCTGCCCGCGGCCCCGCCGGCGGAACGGCACGTCGCGCGTCTCGCCGCCAAGCGGCTGCGCTATGCGACCGCGTTCTTCGCGCTCCTCTTTCCCCGCAAGCGGGCCCGCGCGTACCAGGACGCGCTCGCCCGCCTGCAGGACGTGCTCGGCGCCCTCAACGACGCCGCCGTCGCCGCGAACCTCGCGGCCGCTGTCGCCGGCCCGGACGCGCCCGCGACGACGACGCTGCAAGGCTGGGCCGCCGCCCAGACCGCGCTTCGCGCCGACGAGCTCGCGAAGTCCTGGCGCAACTTCACGGCCGCGCAGCCGTTCTGGCGCGGCGACTGACACCTCCTCACTGCGGGAACCGCCGTCATGCTCGAATCCGCCGAAGTCGGCCATGCGATCTCCAAGGCCTCGTTCGCGCGCCAGGAGCCGAAGCTGCGCGAAGCGCTGCTGAACGCGCAGTACGACCTCGCGCAAGCCGGCCGCAACCAGGTGCTGACGCTCATCACCGGCGTCGAAGGCGGCGGGCGCAGCGAGACCGCGAACAAGCTGACCGAATGGATGGATCCGCGGCATATCCGCGTCACGGCGTTCGGCCCGCGCAATTGCGAGGAGCTGGGGCGCCCGCCGGTATGGCGCTACTGGCGCGCGCTGCCGCCCCGCGGCAAGCTCGGCATCTTCCTCAACGCGTGGTACTCGGAGATGGTGGCCGCGCGGCTCGAGGGCACGCTCGACAGCACGCGCTTCGAGTTCTATCTGCAGGAGACGCGCGCCTACGAGCGCATGCTCGTCGACGAGGGCGTGATCCTGCTCAAGTTCTGGATCCACCTGTCCAAGGATGCGCTGAAGGCGCGCCTCGACGAGCTGGAGGAGGAGGGCCGGCGCGGCAAGGAAGTGGTGCGTGCGGAGCGCAAGCGCGCGCGAGCCTACCTCACGATGCGGCCGGTGTGGGAGGAGATGCTGCGAGAGACGTCCACCGCGGAGGCGCCGTGGACGATCGTCGAGGGCACCGACGAGCGCTACCGCCACGTCACCGTCGGCAAGGTGCTGCTGGCGGCGATGCAGCGGGCGAACGCGGCCGACGCGGACGCGAAGCCGCCGAAGGCCGCGCGCGGCGCCGGCCCGCCGCCGGACGTGGTCGACAACGTCCGGATGATCCGCTCGCTCGACCTCTCGCAGAAGCTCGCGGAGAAGGAGTACGACCGCCAGCTCGAGAAGTGGCAGACGCGGCTCGCGGCGCTGACGCAGTCCAAGCGCTTCCGCGATCATTCGCTGATCCTGGCGTTCGAAGGCGCCGACGCCGCGGGCAAGGGCGGCGCGATCCGCCGCGTCACCGGCGCGCTCGACGCGCGCCAGTACATCGGCGTTCCTGTCGCCGCGCCCACCGACGAGGAGAAGCGCTATCCGTACCTGTGGCGCTTCTGGCGCAACGTGCCGGCACGCGGCGGAATCACGATCTTCGACCGCACGTGGTACGGCCGCGTCCTGGTCGAGCGCGTCGAGGGCTTCTGCTCCGACTACGACTGGCGGCGCGCCTACGACGAGATCAACCAGTTCGAGGAGCAGCTGACCGAGAACGGCGCCGTGATCTGCAAGTTCTGGCTGCAGATCAGCAAGGCGGAGCAGTTCCGCCGCTTCAAGGCGCGCGAGAAGACGTCGTTCAAGCGCTTCAAGATCACGGCGGAGGACTGGCGCAACCGCAGCAAGTGGGAGCTCTACGAGCATGCCGTCGCCGACATGGTCGACCGCACGTCGACCGAGCTCGCGCCGTGGACGCTCGTCGAGGCGGAGGACAAGCATTTCGCCCGCATCAAGGTGCTCAAGACCCTCGTCAAGGCGCTCGAGCGGGCGATGGCATAGCCCGGCGGCGATGGGCGACGACGCCGGCATCGCGGCAGGCCCGCCGTATCGCGCGCCGCGGTGGCTGCGCGGCGGCCACGCGCAGACCATCTGGCCGTCGTTCATCCGCCGCCCCCGCGTGCCCGTGCGGCGCGAGCGCGTCGACAGCCACGACGGCGACTTCTGGGACTTCGACTGGCTGGCGACGCCCGCGGAACCCGACGCGCCGCTGGTCGTCGTGTTCCACGGGCTCGAAGGCAGCGGCGACTCGCCGTACTCGCGCGCCCTCCTCGCGCATCTCGCGCGTCTTCGCTGGCGCGGCGTGGTCCCGCACTTCCGCGGCTGCGGCGGCGAGCCGAACCGGCTGCCGCGCGCCTATCACTCCGGCGATCACGCCGAAGCGGCGGCGCTCCTCGCCGCGGTGCGCGCGCGCGTTCCGGGCGACGTCGCCGTATTCGTCGCCGGCGTGTCGCTCGGGGGCTCGGTGCTGCTCAACTGGCTCGGCCGGGCCGACTACGGCGCGGCCGGCGTCGTGCGCGCGGCGGCCGCGGTCTCGGCGCCGCTCGACCTCGCGGCCGCGGGCCACGCGATCGGCGTCGGGGCGAACCGCTTCTACACGCGCGTCTTCCTCCAGACGCTAAAGCCCAAGGCGCTGCGGATGGCGGAGCGCTTTCCCGGCGTGCTCGACGCGGCGCGCATCCGCGCCGTGCGCACGATGTGGGAGTTCGACGACATCGTGACCGCGCCGCTGCACGGATTCGCGGGCGCCGACGACTACTGGGCGCGCGGCTCGTCGAAGCCATGGCTTCGCCACATCGAGGTGCCCACGCTCGTGCTCAATGCGCGCAACGACCCGTTCATCCCCGCGGAATCGCTGGCGCGGCCGGGCGACACGAGCGCCGCCGTCACCCTCGAGCAGCCGGCGGAGGGCGGCCACGCGGGCTTCGTCACCGGGCGCGCACCCGGCCGCCTCGACTGGCTGCCGCAGCGGCTCCTGCGCTTCTTCGCGGCCAACGTATAACGCGGCGAGCGCGGCACGCGCACGGGCCAGTATGATGCCGGCTTCCGTCCTCCCGGCAGCGTGATCCCATGCAAGTCGCACCCGAGATCTTCAAGGCCTACGACATCCGCGGCATCGTGGGCAGGACGCTCACGCCGGACGTCGTGCGCGCCGTCGGCCAGGCGCTCGGGACGGTGGCGCGCGAGCGCAACCGCGACACGATCGCGATCGGCCGCGACGGCCGTCTCTCGGGACCCGAGCTCGCCGGCGCGCTGGCCGACGGCATCCGCGCCGCCGGCGTGAACGTCGTCGACGTGGGGATGGTCGCCACGCCGATGACCTACTTCGCCGCGACGCACCTCGGCACCGCGTGCAGCACGATGGTGACCGGCAGCCACAACCCGCCGGACTACAACGGCCTCAAGATGGTGATCGACGGCCGCACGCTGTCCGGCGACGACATCCAGGACCTCCGCGCCCGCATCGAGGGCGGCAGGCTCGCCGCGGGTGCCGGCGGCTATCGCACCGAGGACGTCGGGCCCGCGTACTTGTCGCGCATTCTCGGCGACGTCAGGCTGGCGCGGCCGATGAAGATCGCCGTCGACTGCGGCAACGGCGTGGCCGGCGCGTTCGCGCCCGAGCTCTTCGGCCGGCTCGGGTGCGACGTCGTGCCGCTCTACTGCGAGGTCGACGGCCGCTTCCCGAATCATCATCCCGACCCGTCGCAACCCAAGAACCTCGCCGACCTCATCGCGCGCCTGGAGACCGGCGACTGCGAGCTGGGGCTCGCGTTCGACGGCGACGGCGACCGGCTCGGCGTCGTCACGCGCGCCGGCCACATCATCTATCCGGACCGCCAGCTCATGCTCTTCGCCGCCGACGTGCTGTCGCGGCAGCCGGGCGCGACGATCATCTACGACGTGAAATCGACGCGCAACCTCGGCCCGTGGGTGCGGCGCCACGGCGGCACGCCGCTGCTGTGGAAGACCGGGCATTCGCTGATCAAGGCGAAGATGAAGGAGACCGGCGCCGCCCTCGCCGGCGAGATGAGTGGCCACACGTTCTTCGGCGAGCGCTGGTACGGCTTCGACGACGGGCTCTACGCGGGCGCGCGGCTGCTGGAAATCCTGTCGCGCCACGCCGATCCGTCGGCAGTGCTCGACGCGCTGCCCGATGCCGTGTCCACGCCCGAGCTCAACCTCGCCTGCGCCGAAGGCGAGCAGCACGCGCTGATCGCCCGGCTGCAGCAGAGCGCGGCGTTCCCCGATGCCGTCGAGGTGATCCGGATCGACGGCCTGCGCGTCGAATATGCCGACGGCTTCGGCCTCGCGCGGGCGTCGAACACGACCCCGATGATCGTGCTGCGGTTCGAGGCCGACGACGCCGCGGCGCTCGCGCGCATCCAGCGCGACTTCCGCCGGATGCTGGCGACGGTCAAGCCGGACGCGCCGCTGCCCTTCTGATGATCACGCTCGCCGACGTCGTCGCCGCGCGCGACCGCATCGCCGGCGGCATCTACGAATCGCCCTGCGTCGAGTCGATCCCGCTGTCGCAGCTCACTGGCGCGCGGATCCACTGCAAGCTCGACTACCTGCAGCGCACCGGCAGCTTCAAGGAGCGCGGCGCGCGCAACGCGCTGCTGCAGCTGTCGCCGGACGCACGGCGGCGCGGCGTGATCGCCGCGTCGGCCGGCAACCACGCGCAAGGCATCGCCTACCACGGCAGCCTGCTGGACATTCCCGTCACCGTGGTGATGCCGAAGTTCGCGCCGCTGATCAAGGTTTCCAACTGCCGCCAGCTCGGTGCGCGCGTGGTGCTGCATGGCGTCGACCTGACCGAGGCGCGGGCTGAAGCCGAGGCGATCGCCGTGCGCGAAAACCTGACGTTCATCCATCCGTTCGACAACGCGCACGTCATCGCCGGCCAGGGCACGATCGCGCTGGAGATCCTCGAGCAGACGCCCGGCGTGCAGGCGATCGTCGTGCCCGTCGGCGGCGGCGGCCTGATCGCGGGCATCGGCACGGTCGTCGACGCGATGCGGCCGGACGTCGAGGTCGTCGGCGTCGAGCCCGAAGGCGCGGCCTCGCTCACCGCGGCGATGGCCGCGGGCACGCCGGTGCAGGTTGCGCTCGACCACACGCTCGCCGACGGCCTCGCGGTGCCGCAGATCGGGACGCTGCCGTTCGAGATCCTGCCGCGCGTGGTCGACCGCCTCGTCACCGTCGACGAAGCCGCGATCGCGCTCGCCGTGCTGCGCCTCATCGAGCTGGAGAAGAGCGTCGTGGAAGGCGCCGGCGCGACGCCGCTGGCCGCGTTCCTGGCCGGCAAGCTCACGCACCTGCGCGGCCGCAGCGTGGTGCTGGTGCTGTGCGGCGGCAACATCGACATCACGATGCTCGACCGCGTCATCGAGGTGGGCCTCGTCGCCGACGGCCGCCTGGCGCGCTTCACCGTGTCGATCTCCGACCGTCCGGGCGGACTCGCGCGGCTCGCCGAGCTGATCGCCTCGGCGGGCGCGTCGATCAAGGAAATCGTCCACGATCGCGCGTTCTCCGGGCCTGACCTCTCGGCCGTGCGCGTCGTGTGCGTCGTGGAGACCACGGGCCACGATCACGTGGCCACGCTGCATCGCACGCTGGCGGACGCCGGCGTGAAGATCGTCGGGTGACCCTGCCGCGCGGCGCTCAGTAACGGATGCCGGCGCGGCGGTAGACGTCCGCCAGCAGCCACGCCGGGCCCACGAGCAGAAACTTCACGTCCTCGAAGAACGACGGCTTGCGGCCTTCGATCAGGTGGCCGACGAACTGGCCCGCCCAGGCCGCGACGAACACGGCGCCGGCGACGACCCACAGCCACTGCGCCGGAATCTGGGTCAGCGGAAAGACCATGACGGCCGACACCGCGAGCATGCCGATGGCGAGCGTGACCGACAGCGCGAGATAGAAGGCCGTGGCCGCCACGATCAGTGCGCAGGCGGCGACCGGGGTCCACGCCCAGAGCGCCGCGACGAGGCTCCACGTGATGAGCGGCACGCAGATCCAGTGGATCGCCTTGTTCGTCGCGTTGCGGTGCGACTCGCCGTAGCGTTCCAGCAGTTCGTCGATCCTTCGCACTACCGGCGCGCCAGTCACAGGAGCACCGTCAGGCTGGCACCGGGCGCCGGAACTTCTGCCACGCGAGCACGGCGAGCACGCCGACGATGCCCGCGGCGTCGCTCGCGGGCGCCGGGTACACGAGCGCCAGCCCCGACACGATCAGGATGATGCGCTCGAGCACGCCGCAGCGGCCGAGCAGCCAGCCCTGCGTGCCGGTGGCGAGCGCGCCGATGCCGAGGCACGCGGTGAGTGAGATCCACGCGACGCTGAGCCACGAGCCGTCCGGCGGCGCCTTCAGCAGCAGCCCGACGCCTGCGGGGTCGAGGACGAACACGAACGGCACCACGAACGCCGGCAGCGTGTACTTCCAGGCCTGCAGCGTGGTCTTGTAGGGATCGCCGCCGGTGATTGCCGCGGCGGCGAACGGCGACAGCGCGGTGGGCGGCGACACCTCCGACAGCACCGCGTAGTAGAAGATGAACATGTGCGCGGCGTAGTCGGGCACGCCGAGCTTGATGAGCGCCGGCGCCGCAATGACCGCGCAGATGATGTAGCTCGCCGTGACGGGCACGGCGAGGCCGACGATCCATACGATCAGCGACGTGTAGAGCGCGGTGAGGAACAGGTTGCCGCCGGCGTAGTCGATGACGATGGCGCTGAACTTGAGCCCGAGACCCGTCTTGGCGACGACGCCCACGATGATGCCCGCCGCGGCGCAGGTGGCGGCGACGTTCAGCATCTGCAGCGAACCGTCCTTCAGCGCCGTCACCACCTTGCGCGGCACCATCGCGCACGCGCGGTCGAGGAAGCTCACGAGGAACGTGACGACGGTCGCCCAGAACACCGACAGCACCGGCGAGAAGCCCCACACCAGGAAGATCACGATCGCGAGCAGCGACACGAAGTGGAACCAGTACCGCCGCGTGAGGCTCGACACCGTCTGCGCGTGCTCGATCACGACGTCCGGCATGCCGAACTTGCGCACGTCGAGCTCGACCATCAGGAACAGCGACAGGTAATAGAGCACCGTGGGGATCGTCGCCATCAGGATCACGTCCAGATAGCCGATCTTGAGGAACTCGGCGATCAGGAACGCCGCCGCGCCGAGCACCGGCGGCGAAATGATCGCGCCGAGGCCGCCGGCCGCCAGCAGGCCGCCGGCCGCCTCCTTGCCGTAGCCGGCGCGCGCCAGCATCGGGTACGCCACGGAGCCGATCGTCACGGTGGTGGCCACGCCGGAACCCGACGGGCCGCCCAGCAGGAACGACGCCAGCACGACGGTGCGCCCCGCGCCCGCATGCTTGCCGCCCATCGCCGCGAAGCTGAAGTCGAGAAAGAACTTGCCGGCGCCCGACTGCTGCAGGAACGCGCCGTAGATCGTGAAGAGGATGATCAGGGACGACGAGACGTCGACGGCCGTGCCGAACACGCCCTCGAGCGTCTGGTACATGAACCCCGACATGCTGGCGACATCGTAGCCGCGATGCGTCCATTGACCGGGCAGCCACGGCCCGACGAACGCGTAGGCCAGGAACGCGGTGACCACGATCGTGATGATCCAGCCTGACGTGCGGCGGCACGCCTCCAGCACCAGCAGCACGAACAGGACGCCGAACGCGACGTCCGTCCGGTTCGGCGTGACGCTGCGATCCCAGACCTCGTCGCCGCCCATCAGCAGGTAGACGATCGTGGCGACCCCAAGGGCGGCGCACGCCACGTCCCACCACATCAGGCGATTGCGATAGCGTGGCGCGATCGGGAACAGCAGGAAGACGAGCAGCAGCACGAACCCCACGTGCACCGGCCGCAGCACCTGCGCCGGCACGATGTCGACGGCCGCCCACAGGTGGAAGAGGCTCATCGCGACGAGCAGGATCGTCGTCGCGTGTGCGAGCCAGCCGCGGAACCGGCTGACGGCGCCCTCTTCCTCCTCGATGTACGCTTCGGCGCGCTTCAGCTGCGCGTCGCTGACGACGCCGTCACCCGCAACGGGCCCATCGGGAAATGGTGCGGGGGTCGACACGACAGCCTCGCGTCACTGCACCTTGACGCCGCGCTCCTCGAGATACTTCTTCGCGCCCGGATGGAAGGGCATCGGCAGCGGAACGGTCTGGTTCTTGAGGTCGATGTTCTCGGCCTCCTTGTGGACGGCCACCAGGTCGGCCTTCTTCTCGAAGAGCGTCTTGGTGATGTCGTAGGCCATCTTGTCGCTCATCTTGTCGGAGACGACCAGGATGTTCCACACGTCGATGTTCCCGGACGCCTTGTCCTGGCCGGCGTAGCTGTTGGCGGCGATCGACGCCTTGACGTACAGGTTGCCGTATTTCTTGTTCATGGCGTCCGCGTACTGCGAATGATCGAGCAGCTTCATCTTGACGCCGGGCGTCGCCGCGAGATCGGTCAGCGCCGCCGTGGGCACGCCGCCCACCCAGAAGAACGCGTCGATCTTGCGGTCCTTGATCGCGTTGACCGACTCGGCCGCGCCAAGCCGCTCCTGCTTCAGGTCCTTCTTGGGGTCGAGACCCATGGCGTCCAGCACGCGCAGCGCCATCACCTCGACGCCGCTGCCGGGCGACCCGGTGGAGACGCGCTTGCCCTTCAGGTCCGCCATGCTGTTGATGCCCGACCCGTCGACCGTCACCACCTGCATGCGATTCGGGTAGAGCACCATCAGCGTGCGGGCGTCGACCTTGCCGTCCTTGAACTTGTCCTGCCCCGTGACGGCGTCGTGCGCGGCGTCGACCATCGAGAAGCCGACCTCCGACTTGCCTGCGCCGATGAGCTTCAGATTGTCGACCGAGCCGCCGGTCACTTCCGCCGTGGCCTGCAGGCCCGGAACGGATTTCGACAGCACGTTGGCCATGCCGCCGCCCAAGGGGTAGTAGACGCCGCCGGTGCCGCCGGTGGTGATCGAGATGCGGTTCTGCTGGGCCGTGGCGCCGCACGAGAACGCGGCGACGGCGAACGCGGCGACGAGCGCCGCGGCCTGGCGATGATGAATCATGCTTCCTCCAATGATGGGACCACGCTTGTTACCGGCCTGCGCGGGCCGCCCTGCCCATCCGGCGCCCGTCATTTCCCTGCGCGAGTGTACTAAGAAACGCCGCGGCGCGGCGAAGCGGCGGTCAGGCGGCGCCGCGGAGGTCCGGCGGCGCCGGCCGCCGCTCGAGCGTGGAGAGCCGCAGCGGGAAGGCGCCCTCCCGGCGGTCGAGGAAATAGTTGCGCAGCGTGCGCGTGATCGTGCGAAACGCGAGCTGCTCCCACGGGACGTCGGCCTCGTCGTACAGCCGGACCTCGAGGCTCTCGGTGCCGGGGCCGAAGCCGAGATCGTCGAGCCGCGCCCGGAACATCACGTAGATCTGGTTGATCTGCGGCAGGCTGATCACGGTGTAGAGATCGTCGAGCGTCACCCGGGCGTTTGCCTCCTCGAGCGTCTCGCGCATCGCGCCGTCCGCAAGCGACTCGCCGTTCTCCAGGAAGCCCGCCGGCAGCGTCCACAGCCCGTGGCGCGGCTCGATGGCGCGCTTGCACAGCAGCACCCGTCCCTCCCACACCGGCAGGCAGCCGACCACCACCTTGGGGTTCTGGTAGTGGATCGTGCCGCACGCCGCGCACACGAAGCGCGGCAGCGTGTCGCCGTCCGGGACGCGAAACACGAGGCGATCGGAGCCGCAGTGGCTGCAGTAGTTCATCGCGGGGCCGCGCGGAGTCATGGGCCGATTATCGCATCGGCGGACGCGCGTAAACTCGCGCCTGGCTCATCATCGATCGAACGAGGCGCACGCATGCGATCGCTGTTTCCCGAGAATCTAGACAAGTACGTGGGCGCGCTGTCGACGGCGCGCCAGACCGACATCGAGCGCCGGCTGCGCGAAGAGACGGCGCGTATGAAGTGGGGGGGCATGCAGATCGGCCCCGACCAGGCGGCGTTCTTCGCCGTTCTCGTGCGCGCGATCGGCGCCACGCGCGCGCTCGAGATCGGCACGTTCACCGGCTACAGCGCGCTTGCCGTCGCCTCCGCGTTGCCGGCCGAAGGGCGGCTCGTCTGCTGCGACGTCAGCGACGAGTGGACGCAGGTGGGCCGCCGCTACTGGCGCGAAGCGGGCGTGGAGGACAAGATCGATCTGCGGCTGGCCCCCGCCAACGACACGCTGGACGCGCTGCTGCGCGAATCGGGGCCGGACAGCTTCGACTTCGCGTTCGTCGACGCGGACAAGCCCGGCTACGACGGCTACTACGAGCGGTGCCTGACGCTCGTGCGGCCGAACGGCCTCATCGCCTTCGACAACACGCTGTGGAGCGGCGCCGTCGCCGATCCCGCGCGCAACGACGACGACACGAAGGCGCTGCGCGCGCTCAACGCGAAGGCGCACGCCGACGCGCGCGTCGACGCGTGCCTGCTGACGGTCGGCGACGGCGTCCTGCTGGTGCGGCGGCGCTGAGGTCGCCGCCCGGGCGCCGCGTCAAACCAGCCAGCGCTCGCGGTAGTGGCGCATCTCGGCGATCGACTCGTACACGTCGGCCAGCGCCTCGTGGCGGCCTTCCTTGGGCACGCCCTTCAGGATCTCCGGGCGCCAGCGGCGGGCCAGCTCCTTCACCGTCGACACGTCGAGGTTGCGATAGTGGAAGTAGTCTTCCAGCTCGGGCATGGCGCGCGCGAGGAAGCGCCGGTCCTGGCAGATGGAATTGCCGCACATCGGCGAGGCCTTGGGCGGCACGTGCTCGCGCAGGAAGGCGAGCGCCGCCGCCTCGACGTCGGCTTCGGCGAGCGTCGAGGCCTTCACCTTGTCGATCAGGCCGGACCGGCCGTGCGTGCCCTGGTTCCACGCGTCCATGCCGGCGAGCGTCGCGTCGTCCTGGTGGACGACCCACACCGGCGCCTCGGCCACCGTGACGAGGTCGGCGTCGGTGATGACGAGCGCCACTTCGATGATCCGGTCCGAGTCGGGCTTGAGCCCGGTCATTTCGAGATCGATCCAGATCAGTCGGTTGGCGTCCTGCGGCATGAAGCGTTCGCGTAAAATGAAGTCTGCCATTCTCGCATAAGCCGCCCGCCCGCCGTGACCGCCACCGCCTTCTCGCTGTTGTTCGTCGCCGCCGTCGCGATGACGCTGGCGGCACGGCTGTGGCTCGCGCGGCGGCAGATCGCGCACGTCGCCGCCCGGCGCGACCGCGTGCCGGAGGCGTTCGCGGCGCGCATCGGCGTGCCGGCGCACGCGAAGGCGGCCGACTACACGGTGGCGAAGCAGAAGCTCGGCATCGTCGAGACGCTCGTGGACACGGCGCTGCTCCTGCTCCTCACGGCCGGCGGCGGCATCGCGATGCTGTCCGCGCTGACCGAGCGCGTCGACGTGTCGCCGATCTGGCGCGACGTGCTGCTGCTGGCCGGCGTCGCCGTCGTCAGCGGCGCCGTCGGGCTGCCGTTCTCGTGGTGGCAGACGTTTCGCGTCGAGGAGCGCTTCGGCTTCAACCGCACCACGCTCGGGCTGTGGCTGTCGGACCTCGCGAAGGGCGTGGCCGTCGGCATCGTGCTCGGCCTGCCGATCACGCTGCTGGCGCTCTGGCTGATGGGGCACGCGGGGGCGCTCTGGTGGCTGTGGGTATGGGTGGCCTGGATGGGCTTCCAGGTGCTGCTGCTGGTGCTGTTTCCCACGGTGATCGCGCCGCTGTTCAACAAGTTCTCGCCGATGCCGGAGGGCCCGGCGCGCCAGCGCATCGAGCGCCTGCTCGCGCGTTGCGACTTCGCCGCGCGCGGCCTCTTCGTCGTCGACGGCTCGAAGCGCTCGGGCCACGGCAACGCGTACTTCACCGGCTTCGGCCGCGCGCGCCGCGTCGTGTTCTTCGACACGCTGCTCGCGCGGCTCGATCCCGACGAGATCGAGGCCGTCCTCGCGCACGAGCTCGGTCATTTCAAGCTCCGCCACGTCGGCAAGCGCGTCGCGTGGTCGGCGGCGCTGTCGCTCGGATTCCTCGCCCTCCTCGCATTCCTGGCGACACAGCCGTGGTTCTACGGCGGGCTGGGATTCGCCGCCGCCGCCGTTCCCGGGGCCATGGCCCGCCCCGGCGTCGCGCTGGCGCTGTTCATGCTCGTGCTGCCGGTGTTCGCGTTCGTGCTCGGCCCGGTGGCGGCGCTCTATTCGCGCAGGCACGAGTTCGAAGCCGACGCCTTCGCGGCGCAGCACGCGTCGGCCGCCGCGCTCACGCTCGCGCTGGTCAAGATGTACGAGGACAACGCGTCGACGCTTACGCCCGACCCGCTGCACTCGGCGTTCTACGATTCGCATCCGCCCGCGGCGCTGCGTGTGGCGCGCCTCGCCACGCTGGCGGGTCCGCAGCCGCAACCGGCTTGAGCCGATGAGCGCCTGCGCCCGCCCCGTCGCCGTTGCCGCGCTATGGATGCTCGCCGCGGCGGGCGCGCTGGCGCAACAGCCGGGCGGGTCTCCCGCCCCCGATGCCGCGCAGGGCAAGGCGATGGTCGACAAGGACTGCAACGGCTGTCACGTGCGCAGGTTCGGCGACGCCGCGGCGGCCTACACGCGCATCGACCGCCGGGTGAACACGCCGGCGCAACTGAAGGCGCAGATCGCCTATTGCAACAGCCAGCTCGGCACCGGTTACTTTCCGGAGGAGGAAGAGCACATCGCCGCCTATCTCGACCTGCAGTACTACCGGTTCAAACCATGAGTGCCGCCGGGCCGCCCCAAGGCACTCGCCCCCCGGGGGGAGCGGCACGCAGCGACGCTCGGGGGGAACGTTCACCCGCCGACCGTCCCCGCCTGCCCACGACCGTGCTCGCGCTGGCGGCGATGACCTGCCGTCCCGGCGCGCCGCGCCTCAACGCCGACGAGCTCGCTGCGCACCTGCAGGCGCTCGCCGGCTGGCGCGACGCCGGCGACCGCATCGAGCGCACGTTCGAATTCCACGACTATCACCAGACGATGGCGTTCGTGAACGCGCTCGCATGGATCGCGCATCGCGAGGATCATCACCCCGACCTCGGCGTCCAGTTCGGACGCTGCGTGGTCACGTTCTCCACCCACGACGCCGGCGGCGTCACGCTGAACGACGTCATCTGCGCGGCGAAGGCCGAACGCCTCTTCGCTTGAGCGAAGCCCGCGCCGGGGGAGTGGTCGTCGCGGCCAAGCGGCGGCACTTCGACGTGCTCCTCGACGACGGCGCGAGCATCGCGTGCCTGCTCAAGGGCCGCTCGATGCTGGTGGCCTGCGGCGACCGCGTGGAGGTCGGGCGCGTCGCCGGCGGCGGCGTCATCGAGGCGATCGCACCCCGCACCACGCTCGTCTACCGCTCCGACGCGTTCAACGAAAAGCTCATCGCCGCGAACGCGACGCAGATTGCGGGCGTCGTCGCGCCGGACCTGGCGCTCGACGAGGAGCTCGTCAATCGCTGGATGATCGCCGCCGAGGCGCAGGAATGCCGCTTCATCGTCGTCGCCAACAAGCGCGATCTGCCGGGCTTCGACACGCTGCTCGCGCGGCTCGCGCCGGTCGCCGCGCTGGGCTACGCCGTGGTCGAGTGCGCTGCGCAGGACGACATCGCGCCCCTGGTGCCGTGGCTCGCCCACCAGCGCACCGTCCTCGTCGGCCAGTCCGGCATGGGAAAATCTACGATCATCAACGCGCTCGCCCCCGCGGCGGGCGTGCGCGTGGGCGACGTGTCGCTGTCGCTGCGCACCGGGCGCCACACCACGTCCGCCACGACGCTCTACCGCACGGCGGCGCTGGGCGACGACGGCTGGGTCGTCGACTCGCCCGGCATGAAGGCGTTCGGCCTCGCCCACGTCGCGCCGCCGGCGCTGGAGCAGGCGTTCGTCGAGCTGCGCCCGCTCCTCGGCCATTGCCGTTTTCGCGACTGCCGTCACGATCGCGAGCCGGGATGCGCGATCACCGCCGCCGTGGACGACGGCCGGGTGGCGCCGTTTCGCCTCGCGCTGCTGCACGCGTTGCAGCGCGAATCCGCCTCCCGCTGAACCGCCCCGCCGGCCGAAACCGTTCGCGGATGCAGGCCGGAGGCACTACGATCCTCTCGACGCTGAAGGCCGTGGTCGAGACGGGCCGCCCGCCGCTTCGCACCCGCATGATGTATGCGATGTTCGGCGTGCTGGAGTTCGTGCTGCCCGCGAAAACGAAGTCCGGCCACTGGCCGATGCGATGAGCACCGCAAATCCCACAGCCTCAGGAGGCTCGACGCCATGAAGATGCTCCACTCCGAAAGAACGTCGCGGGCGTTCGCGATGCTCGCCGCGCTGCTCCTCGCCGCCACCGCCGCGCACGCCGCCGAGCGCGCGATCGACAAGACGGTCGACGTCAACGCGTCCGTCGACGACGTGTGGGACGCGTGGACCACCCGCGCCGGCATCGTCAGCTTCTTCGCGCCGGACGCGAAGATCGAGCCGCGGGTGGGCGGCGCGTTCGAGGTCTACATCGACCCCGAGGCGCCGCCGGGCAGCCGGGGGGCGGACGACATGCGGTTCATGGCGCTGCAGCCGAAGCGGATGCTGTCGTTCACGTGGAACGCGCCCCCGCACCTGCCGGAGGCGCGCGCGCAGCGCACGCTCGTGATCCTGCGGTTGCAGCCGGTCGGCGACAAGCAGACGCGCGTGACGCTGCACCACGTGGGCTGGGGCGACGGCGGCGAATGGGACCAGGCGTACGCATACTTCGACAAGGCGTGGGGAGGCGTGCTCGCCAACCTGAAGAAGCGCTTCGACCAGGGCCCGCAGGACTGGACCGAATGGCTCGCCCAGCTGCGGAAATACCACGAGGAGGCGGCGGCGAAAGCCGCCAAAGGCGGAAAGTAGCGGCGGTCCGCGGCGTCGCGCCTAGGGCGCGACGTTGGCGAGCGTGATCAGCAGGATCAGCACCAGCCACAGCACGAGCGCGCGCCACACGAGCCCCATCGCCGACGGCAGGATCTCCGGCGTCACCGGATCGTCCATGCCGAGCTCGGGCCGGACGACGGGTTCGCCCCCGAGCACCGCCAGCGGTCCGCCCAGGTGCACGCCGAGCGCGCCGGCGCCGCTCGCGAGCACCGTGCCCACCGTCTCGCCGCCTTCCGTCGCCGGCCACGTCTTCGCCTGCATGCGCCAGCAGTAGGCGGCGTCCTCGAAGTCGCCGACGATCGCGAAGCTCAGCGCCGTGAGGCGCACCGGAATCCAGTCGAGCAGCACGAGGAGTGCCCGCGCTGCGCGTCCGAACTCCGCGCGCGAGCGGAGCACGGGGGTGGTGTCGTCGCCGATCGCGTCGCCCTGCCACTCGGCCGCCAGCAGCACGGTGGCACGGTAGAGCACGGCGCCGATGGGGCCCGGCAGCACGAGAAACCAGAACAGCACGGCGAACACCTGGCGATACGCGTCGACCAGCCCGCGCTCGATCGCGAGCCGCGCGATGTCGTCGCTGCCGAGCTCGCTCGTCCAGCCGCCGCGCCAGCCGGCCAGCGCGCGCCGCGCCGCCGCGATGTCGCCGTCCTTGAACGCCTGGATGATCAGCGACAGCGCATGGCTGAAGCGCCGGAAGCCCATCAGCAGGTACAGGACGAGCGCGTTGAGCACGACGCCCAGCAGCGGGTGCACCTCGTTGGCGGCCCACCACAGGAGCCAGGCGAGCAGCACGGGCGGCGCCAGGGCGAGCGCCGTCGCCACCGCGCCCTGCCCCGGGGTGCCGCCGTTCAGCTGGCGCTCGAGCCGGCGCGCGTAGCCTACGAACGCGCGCTCGACGGCGACCCGCCAGGCAAAAGCGCGCCACTGCTCCAGGCCGAGGGCGGCCAGGATGGCGAGCAGATTCATCGGGCGGTCATGTCCGCAATTCCTCGCGATCGCGGTATTGCTCGAGCGCCTCGGGATTCATCAGCGCGTCGCGGTTGCGCACGTCGCGGCCGTGGACGATGTCGCGGACGGCGAGCTCGACGATCTTGTTGCTCTTGGTGCGCGGGATGTCGGTCACCTGCACCACCTTTGCAGGGACGTGGCGGGGCGTCGTGTTCGCACGGATGTGCGCCTTGATGCGCTCGGTCAGCGCGCCGTCGAGCGTGAGCCCGTCCTTCAGCTTGACGAACAGCACGACGCGCACCTCGCCCGTCTCGCCGGGCGGCCAGTCCTGGCCGATCACCAGCGACTCGATCACTTCCGGAAGCTGCTCGACCTGGCGGTAGATCTCGGCGGTGCCGATGCGGACGCCGCCAGGGTTGAGCGTCGCGTCGGAGCGCCCGTAGATGATGACGCCGTCGTGCTCGGTGAGCTCGACCCAGTCGCCGTGGCACCACACGCCGGGAAAGCGCTCGAAATACGCGGCGTGGTACTTCGCGCCGTCGGGATCGTTCCAGAAGCCGATCGGCATCGACGGAAACGTCGACTTGCACACGAGCTCGCCCTTTTCGCCGCGCAGCGGCTGGCCGTGCTCGTCGAACACGTCGACGTCCATGCCCAGGCCGCGGCATTGCAGCTCGCCGCGCCAGACGGGGCGCGTGGGGCAGCCGAGCGCGAAGCACGACACGATGTCGGTGCCGCCCGAGATCGACGACAGGCAGAGATCGGCCTTCACGCACTGGTACACGTAGTCGAAGCTCTCCGGGGCGAGCGGACTGCCGGTCGAGAGCATCGTCCGCACGCTGCCGAGGTCGAAATCCTTGCGGGGCACGAGCGCGATCTTCTTCACGGCGTCGATGTACTTCGCCGACGTGCCGAAGTGCGTCATCTTCTCGGCATCGGCCAGCGTCCACAGCACGCGGCCGCGGTCGATGAACGGCGAGCCGTCGTAGAGAAGGAGCGTCGCGCGCGCCGCCATGCCCGACACTAGCCAGTTCCACATCATCCAGCCGCACGTCGTGAAATAGAAGAGACGGTCCGCGGGCTTCACGTCGCTGTGCAGCAGGAGCTCCTTCAGGTGCTGCAGCAGAGTGCCGCCGGCGCCATGGACGATGCACTTCGGCACGCCGGTGGTGCCCGACGAGTACAGGATGTAGAGCGGATGGTCGAACGGAAGCTGCGCGTAGTCGATCGGTCCGGCCGCGTGCGGCGCGACGAAGTCGTCCCAGCCGACGGCGTCGCGCACCGCCGCGGGATCGGCGGAGGCGCCGGACGCCTGCCCCAGGTACGGCACGACCACGACCTTTTCCACCGACGGCAGCCGCGCGACGATGGCCGCGACCTTGTCGAGGATCGCAATGGGCTTGCCGTTGTACCAATAGCCGTCGACCGTGACGAGCACGCGCGGCTCGATCTGGCCGAAGCGGTCCACCACGCCTTGCACGCCGAAGTCCGGCGAGCACGACGACCAGATCGCGCCGATCGACGCCGTGGCGAGCGTCGCGATGATCGTCTCCGGCATGTTCGGCAGGTACGCGGCGACGCGGTCGCCCGTCGCGATGCCGTGCGCCTTGAGCGCGCTCGCCAGACGGGAGGTCGCCGCGTGGACGTCGGCGTGGGACAGCCGCCGCCGGACCTTGTCCTCGCCCCAGAACACCAGCGCGTCGGACGTGTCGTTCGCGGCCTTGCGCTCGAGCAGGTTCTGCGCGAAGTTGAGACGCGCGTCGGGAAACCAGCGCGCGCCAGGCATGCGGTCGGCGTCCTCGAGCGTGCGCGCCCCCGGCGTGCCCACGACGCCCGTGAAGTCCCACAGCGCGCGCCAGAACGCCGCTTTCTGGTCGACCGACCAGCGCCACAACGCGTGATAGTCGACGACGTCGGCGCCATGCGTGCGCGCGACATCGTGCGCGAACGCGGTGATCGCCGCCGCGTCGACGCGTGTCTGGCTCGGGGTCCACAGCTTGTCCATTGAGTCGGGGCGCTAGAATCAGGGGCTAGAATTATAGGCGATGGCCCCCGCCGACGATCGCGCCGACCCCATGGCGCGGCGCCCGGGGGCTTGATTCGTGGGCCGCGGCCCGGGGGATGCATGGCGCGCGAAGCGATGGAATACGACGTGGTCATCGTCGGCGGCGGTCCGGCGGGGCTCGCGGCCGCCATCCGCCTGAAGCAGCTCGCGCAGCAGGCGTCGGGCGAGATCTCCGTCTGCATCCTGGAAAAGGGCTCCGAGATCGGCGCCCACATCCTGTCGGGGGCCGTCGTCGACCCCAAGGCGCTGACCGAGCTCATTCCGGACTGGCAAGCGCGCGGCGCGCCGCTCGACACGCCCGTCACCGACGACCGCTTCATGATCCTCCGCGCCCACTCGGCGTGGCGCGTGCCGGCGTGGATGCTGCCGCCGCTGATGAGCAATCACGGCAACTACATCGTGAGCCTCGGCAACGTCTGCCGCTGGCTGGCGAAGGAGGCCGAGGCGCTCGGCGTGGAGATCTACCCCGGCTTCGCAGCCACCGAACTCCTGTTCACCGAGGACGGCGCCGTGCGGGGCGTCGCCACCGGCGACGTGGGCGTGGCGCGCGACGGCACGCACAAGGCGGAGTATCAGCCGGGCATGGAGCTGCATGCCCGCTACACGCTGTTCGCCGAGGGCTGCCGCGGCTCGCTGTCCGAAACGCTGATGGCGCGCTACGCCCTGCGCGACGGCGCGGACGTGCAGAAATACGGTCTCGGCCTCAAGGAGCTGTGGCAGGTCGCGCCGGAGCAGCACCACAAGGGGCTCGTCCTGCACACCCAGGGGTGGCCGCTCGACAGCCACACCGGCGGCGGCTCGTTCGTCTATCACTTCGACGAGAACCTCGTCGCCGTCGGCTTCGTCGTCCATCTCAACTACGAGAACCCGCACCTTTCGCCGTACGACGAGTTCCAGCGCTTCAAGACGCATCCGGCCATCCGCCCCACGTTCGACGGCGGCAAGCGGCTCGCCTACGGCGCGCGCGCCATCAACGAAGGCGGCCTGCAATCGGTGCCGCAGCTCGCGTTTCCCGGCGGCGCGCTGATCGGCTGCGCGGCGGGCTTCGTGAACCTGCCGCGCATCAAGGGATCCCACAACGCGATGAAGACCGGCATGCTCGCCGCGGAGGCCGCCGCGGCGGCGCTGGCCGCGGACCGCGCGCACGACCGGCTTCCCGATTACGACGCGTCCGTCCGCAAGTCCTGGGTCTACGACGATCTCTACAAGGTGCGCAACGTCAAGCCCGGGCTCAAGTGGGGCATGTGGGCCGGGACGCTCCACGGCGGGCTGCACATGTGGCTGAACGACCTCGGCCTCGGCAAGCTGGTGCCGTGGACGCTGCATCACGCGCGGCCCGACAACGCCACGCTGCGCGCCGCCGACGACGCGCCCAGGATCGAGTATCCCAAATACGACGGCGTGGTCACGTTCGACAAGCTGTCGTCCGTCTTCCTGTCCAACACCAATCACGAGGAAGACCAGCCGGTGCACCTGGAGCTCCGTGATCCGA
>Ga0207645_10000198_pt1 | contig 49061 bp, 41 predicted proteins | sample KBSM53metaG_FD_184331 | JGI IMG/M metagenome (GOLD analysis project Ga0207645, IMG submission 184331) | Miscanthus rhizosphere microbial communities from Kellogg Biological Station, Michigan, USA - KBS M5-3 metaG (SPAdes) (version 2) | ecosystem: Host-associated > Plants > Roots > Rhizosphere >...
ACAGGAAATAATATGCGAAAATTAAAAATTCAAATGAACGTTGCCCTTGACAATAAATGGGACAAAGGGATGTCGGATTTTAGTATTGAAAATCTCAACAACGTAGACTGCATTTTACACGGTAGAAAAACAGGTGAAGGCTTTATTCCATACTGGACGGAGGTAGCCAACAACCCCGACGATAGTGAGTATAGACTTGGAAAACGCTTTGCGGAAATTCCAAATATTATTTTTTCCAATACGCTTAAAGAAAGTAAATGGGATAATACTACTATTATACGAGGTGACATCGCAGAGGCGATAAGCGCTTTGAAAAATAAAGACGGGAAAGACATCATTGTGTATGGCGGCGATTCATTTGTGTCTTCCTTAATACAGCATGATTTAATTGACGAATATTATATACTTGCAAACCCTGCTTCACTCGGCAACGGGCAACAAACCTTCAACCCTTTAAAAAATGACCTGCAATTGAAACTTGTGAGGTGCAAGCCATTTGCATGCGGTACAGTCTTGCTGCTTTATACAAAATAAACAAATCATGTGAGGTAACTATGAATCAAAAACTAAAATTCAGCACTACCCTGCTTACAGCAGGAAAGACAGCCACCGGGATAAAAATTCCCGAGGAAATAATTGAAAAATTAGGTGGCGGTAAAAAGCCATTAGTAAAAGTTACTATCAACAATTTTACATACCGAAGTGCTGTAGCGGTGATGGGCGGCGCTTACATGGTAGGTGTAAATGCTGAAAACCGGGAAGCTGCAAAAGTAAAAGGGGGTGACAGGATTGAAGTATCTATTGAATTGGATACAGAAGTAAGAACTGTAGAAGTGCCTGCCGAATTTCAAAAAGTATTGAATAGGAATGCAGGTGCAAAGAAAATATTTGATACACTTTCTAACAGCAGGAAGAAGGCATTAATGATCCCTATTGTCAATGCAAAGACAGATGAAACTAGGAACAGAAATATTGAAAAGGCGTTGAAGGCAATAACCGAAACATAAATATTTACAAACTCTAAACCGTACATATTGTCACCAATAAAATCCCGGAGATTTCATTGGCAAAGCATCACCAGAGTGAAGGGTAGACCAAAAGAGTGAGTGCGCAGTCGGATCATATTAATGAGCTGCCGCTTAAATGAGGAAGCCCCCTGCGACGAGGGGGCTTCCTATAAAAATGTGTTCAGGACGGAACGATGCATTTTCATCGATCTTTCAAAGGATACAGATAATCCCGATAGCTATCGGGAGGGTCTTAGGATATTGTATTTTATTGCACAGCTTCGGGTGTTTGTCTTCATAGGGGCTTGCTGTGCTTGCTGATACAAAGAAACACTTCATTCAGCGCGAAAAAAATAGAGACTGCTATGATTAAGTTGTAGAAATCCGATTACGGAGCATAGCGTGGTAAGAATACTACGGTATTGAAAGAATGTATGCGTTGTATCCTTTTAAGGACTCTGAATTTTTTTTTGAGTTTCGCAATTCCAATAGTAAATTTTTGTGCCATTTGCAATTAAACAAAGGCGCATTTCATAAGAAGCTTTATTCATTTTTAAATAGTGCAAATAATATATCTAATCTGCCTTCTGCCATTCGCCTTGAACAAATGTTGAATCGTAATGCTTCAATCGTTATTCCAAATTCTCAATGTATTGATAAATAAAATATTAATTATAGAATGGCATGTTCGGTGTAACAAAGCCCGACATAAAACTGTTTGGTTTTAGAATCAGCCGGGAGATTCTGCAATTGTGGCTCTTTGCCATTTTTTTCATCTGCTGTCACCAATGTTATGAATAAATAAGCTTTCCGCGACCAGGTTGTATACGGCTCGGTATGCTGATGAAGGCAAAAGATTATACTGTATAGAGTTGAGCAGGTAATAGTAACTTCGGTGTCTAAATCTTCCCTCTATGAACAGCAACTCGCTACGCAACCTTATTGAACGACTGAGAACGATCAGCCTGATTGACCGCATATTTCACTGGAGGGCGGTGCGCAACCAGCTGATTGATGCAGCCACGGATCTTCAGCAACTTAATATCACGAATGATTCGTTACAGAAGCAATACCAGCAATCAGCGACCGATCTTTTGCTGGCCAGGCAACAGACAGACCAATTGAAAGAGACGATATATCAGTACAAGACAGAACGACAATCGTTATATGGGCAGATTCAGACCTTGCAATCGGACCTCACCTCCCTGCGGGAATTGCATACCAAACTCCTGGCGGAAGAAGATCTCCGGAAAATACAACATGAAAAATCAGTAGCGACCCTGCACAGTATCCAACAAATGGTGACGGATGAGCGCAGAAAAGAGCAGGAACTTGTTCATGCCGCTGAAATTGAAAAGCTGAACCGGCAAAAAGAAACCTGGTATACCCACCAGGAGTTGGTAAAACAGGCTATCAAAACTATCGGTCAGCGACATACGATCGAATACATCGAAAAAGCCCCGTTCAAAGGTGATCCGGACAATACACTTAAAATCTGTGACGAGTTTGTGATCTTCGATGCGAAGAGTCCGGCAAGTGATGATCTCTTTAATTTTCCAGGCTACCTGAAGGACCAGGCCGAGAGAGCCAGAAAATATGCCAAACAGGAAAATGTGAAAACGGACCTGTTTTTTGTTGTGCCGTCCAATACACTTGACGTTCTTAAAACAACCGTTTATCGCCTGGCGGATTATACCGTATACATTATTTCGACAGATGCGCTTGAACCCATTATCAGCTGCCTGAAAAAAATTGAAGACTATGAATTCGCCAAAGAACTGAGTCCGGAAGAACGCGAAAATATCTGCCGGATCATTGGCAAGTTCGGTCATCTCTCTAAACGCAGAATACAGGTGGACCTGTTCTTTGCCAAGCAATTTATCCAGCTTGGTTATAAAACGGAAGCAGATCTTCCTGCTGACATCTTTGATAAAGTGATGGAGTTTGAGAAATCAGAAAAGCTCAATCCACCCATAGAGAAAAGGGCGAAGTCCATCAATATCCGCGAACTGGGCCAGGAGTTTGCGCGCATCCGCGAAGAAGCAACAGCGAAAGGCATTTCCATTAATGATGATGCGGTTTCCGATCATATTAATGAGCTGCCGCTGTATTTGAAACAAGAGTATCGCACTGACAATGCTGAATGACAGGAATGGATATGTGAAAATGTCTTGCACGGTCGCCACATTGTTATTGACTGTCTGCTGGATTATTTGTATTTACAAACTTTGCCGGAGGCATGCTTGTGCGGCAGGATCGGCGTGCCTATTTATTTTTATGACGGACAAGTTCCTAACTGTTATCAATATTCCGGAATTGAACCGTTGCAATAAGCAATTGACCTACAGGAATTTAATCATTGATTTTATTTCGTAACCAAAACGCTTCAAAAGCGAACAGTCTAATTCAAAGGAGTAAACTCTATTTTGGCGGGAAAGATCAACCCTTTTCTACAGGTATTTCTCTGGGCGAACTAAAGCTAAAACCTTTATCGGCCACAGATCGCTCCGTTATTTAAATAGATCATTATTTGTTCATCAGTCCCGGACAAGGCCGGCTGCGTTGCTCTTAACATAAATTCATTCCTGATTTCCACCTGCTCTATACCGTTAGTATTGCTCTAAGGTTGGAGATTACCGGCTAAATAAAAAGTAACTCTCTGCATAAGAAAGCAGTTCCTGGAAAGAGACTGCCTGCGCAATATTTTAAAATAGCTCTGCTTTCTATTCAATTTCCAGGCGGGTGTATGTTTTAATGTCTTGCCGATGTAGCGTCACTTTTTTTGTTGTTCGTTTCTGGCCATCGAAGATTTCAAAATGGTAAACACCTTCTTCGTGCGACCCGGCTCATTGAATCGACGCTAATTCTTAAATTTACACATGGCTGATGAAAATAATTTTACGCTCGAGAGCCACGGCGTAACCCTTTCGGTACGTCGATTAAACATGCCCGGGCATGTGATATTTCGCGTGGAGTTCAGCAGCAGACGTGAACCGATTGTTGTTGCGCGAGCGACCAGTTTTAACACGAACCGGTTCTGGACATCAATCCCTGAAGGAAGACAGAAAGAAGCGGAAGGTGTAGGAAAATTAATAGAACAGTATTTTGAATCAATTAAAAAATAGCCATGTGTTATTATAATGGACAACGTGTAACCAGGGCAGAATATATCCGGTTGAAACAACTGGAAAAAGCTGTCAGGAATTATGATTTTCTTACCCGCGATCTGATCAGCGGATTTGAATATGGACCGAATGCTATTCTAAAGAAGATTGACGGGCAGGAAGATTTTGATATTGTAAAAATGGAATGGGGTTTTATCCCGGACTACCGCGTGTGGCCATTTATTGAAACACGTGAAGATGTCACAAAATGGAGAACAGGATTTAAAGATAATTATGGCCGGTTTCAGCAGCTTACTTTATTAAATGCCGTGTCAGAAGAATTTTTGCAAAAAGGAAAGATGTATCGCGATGCCGCTCTTAACCGAAGATGTCTTGTACTCTCGACGGGTTTTTTTGAATGGCGCCATATTTTCGGCGTAAATAAACGCACTGGCCAGCCGTTGAAAACGGCAAACAAAATTCCTTATCACGTTACGTTGAAAGACAAAGAATACTTTTATATGGCTGCTATCTGGAATCCATGGACTGATGCTTCGACCGGCGAGTATGTTGAAAGTTTTGCTATTGTCACTACTACCGCCAACAAACTGATGGAGCAAGTGCATAACAGCAAGAAGCGAATGCCTACGATTCTGAATGAGGACCTTGCATATGAATGGTTATTTGGAAACCTTGATGAAAAAAGAATTACCGAGATCGGACGAACGATGTATCCTTCAGAAGAAATGGAAGCATGTACGATTACAAAAGATTTCAGGGAATCTATTGAGCCGACGAAACATTTTATGTATGAAGATGTGCCTGCGCTCGAATTGAATTTTGCTTCTTAACCAATAATTCGGTTGATCGACTTTAACGGATAGCTTTTCTAAGAATGCTGACAAGAAATTTGCAGCTTTTGAAACATGCTGAATGAACATCCTGTATAATGTGGTAAAAAATCAAACGTTTCTTTTTATCGTGTGAGCATCAATTGCACCTGCCCGAATCAAAAACTTTTCACCAAAACGATTCTTTACCTGGTCTATCGAGCGGTACAACCCGATAGACGCTGCTGTATCGTTAAACAAACTGATTTGGTAAGTGCCCGGAATAAGACTGCTCAGCTTTAGCGCCATCGTTCGAATAAGAATCCGCCGGTTGAAGGCTTTTTCCAATAGCTGTTTCGCTGTTGCCAGTAGAGTTGAATCCGTATTTGTATAGGGAATGACCGCCTGCTTTGCCGACGATTCACCGCTAGAATATCTTATGAGAACGGAGACACAACCTGTGAGACGGTTCTGCTGACGAAGAGTGAATGCTGCTTGCTCCGCAAGCCGGATCACATTGGCCTGCAATAACTTTACATCGATTGTATCCTGATCGAAGTTGATAGATGCTGTTATCGCTTTCTGTTCTTTATAAGGCGCTACCGGCGTATCGTCAATGCCATTGGCATTCCGTGCAATCTCTATTGCAGAAGGACCTAACAGGTTAATAAGGTTCTCAACCGGGATTTGCCGCAGTCCATCAATGGTCTCAATACCCATCTTCATAAGCAGAAAAGCTTTTTCCAATCCTATATTCGGGATCTTTACGACAGACAAAGGCGACAGGAAAGCTTTTTCCTCCCCTATTGCAATTTCCACCTGGCCATTTGGCCGGGCTTCATCGGAAGCAAGCCTGCTGATCAGCTTGTTTGTAGCGAGTGCCCAGGACGTACTGAGGCCGCTTTCTTTTAGAATCTTTGCCTTTAACTCTTTGCTAAACGCGTAACATCCAAAGAACTTGTCCATCCCCGTTAGATCTACGTAGAAACGATCAATTGCCGATTTTTCAAACAGGGGTACGCTGTCGTTGATAATGTCCGTTACGACGCGTGAATGTTTGCTGTACTGTTCCGGATCAGCTTTGATAAAGATGCCACACGGGCAAAGTACCCGCGCGGTGCGTAGAAGTTGGGTTCTATAGATCCCAAACTTTTCGGCTTCGGGGCTGCAGGCAATCACCATGGCGCGATCGCCTGTGCCACCTATGATCAACGGTTTGTTCTTCAATCTTGAGTTCTTTAGTTGTTCTGCTGCAATGAACAAAGAATCAAGATCAAAGTGGGCAATATGACGATCCCGGGAAAGCTGCATGAATTAAAGATTTGCGTACAGGCGCTGTTTGGCACCGACTGTTTCCATCCTGTTTACTTCCACGCTGTACATGCCAAATTCCTCAATAACTTTTCCGTGAACGACATAATAACCATCCTGGGTCATTGGATATTTTCTTGCGACCACAGGAAAATGAACCGTATCCACCCAATCCAGGTTGGGATCGAGAAAAGTGCCGAAAAACATATATTGATCATTTTTTACCGGTACATGTTTATAAGCCACGTAGTACGTCAGCATGCTCACTTGTTTTCCTTTATATCGTTTTAATTCGCTGGCAGTGGTATAACGGGCAGGGTCTGCATCCGCGAGTTCAAATGGATTTCTCAACAGAAAGCCAAGATTTTCTTTTTCATCATACAACTCATCGAGCGGGTTCTCGGATAAGTCGGGTAACTGAAATTCACCGGGTTTTTCACCAAACAGTTTTCTGGTCGCGGAAGATGCAGTCATTTTCTTTTTTAAAAAATTGGCTTCCCATAGGAGATGCTTTTTATTTTTGCCGGTGAAACGAAACGCCCCGACGCTGATGAGTGTATTCAACTGTTCCTCACCGATAGTAATACGTTCCATAAAATCGCAGAGGCTTTCAAATCCACCATTTTGCCCGCGTTCGTCTACAATGCGGCGGGTGATTTGTTCCTGCATGTGTTTGATGTGAATGAAACCTGTCCAGACATCATTACCCCGGATGCTTGTGTAGTACTGGCTGCAATTGACACAGGGTAGATGAAGGTTGGCTCCGATCTTTAATAATTCATAGAAATATAAACTGGTTGGATAATAGCCACCGAAATTATTAATCACACCCACCATGAACTCCTTAGGATGATAACATTTCAGGTAAAGATCCTGGAAGCTTTCTACTGCAAACGAAGCAGAGTGTGCCTTGCAAAATGAGTAACCCGCAAAGGATTCCATCTGTCGCCATATTTCTTTTGTCTGCTCTATGGAGCGGCCAAGCTTTTTTGCGCCTTCAAAGAAATCAGATCTTACGAGGCTGAACTGGTTATTTGTACGGTATTTCAAACTCATCGCCCGGCGAAGTATATCCGCTTTTGCGTGCGAGAGACCGGACCACAAATGAGCAATTTTTATCACATCTTCCTGGAACACCATAACACCGAACGTTCCACTCAGCTGCTCTTCAAATAACGGGTGCATATAAACGATTTTCTCCGGGTTCCTGAAGCGTGTCACATATTCCCGAAGCATACCGCTGCTCGCGACACCAGGACGGACGATGGAACTTGCAGATACAAGTGTAGTATAATCATCGCAGCGCAGCTTGCCCAGCAACTGCCGCATCGCCGGTGATTCGATATAAAAACAACCAATGGTATTGACCTCTTTGATCTGGCGCCTGACATTGGGATCGTCTTTAAATTTTTCTACGTGCTGTATATCTATTTCTTCGCCTTTATTTTCCCGGACCAGGCGGATCGATTCCTTTATATGACCGAGTCCACGCTGGCTCAGGATATCCAGTTTGTACAACCCGATGGATTCGGCCACATACATATCAAGATGAGCTGTTTCAAATCCCTTTGGTGGCATGAAGCAACTCGTGTAATGATGAATGGGCTCTTCACTGATCAGCATACCGCCGGCGTGGATACTCATATGATTTGGAAAGTTCATCATCAACGCGCCATATTGTAATATAAGTTTATGAAGCTGGTGCTTCAACGACTTCGCATCACCGAGATCATCGATCTCCTCTTTCGGCAGGCCGAAAACTTTTCCCAACTCCCGAACAATAGAGTCCTCCCGGAACGTCGAATAAGTGCCAAGCAAACAAACATGTTCTTTACCATAGCGCCTGAACATATAGCGGATCATTTCATCACGGTCGCGCCAGGAAAAATCAATATCAAAGTCAGGCGGTGAGGTACGTTCCGGGTTGAGAAACCGCTCGAAGTAAAGATCAAGTTCTATCGGGTCCACTTCCGTAATGTGCAGGCAATGGGCAACGATAGAGTTGGCACCGCTACCACGGCCGACATAGTAGAACTCACGGTGACGCGCATATTGAATCATATCCCAGGTGCGCAGAAAGTAGGCATTAAAACCCATGCTATCGATGATACCCAGTTCCTTCTGCAATCTTTCAAGCGCAAGGAGATTATCGCCGTAGCGGCTTCTTAAACCCTGCATAGACAAAGATTCGAGTTGGAGTTTGTCTTCATATGCAGATGAACCGAATAATTTTTTTGTTTTATCGCTACTGAAATCCATTTCAACGCTGCATTGCTCCATTAACCAGAGTGTGTTCGAAACGACGCAGGGATATCCTTTAAAAATTTCGAATACGCGAGCTGGTGAGAGAAACACTTCGTCGTCGTAAGCCAAGTGAGCCGGGTCAAGCTTTGACAGCAAAACATTTGTATCAATCGCTCTGAGCAGGCGATGAAGATTATAATGTTTTTTACTCTGAAACGATACGGGTTGTAACACGACGAGCCTGTTCTTCAGGTGCTGATACTTTGCTCCATACAACTTATTTACTTCCGATGGCCTCACGCCGATATATTCGTTTACCCCGAGAATGGAAGATGGTTTTGTTGAGCCAAGCGGATAAATGATAAACCCGTCAAACTCTTTTGCCTTTCCGTAAAAAAGCAAATCTTCGGGAAAAGATTTTTTATTCAGAAGGTGCTCCGAAATAAATCTATTGATCCAGGCGAGGCCAATATTATTTTTGGCAATGAGAATATATAATAACCGGCTACCGTTGCGGATCTCTGCGCCGGCAATCGCCTTGATGTCACTGTTCCTGCAATGCAAAACAAAGTCCCAAATACCGGCGGTGCTGTTGATGTTGGTTAGTGCGAGTGAAGAAATACCCAGGTCTGCTGCGGTCTGCACCAACTCTTCCGTACGCAGCGTGCCATAGCGAAAACTGAACACAGTTTTACAATTCAGATACATGTCTACAGGTTTTGGGAGAATGAAGTTAGAACATATATCCAATTATTTTAGTAAAAATTACTAATATTTTTAGTAGAGTGATTTTCAAGGAAAAATATATTCGAGGCAGCCAACAAAGATCGCTAGCGATACTTGTCATCAAAAAGGGACATAAAGCCGACATAAAGCGGGATAGACATCAGAACCGCAATTATAACAAGCACTATATACATACGGAATGATTTTATATTAAAAATTCTTTACTGTTTATTAATCACGTCCAGGATGGTAAAGGTTCTTTTACCCGCAGGTACCTGCCACTTAACTTTTTGCCCCTTTCGAAATCCTATCAGTGCAGTTCCTACGGGTGCCATAACCGAAATTTTGTTTTCTTTAATATTAGCCTTGCCTGGCGTCACCAACACCAGTTCCATTATCTCATCTTTGTCATCCGCCTTAATCCTCACAATTGAATCAAGCCTGACTACGTCAGGAGGGAATTCGTTTTTATTTACAAGCTTCGCTTTCTTTAATTCTGCTTCCAGACCTTCGGCATTCCGCCTGTCAAAAGGCGATTTCTGAAAACCTCCTTTAATATAGGAAAGCAACAAGCTATAATCGTCATTTCTAAGAACCAATTGACTATTTGAATTTTGCATAATAATTTAATTTAGTAGTAATTGAAATTGTTTTTTGTTTTTTTGACCATTCGTCTTCTAAAAACATATTTCTTTGAAATTCGTAAGCTCGTTCATCTACATCCCGAAACTTTTACGGTTTGAATACGCTGTACATTATAAAACCCACATGCCTCCATCATTTTTTTGGTAGCCTTAATCGTATTGTGGTGAAAATTGAACAGATCAAGAAAACTCACTTGCTTATTGCTTAACCAGTTTTGAAGCTCCGCAAAACATCGCTACTTTTTTTGCCGGCTATTGATAATTGCTAAAAGCAATAAGGGTAATGTGAGGGTAAGAATCCAATACCATTTTCCATTACCGATGTATCCTTCTTTTAACGCAATAACGGTTCCCAAGACGAGAATCAGTATTATATGTCCGCTTGGCACGGCTTTTTTTTCATCTCGTATCATGCCTGATTTCTTTTGATTAGAAAATATCCCACCGCAATTCAGAAACTTAGACTACTCGTAAACTGTTTTGTTCTGCATTTATCTTGTCTCTATTCGGCACAACCAGCTTGGAAAGAATCATTTGCCAATTTTTAGCGTTCCTTTCTACCCTCGGAAGATCCGACCGGTTATCAGTTTCACTATCGTAGAAAACCAGGACAGCGAATTCATTTTTATCGCGATATTCAAATTGCAAATCGATCCTTCTCAAAAATTCATCCATCTTTTTATATCGTAACGCTCCCGGGCCAATGCTGCCATAAATCTTCTTTATCGATACAGCATTAATTTTATTCAAGTCAATAATATACGGCTGGTTCAATTGATTATTTGTCTCCAGCACCAGTAGCATTCTGTTTAACCCATCCAGCGCCATGAGTTTGTTATGTAGCACCAAATGACTCGAAAATGATAAATTAAACCGGGAGCCGAGTTCGCTCAACAATACATATTTGCTTTTATCAAATTTTGCATCCATGTTCTTCATACTAATAAGAATTACTGTACAAATTGCAGATCCTACAATTACTGCCACAACTGCGGTAATGATTGTCATAGATAGAATTTGACAGATTATAAAACAGTTCTGTTTCCTTCCTGCGTGCGTGCACAAATCATTTCACCGGATACCTGCTGGTCACCCTTCGCATTATCACGCTGTACTCTTTAACTTCCTGTTTAGCGTATCTGTAAGGATAGTTATCCAGTTTGTTACTTTCCGCTCTAATTCCGGTATATCCGATAAACCTCCATTTGACTCATAAAAAGCAATTAGAACCGGATCCCTGTTATCCAGGAAATCAAATTGTAATACGATTTTATCAATATAGTTTTCATAGTTCTCCTTTTTTACCGTGCCCATATTGATACTTTTATATATTTTCTTCTTTGAACAACTTCTTATTTCTTTCAGATCAATGACCTGGAAATCGTACCGATCACCTGCTTTTCTTAATGCAAAAAGTTTCATACGCAACTGGTCCAGCCCGATTATAAAATTTTCAATGACTTCCTTATGTGTAAAGGATAAATAATTCTTTTCACCGAGTTCATTGAAACGGCTGGCAAGCTCCAGCGTTTTCTTTTTCCTTTGATTGTTGTTTATTGAAACAAGCGCACCAATAATGATTGCAAGGAGTAGAATGAGGCCACCCACAAAGACAATTGAAGACATAATAATGGTTTTATAGTAATATTAAAATAGCAGGATGGCATGCCCGTTACCGGTACATCAATTGCAAATAATTAAATTTTAAATCGCGTATACCGCAATCTGCCGATAGGAATGCCAATTCAATATTCCTGCTGTATGCAGCTGGAGAATAACCCAAGACCTGTATAAATATCAGGCTTGGGGAAGCGTATTAAAGTCCTTGAAATTGGAGAAGTAATATAACTTGATACAAAACGGAAAGAATTCTGTAAATGAACAGGTATAAGCGTCGCGCATATCAAGCACAACATGCTTTTGCTTTGAGTGAGAAACTATATTTAACCTTAAACCTGTCATTTGTTCAAAGATACTGATAAATGCCCGGCAAATAGCTAAAGAAAACCTAATGTGAATAGATTGTACATTATAGCAAACAAAAAGGTTTTACTTTTTTAACAGCGGCACAACGAAATTCGTAAATAGAATTCTCAGTTCCACTTTGCTGCATCATTGTTTTTTGCGGCGGTTGCCGGAAAAGGATGCTCATCATTAAAAGAATACAGCGATTTCTGATCTTCTATAACGATGTTTTCTTCATTGAGCATTCCGTTGGTAGTTACCGCCCGCGTCAGGTCCAGGCCAAGGTGCTTTGCCATAAACTTATACATCGCAAGTCTTTTATTATCACCGTAATCATGTCCCTCCTTGGCGAGATGAACATTTTCTACAAGCGCCTGTTTTCCAAAAAGACCATAAACGTGCCGGCAATAGGGGTACTCAACGGCAGGATTCGTTTTCGTCCAGTCATCACCGTCAGATATCAGCAACAGCGGACGTGGCGCGGCAAGCGCAGCAATCTCCACGTTATTGGTTTGAAAACCGGATCCTTTGTGGATAGGCATGCCGCTTTCGCATATGCAGCCTCCAAAGAAATAAGAAGATACCATCACCACGGGCACAGAAACTGCGATTCGTTCATCGATGGCCGTGAGAAGAATAGTCTGCGTTCCTCCACCTGATGCGCCTGTCATCGCTATTCGTTTGGGATCCGCTCCCATGGAGATCAGGAAATCTACCGCACGAATGCTGTTCCAGGTCTGTTGTTTCAGGGCTTTTGGGTGTTCATGCACCCAACCGAAGTCTGCAAGTTGACCATAACCCACAGCATCATACGAAAATACTATCGCTCCCATCCGCGCAAGGGTGGCAAACCTTTTTTGTGCTTCGGGCCGGTAGCGGCCGTAATCGGCAGGATCAGACCAATGTCCTTCCGCTGTCAGGACAGCGGGCAGTTTACCTTTGGCCTGCGTTGGTGTATATAAACTACCGGTGACATATACCCCGGGAAGACTTTCAAAGGCAACATTCCGCACCTGGTAGCCTTCGTAGCTGCGAACTTCACTGATGATTGGATTGAGCGGACATTTGGCAGGAAATTTTTCCAGTTCCGCGGCGTGTAAGATGTGCTTCCTGATCTCAGCTGCCCGTTTTTTCCAGGCAGCTGCTGTTGCATATTTTTGCTTTTCCTGTTCCATGAACAACTTTCCCTGTTCCGGCGTCCAGTAATTTCCCACACAAAGCATTGAATCGTTTTTGGTGTTCTGCGCCCGGGATGTAGAAAATGTGATAACACAAAGTAATGCCGGCAAACATGTTACAGCGAATCTAAAGTCCATATGTATCAGTTAACAACGAGTATTAAATATTTTTATAAGCGTCACATTCCCGTGATTCACAATAGAAAAGTTACAACTTTTACAATTGTGTTCATTTTAGTTTGTTCTTAGTCCTTCCATTCACATAATTCATCACGGCGTTGAATACTTTTTGGCGCAATGGATTGGGATTATAATACTGGCCGGTTTCCAATCCCATATTTTGCCGGTTGATGAGCAGGATAACCGAGAAATGTTTTTTTGGTACAACAGCTATACTGGTCCCTGTAAAACCAGTATGCCCAAAACTACCAATTGGAGCATTTTTTATAAATGCATTTGACGTATCCATCATCCAGCCAAGGCCATTGTGAAAACTATCGATTGTTAAAAACGTATCGATCACATTTGAAGAGATAAATTGCTTCTCTCCTGTTTTGCCATTATTGATAAGCATATCCAACAGCATTTGCACGTCATCGATAGTAGAGAATAAGCCTGCTGCACCGGAAATACCTTCATTCGCATACCACGCATTGCCATCGTTTACCTCCCCTTTCAATACGTAATTTCTCCAACCATTCCAGGATTCCGGATCAATCTCCTTTACAGTGAATCCAAGCGAAGAATCATATACCATCCGTTTCTCGTATGGATTGCCGGGAGATGTTGCAGCGATATTCTCCGTTCTTCCATTCTTCAATGGATTATATAAAGTATGACTCATGCCGAGTGGACTAAAAATATTTTTTTGCTCAAATTCATCGAGCGCCATACCCGACACTTTCGAGATGATCTCACCGAGCAACACGAACCCGAGATCACTATAACGGCGTTGCTTTCCTACGGGATATTTTAATGGAAGTGAATGAATCAGGTCATATGTCGCCTGTCTTGAAGACGCACGATAATATAAAGGGTACCATTCATACAAGCCGGCGGTATGTGTCAGCAGGTGGCGGATTGTAATGCTGCTTTTCGGCAATGAATCGAAACCATTGATATATAGCCTCACGGGATCGTTGATATGTATCTGGCCACGATCCACTAAAAGCATAATCGCGGTCGTCGTGCCTATCACTTTTGTGAGTGATGCCATATCAAACAATGTTTCGGTGTTCATCCGGGGCGGATTCTGTAACAGCCTGTGACTAAAATCATACTTCTGTGAATAACCATATGCCTGCTTACAGAGAGTCTTTCCGTTTCGTTTGATGAGGATAACAGCGCCGGGAATTTCCTGGTCGGTTACCGCGCCGTTTAGAATAGTGTCGATCGTTGCAATAAGATTGGATTTTGATTGCGGCTTATTGCCATGTTGCGCGTGACTGGTAATTAATTGCAAACATAAAGAGACCAGTAGCAGCAGGAAGGATTTCATATAGTATGAAGGTAATCTGAAAACCCTGATCCTTTGCAATCGCTGTTTCCTGAAAATTATTTTTTGAACATTCGCTTGGCCATAAACAATTTCAAGGCCCATTTCTCCCTTTTTAAAAATAATAGTTCAATAGCCGGTCGCAGTTGAAAAAAAGCCGTGAAATCACCGACTTTTGAATCGACGTGCAGTGTTTTATCAATCCCTACATAACGGAGACCAGTAAGTGTCTTGAGTAGGTTCCTCAATTCACCGTGATGATTTAGTATTCATTCGCCATTGCTGTGGGGTTACACCAAAATCCTGTTTAAATATCCTTGCAAAGTATCCGGGATCGCTATACCCACAATCTATTGCTACCGATGCAATACTATAAGAGGAATCGTTCAACAATTCTTTCGCTTTACTCAAACGGATCATGCGGACAAATTTATTTGGTGAACAACCGATCACCGCATCGAGCTTGCGGTGCAACTGTGAATGACTCATAAATATCAATCTGCAAAGTTGCTCTACTGTGAAATTTGTTTCGGTCAAGTGAGATTCGATGATGTACCTTACTTTCTTTACAAACTCATCCTCCGTTTTATTATTCTGCATTAACCCGTTTGTTCCGGCAACTATCTCAGTGGGCTGCACAACATCTGTTAGTCCGGCCATTTTTAAATAATGCAGCTGAAGTTTTTTGCGTAATTCCAGCAATTTATTTATCCGAATAAACAACTCTTCTTTGTTAAATGGTTTTTCCAGGTACGCGTCCGCGCCAGTGCTTAATCCCTCCAATTTGCTTTCCATATCGGCTTTCGCTGTCAGCATGATGATTGGTATATGACTTGTGTTTTCATCGCTCCGGAGAAGTCTGCAAAGTTCAAATCCGTCAACAAAGGGCATCATCACATCGGTAATGATCAGATCTGGAATGATTTCTTTTGCCATGTCAAAGCCTTCTTTCCCGTCCTTGCCAACTACAAGCCGATAGTCAGGCAGACAGGTGGCTGTGTATGCAACCACGTCTGCGTTATCTTCTACCAAAAGAATCAGTGGTTTTGCAAGATCGGTTACACCATTTAGCGAACGCTCATTCTTTGATTCTACTGTGATCGTGTGGTCGCGGCTGACGTTGAAACCAGGTATAGTAGTATTCTCGCCCAATGCGGTCACTTTTGTCAGTGGAAGAGACACTGTGAATTCACTTCCTTTGTTACTGCCAGGTGATGGACTCCTGACGATGATCTCCCCTTCCATTAACCTGATAAGCTCTCTGGTCAGCGCAAGCCCGATACCGGTACCTTCTGCTTTTCTCGTATGGCTGTTGTCGGATTGATAAAATCTGTCGAAGATATGTTCCAACTGGTCTTCGGGTATACCGATTCCTGTATCCTTCACTTTGATCACCAGGACACTTTTATTGGATTGTCCTGTTACAGCCTGCTCACCAACTGAAACATAAATATTTCCTTTTTCAGGTGTAAATTTTAAAGCGTTGGATAATAAATTAGTTACTACCTGGCGAATCTTTTCGGGATCATAGGCGACAAATAGTATGTCAATTTCTGATAAAAAGTGAATCTGCTTGTGCTGGTTCTCCGCCAATGAATGAAATGACTCCACGATATATTTCAAAAAATTGATCATTTCGCCATTTACCAATTGCAACGACATTTTTCCGGTTTCTAATTTTGAAAGGTCAAGCATTTCATTGACCAGTTTCAACAGATTTTGCCCGTTGCGGATGATCATGTCCATCCCATTATTAAAATACGCGCCGGGTTTATTGACGATTTGTTGCGCCATACCCAATATTATTGTTAGCGGAGTTCTGAATTCATGAGTGATGTTTGTATAGAGTTGTGTTTTTAATGTATCTATTTCTTTCACCCGCCTGGCCTGCATTTGTTCAAAGTTTAATTGTGCTTTTAATTTTGCCTTGTTTAAAGTAAACCTGAAATAGACCCAAATGCACCACCCTAATAGTACTGCGTAACACAGGTAAGCCCACCAACTTCGCCACCAGGGCGGCAAAATATTTATCCGCAGTTCAGCTATCTTATCGCTCCAGACACCCTGGCTGTTACTGCCCTGAACTTTGAATGTATAATTACCCGCAGGAAGGTGAAGGTAAGTAGCTGTGCGACGGTTACTACTTTCTATCCAATCCTTATCGACGCCCGCAAGCATGTAACGATATTTATTTTGCGCCGGTGCCGTAAAATCCAGTGAAGAAAACTCGAGTGTTAAAATATCCTGCAACCAGTTTAATGATATGTTTTTCGTTTGTTCGATGGATTGCTGTAAAATACCTGTCTTATCGTTTGGAACAAGGGGTTGATTGTTGATCGATATTTCTGTAATAAAAACACCCGGCGAAAAACGATTCATCAATACTTCCGCCGGATTAAAAATATTAACTCCATTGACACCGCCGAATGCAAGATTGCCATTTTCCAACGTTGCATAAGCACCTGTATTAAATTCATCATCCTGCAGTCCATCTGTTTTTGTAAAATTTCTGACCTGCCAATCAACATCCGTTTTATTTGCTGCACGGATCAAACAAAAAATTCCTTTATTGGTACTTCCCCAGATATTTCCTGCCTTATCCGGCAAGATTCCGTAAACGACATCATTTGGCAAACCATTCTTTGTGGTGAGATGAAAAAAATCTCCTGATTTTTTATCCAGGCGGTTCAACCCTCCTCCTTTGGTGGCAATCCAGATATACTGATCAGGTTCAACCGGATCATCGAGAAAACAAGATACGTGGTTATAATTTAAAGAATTCCTGTCCGTGGCGTTATTGAAAAACCAGGTAACAACAGGTTGACCAGTTTTACTTTGAGAAAAGTCCATCTTTGCAAATCCTTCTTCTGTTCCTGTCCAAAACACTCCATTCTTATCGCAAAACAGAGCAGTACACAGTGATTTTGGTAGCATCGCCCGCGAACGGTTAATGTTAATTGTAAACGTATCGGTTTTACCGCTCGATTCATTTATTCTTGTAAATGTGCCACCCAACGCCGGCATCCAGATATTGCCATTGCCATCTTCGATCATGGGTTGCTTATCACCTTCGCCACGGTTAAATTGAACATTCGGAAATTCGACTAACTTTCCAGACGCAGGCGTGTATTGAAATAATCCTGCACCTGCATCTATATAATCAATTCTTATCCAGTAATCCCCTGTTTTGGAAACAACGATGTTATCAATTGTATTCAAAGGAAAGGATTTTTCAAATGCATTTTTCTCCACCGAATCTTTCAACAGCTTTCGCCATTCATATGGATAGGCTCCTAAAAAAATACCGCCAGGCGAAGGCACAATATATCGCACACTGTATCCCGGAGCCATAGCCCGAAAACGGTTTGATTCGATATTATATTTTCGAAGTCCATATCCTTTGGTACCTGTCCAAAGCAATCCGGAACGATCAATCAAAAAAGGAAACAATACCTTGGAATCTTTAGCAAGAGTCAGATCATAATCCCACTGTAGAGGTTTTCCCGGTGTCCATTTGCTGATTTGATAATAAAAAAGTTCTTCGTGAAAATCGATCCATGGTTCATTTTTAGATCTCATGAGTAAATTACCGGGCCTGATACCGGCCGTATCAAATAATGGAACCACATACGAACCATCCCATAAAAAAAAATTGTTGTTGATCCATAGTCCCCCATCTTCAGTAGCATAACCATTATTGTAAAACCGGTAGTTAGCAAATAACAAAAAACTGTTATTGACAGGATCAAATCGATATACTTTATTAGAAAAACTGCATATCCATATCGCACCGGTTTGGTCTTTACCCATTCCATATACCTGTTCTTTCCCCGGAAGGGACAACCGTAAGATATCCGGCAAAGTCTTTTCAGCGGAAAGATCAGTTGGAAGAGTGATGACATTAAACCCTGCATCACTGGCCGGTGCCAATACTTTTCCCTCTTTTGTTTCAACCATTGAGTTGCGTATCCTGTTACCGGAAAGACTATGGCCATCATCAGTATGAGTAATCCGGAAAAATTTTGAACTCCGTTTATCATATACGTTCAGTCCGGCGTTTTCGGTACCTGCCCATATACGTCCTTTGCTATCTTCAAAAAGGGCGGTAACGGTATTACCGCTCAGAGAATTTGAGTTGTAAGGATCGTTCGTGAAAACTTTGAAACCATATCCGTCATAGCGGTTCAACCCATTCTTTGTAGCCACCCATATAAAACCGTCGCGATCCTGCAAGGTGGCGAATACCATGCCTTGTGATAATCCCTGCGCTATAGAAATAGTTTCGTAATCTGTCGCATGTTGAGCGGAAGCTACAAAACAAAGACAGGTAACAAAAAATGTAACTATTGATTTCAGTACAGGCAAGTTTTGATCCCCTTATAAAGTTAACCATGTATATCCTCATTCATTTACTGCGCATGAGAATAAATCCACCCGCAGGGAAAAATGAACATTTAGTCCTGGTGATGCACAATTTGTCCGGTTGAATGACCGGAACATACCATAAACTGCACATTTCATCCTCACATAAGCGGCCTCTGGGAGCTCAACTTTGTAAGACAAGATTTGACCATTTTCAATAACTATTAAAAAAAACAAAATGGAAACAGCTGTAATGACAAACAAAGACATTGCCCAGGCAGTATACGAGCTTTTCGGCCAGGGCAATGTTCCCGCCATTCTTGAACTCGTAACTGACGACATTAAATGGACATGCCCCGGGCCTACGAACATATTGCCTTATGCTCAGGTCTATCATGGGAAAAAAGGTGTGGCAGAATTTTTCAAACTTATATATGCCAACAAAGATTTTCCCGGGTTCGAGGTTTATGAATATATCTCAGAAGGTGATAAAGTTGTTGCATTGGGGCATTGGGATGCAAAATCGAAAAAAACAGGTAATCCTTATTCGGGTGACTGGGCCATGGTATTTACTTTCAGAGAGGGAAAATTATGCGAACACAAAGAATATTATGATTCCTATGGAGAAGCAATGGCTTCAAACTAAACACCCGGAAACTATTGATACCGGTTATTTCATAACAATCGATTCAGCGGGGGCGGGCAAACCTCCGCTGAAATAGTTAAAAATTTTGGAAATGACTGAACAGGCAATTATTCTTATTCCCGATATCAGTGGGTTTACCGATTTTACAAGTACCACAGAGATTGATCACAGTGCACATATCGTAGCAGAATTGCTTCAATTAATTATTGACGCCAATGAAACGGATTTCATGCTGGCAGAAATTGAAGGTGATGCTGTTCTCTTTTATCGTACCGGCGAACCACTTCAACGGGAGCAGTTAATAAATCAATGCCTGGTTATGTTTTCAAAATTTCATGCTCAACTCAAGATCATTGAGCGGGATACAGTGTGCAGGTGTGGCGCCTGCCAATCTGCTACAAACCTTACACTTAAGTTTATTGTACATTTCGGATACATTAAAGAAATCAAGGTTGCTCAATTCGTTAAGGCGACTGGTGTAGATATGATCCTGGCTCACCGGTTATTAAAGAATAATATCCAATCTCATGAGTATGTCCTGATCACCGAGCCCTGCTGCAAGGCGGTTGGGCCAGGCGACGCAAATTCAATGCTCTCCTGGTCAAAATCAGGTTATAGTTACCCTTCCATTGGCAAGGTCGAATACGAATTCTCTACTCTCACTGAATACAAAACTAGTATCCCGGAACCGCCGAAACGTCCCACGTTTGTTGTTAATAAAGGAGATGACAATCTCGAGATCCTTATCAATGCGCCTTTAAAAAGCGTATTTCAAACATTAATCAATGTTGACAAACGCCCGGAATGGTTGATGGGCGTTGACTCCATAAACCGCGAGATGACCACGGAGCGTATCGGCATGCAACATAATTGTATACTCATGGGTATGGTACTCAAGAATATCGCAGTTTATAATGAGTATACTGAAGATCATGCCTTATATGTTGAAAGTGTCGAGGTTGCTCAAATTGGCTTAACAATGATGGTTTACTATGATCTGTATCCTTGCACCGGTACAAATACGCGTCTTAACGTCAATGTTAACTGGATGAACTCCGACGTTCCCGCAGAAGTCAGGCAGGGGTTGATAGAGTCCGAAATCGTCAACCTCGAACTTTTCAAAAGCGCTTGTGAAAATAACCCGGCATGAGAATTTCGATAAAGTGCTTCAACTAGCTCAGTGTATTTTTGTCAATCCAGGGTTCGGCATCCTTAATGACATAGCCTTCCATGTTTGATCGACAGACCTTTTAAGCATAATAGCGGACGTCAATTTAAAACTGGCGCACTTGTCATCCTGATTATAGGAGTTTTAATCTATACATTTCCCGCGTATCAGTTTTTCTTTTTGTGAACTTATCCACAATACTGCTTCCGCTAAACATCTCCGGCAACGTTTGTTTACTCAATCGACTAATCAGGTATTTTTGCGCCACAGTAAAAAATGAAAGAACGACTTAAACAACTCGCTGCCGAACTGGAAGGGGAATTCTATGACGACACGGTTATCCGGACATTATATGCTACCGATGCGTCTGCTTATCGTGAAATGCCGCTTGCAGTAGCCGTGCCCAAATCAATTAGTGATATAAAAAAGTTAATCGCATTTGCCAATAAAGAAAAAACTTCCTTGATTCCCCGTACAGCCGGCACATCACTCGCAGGCCAGGTGGTAGGCAGCGGAATCATTGTTGATGTTTCAAAATATTTTACACAAATTATTGAGCTGAATAAAGAGGAACACTGGGTTCGTGTGCAGCCCGGCGTTATACGCGATGAATTAAATATCTTTCTGAAACCTCATGGATTTTTATTCGGCCCGGAAACGTCTACAGCGAACCGGGCGATGATTGGTGGCATGGTCGGCAATAATTCCTGCGGTTCCAACTCCGTTGTATACCGAAGCACCCGGGAACATTTGCTGGAGGTAAAAGCATTGCTTAGTGACGGGACAGAAGCTGAATTTAAAACAGTCAGCATTGATGAGTTTCATGAAAAATGCAACGGCAACAATCTTGAAGCATCGATTTATAAAACCATAAGAAGCTTACTAAGCAATTACGAAAACCAGGTCGAGATACAGAAGCAATTTCCCAAAAAAACAGTGGAGCGGAGAAATACTGGCTATGCGGTGGATGTATTGCTCGATTCGGCGCCGTTTACTGCAGGCGCCGCTGATTTTAATTTTTGTAAACTCATTGCCGGCTCAGAAGGAACATTGGCTTTTATTACGGAAATAAAATTGAACATTGTTCCCCTGCCGCCAAAGGAGGCGGGATTATTATGTGTGCATTTCAATAGTATTGATGAGTCATTGCGCGCTAATTTGATCGCCTTAAAGTATAATCCATCTGCCAGCGAGTTGATCGATCATTATATTCTCGAATGCACAAAAGAAAATATTGAACAACGGAAGAATCGCTTCTTCGTCCAGGGAGATCCCGGTGCAATATTGGTCATTGAATTTTTGAGAAATACACGGGAAGAAGTTATTGAGATTGCAAAACATGTAGAAGCTGAAATGAAAGCAGCCGGCTTGGGTTATCACTTTCCGCTACTATTTGGTGACGACACAAAGAAAATATGGTCTTTACGAAAGGCAGGATTGGGATTGCTCAGCAATTTGCCGGGTGATGAAAAAGCTGTTCCTGTAATAGAAGACACTGCTGTTGATGTAAACGATCTGCCGGCATACATCCGCGAGTTCAATGAAATTTTGAAAAAATACGGGCTTTATTCTATTCACTATGCACATGCAGGTAGCGGTGAAATTCATCTTCGTCCAATAATTAATTTAAAAACAAAAGAAGGCAATGAGCTTTTCCGGAAGATCGCCGAAGAAATAGCAACGCTGGTAAAAAAATACAACGGTTCATTAAGTGGCGAACATGGCGATGGCCGTCTTCGCGGTGAATTTATAAAACAGATGATCGGTGAGAAAAACTACCGGTTGCTGAAAGAAATAAAAAAAGCCTGGGATCCGCAAAACATTTTCAACCCGAATAAAATTGTTGACACGCCTTCTATGAACAGTATGCTGCGGTATACACCGGGGCAGCATACGCCGTCTTTCAAAACAGTTTTCCGTTTTCACAACCAGGATATATTGCAGCATGCTGAACAATGTAACGGTTCAGGCGACTGCAGGAAAACACAATTATCCGGAGGCACTATGTGCCCTTCGTATATGGCTACCCGTAATGAAAAAGATACGACCAGGGCAAGAGCAAATATTCTCCGCGAATTTTTAACCAACTCAGATAAACTAAATCGATTTGACCACAAAGAGATTTACGAAGTAATGGATCTCTGTTTGAGTTGCAAAGGTTGTAAGTCAGAATGTCCATCCAATGTGGATGTGGCTAAGTTGAAAGCAGAATTTCTTCAACATTACTACGATGCCAATGGCGTACCGCTGCGATCCAAACTGGTGGCCAATTTCAGCAAGTCCGCCAGGTTGGGTTCGATAGCGCCGGGACTATACAATTTCGCGATGACCAATTCCGTGGTGAGCAAATGGGTAAAACGTTTTTCCGGTTTTGCTATAGACCGTTCCATGCCTACGCTTCACCGAACTACATTAAAAGCCTGGTTTAACAAAAGGCGTGAAAAGCCAACAGGGAAGCGTGCAAAGAAAGTGTACTTGTTTTGTGATGAGTTTACAAACTACAATGACACTGAAATCGGGATTAAAGCCATTTTGTTATTGGAAAAATCGGGATACGAAGTAGTTTTACCAAAGCATGAAGAAAGCGGGCGCTCCTGGCTTTCAAAAGGCCTGATCCGGAAAGCAAAGATCATTGCAAACAGGAATATAGAAATGCTTTATCCGCTGGTGAATGAGGAAACACCATTAATCGGCATAGAGCCTTCTGCCATTCTCACCTTCCGCGATGAATATATTGACCTGGCAAACGATGAAAATTTTGAAAAAGCAAAGGAATTGGCAAAAAATGTCTTTACCATAGATGAGTTTATTGCAAGAGAGATCGATAAAGGAAATATCAGTAAAGTATCTTTTACAAAAGAAAAAAAAGAAATAAAGCTACATGGGCATTGTCAGCAAAAAGCATTATCGTCTGTTGCTTCATCGGTAAAAATTTTATCCTTCCCCGAAAACTATTCAGTCGAAACAATTCCATCGGGTTGTTGTGGTATGGCTGGTTCATTTGGTTATGAAGAAGAACATTACAAACTTTCAATGCAGATAGGCGAATTGGTTTTATTTCCCACGGTAAGAAAACAAAGTAATGATGTAATTATTGCAGCACCGGGTACCAGCTGCCGCCACCAGGTAAAAGATGGTACAGGAAGAAAATCATTGCACCCGGTAGAGATTTTGTTTGATGCGCTTGCCTGAAAACATAGTCTGACAGCTTGTCCCGTTGACGCGGGAATCTCCGTTTGACTGTGTTTTCAGAAACGAAACGTTGGTTGAGCATACAAAGAAGCCCGTCATAAAACCGTTCAGAAAAAAATGTCAGGCGGGTGACCGTCGGACATTCTTTCAACGAAGATTATTTCTGATGAAAGCTGTCGCCTATAAACTGCAATGCATCGGTGATGCCTGTGCGCCAATACGTCCAGTTATGTGCACCATCGCGAACACGAAACTCATGCGGCACATTTTTTTCCGTCAATGCAATATGTAATAAACAATTTCCTTTAATAAGAAAATCATCGTCGCCACAATCAATCCAGTAACGAACCTTTTTCAAATCGTCCGTCGTTTTACCCGCTACAATTTTCAAAATCGCATTGTCATACCATGTCTTCGTCAACCGCGCTTTCCCTTTTAATCCTTTACCAAATAATTTTCCAATAACAATATCGTAGGTATTATCCGGCATTGCAGTAATTGCATCATCATCCCACACAGCTGCACTAAATGGTGCACAGGCTGCAAACAGGTCCGGATGTTTCAATGCATAGATCAGCGTGCCGTAACCACCCATAGACAAACCGGCTACTCCCCTGTATTTTTTCTCTGCTTTAATCCGGAATTCTTTTTCAACAGCAGGCATAAATTCATTCACAAAGAAATCTTCATAATTTTCTTTACCATCATAAGAATTAATATAGAAACTGGAATCTCCATTGGGCATGATAATAATCATTGGCGGAATTGTTCCTTCCGCAATCGCTTTGTCAGCATACCGGTTAACCTCTCCAAATTGTAACCAGCCGGTATTATCGTCTGTAAATCCATGCAACAAATACACAACGGGATAAGTTCTTTCGGATGTGGCGTAATCAGCAGGAAGATAAACCGTGTAATTCACATTTTTCCCCAAGACTTTGCTGTTAATGGTTTTTGTTTCCAGCACTTTTCCCATGGGTTGCGCAAAGACGTGTAGAATACTTATAGAAAATGAAATTGCAAGAAGCGATCGTTTAATGAATGATGACATAGCGTGTAGTTTAGCAGTAAATTTAATCAGTTGAAAGGAATTAAATATGATCCGGTTTCAACAGTTTTTGGCTGATTGAGAAATTAACCGGTTATTTGTTGCCCAAATATTTATTTGTTATGTCTTACTCCCCCGCCTCTTCCCGATATGATAGTATGAAATATAACCGCTGTGGCAAAAGTGGTTTGCTATTGCCGGCAATATCGTTGGGACTATGGCACAATTTCGGAGGGGTGGATGTATTTGAAAACGGAAGAAAAATTATTCGCCGTGCCTTTGATACGGGCATAACGCATATAGATCTTGCCAATAACTACGGCCCGCCTCCGGGTTCAGCCGAAGAAAATTTTGGCGTGATTCTTAAAAAAGATTTCCCGGGAAACCTGCGTGATGAGCTGATCATTTCCAGCAAAGCCGGCTACCTGATGTGGCCCGGCCCCTATGGAGAATGGGGTTCGCGCAAATATTTAATAGCAAGCGCCGATCAAAGTCTGAAAAGAATGGGGTTGGAGTATGTGGACATTTTTTACTCGCATCGCCCAGATCCCAATACACCACTTGAAGAAACAATGATGGCGCTGGATACAATCGTGAGAAGCGGCAAAGCCTTATACGCTGGCCTCTCAAACTACCAGGCAGCTGAAGCAAAAAGAGCAATAGAAATATTGAAAGATTTAGGAACTCCCTGTCTTATTCATCAGCCGAAATACTCCATGTTTGAAAGATGGGTGGAAGGCGGATTACTTGACATACTGGAAGAACATGGTGTCGGATGTATTCCTTTTTCACCATTGGCACAAGGTTTATTGACAGATCGCTACCTGAAAGGCATACCCGAAGATTCGAGAGCCGCCAAGGCACATGGTTTTTTGAAAACGAATGAAGTAACGGACGAAAAATTAAAGAAGATCACTGCACTCAACGACATAGCTAAAAGAAGAAATCAGTCTCTTTCACAAATGGCGCTGTCGTGGTTATTGAAAGATAAACGAATTACCAGCGTATTGATCGGTGTAAGTTCAGTGGAACAATTAAATAACAATCTTGAAACATTAAACAATCTTGATTATTCCGCGACTGAATTGAAAGAAATAGAAACGATTCTCAAAAGCTGATTTATTTTTTTGAAATCAATTCCTCAAAAAGCCCGAAAGAAAATGTCATACCGGCTCCGCCAAGGCCGTTGATAACAGTTACGCCCTCCTCCGGTTCCATAATCACATCTGTTTCACCATTTGTGAGCTTGGGGTAAATGCCATTCCATGTTTCAATAACCGTATCATTTTTAAATCGGGCAAATTGTTTTAGATAAGCAAGGATTAAATCATTGATACTTTTTTTATCAAAAGGATCATGTGTCATTCCATATTCATGCGAATCACCGACGGATAATTCACCGGCCTGGTTTTGAGAAACCATGACATGTATTCCCCATTTTATATATTCCGGGTATTCGGCTTCCAGTCTCGCTTTCAGCGCCTTTAATGAAATGGCCGGTTTAAAACTGCTGTAATGAAGCAGGGATAATGCGCCGCATAACATGGGCCCAATGCGCCAGCCGTCCGGTTGTGCAGCGATGCGCATCATTTGCAGTTTACATCTTGTAAGCGGCAATTTGGAAAATAGCTCCGGGTAAAGTGTTTCAAAGTCGGCACCGCTACACACATAAATTTCATCAGCTTCGAACGATTCTTTCCCGGCATAAACTGCAGGATAACAAATATCCGTAGCCGCTTTTCCCCACAGAAACTGAACGCTGTATTTTTCTGCCAGCCATGCGGCTATAGATGCCACGGCCACTCTCGGGTCTACTATAATTTCATCATTGCTGTACAGACTTCCTTTTAATCCATCTTTTACAACAGCCGGCGATTTACCAGATGTTTCATCCGCGTTCAATAAAGTATAGCCGCGGTGTTTGTACATTTCATTTAACTCGCGCAATACTTCCCATTCATCCTGTTCATACGCCAACTGCAATGAACCTACCGGGTCGTACCAGATGCCTGCTTCATCGCAAAGCTGTTTCCAAATACTGCGCGAACACATTGCTCTTTCAAAATATTTTCCATCTGCCTGGCCAACCGGCAATATCATTCCAAAGTTGCGGATGGAGGCGCCAACTGCCTTTTGTGTTCTTTCCAATACAGTTACGTTGTAACCTCTTACGGCCAATGCCCTCACCGCAGCTAACCCGGCGATGCCAGCCCCTATCACGATAGCTGTTTTTTGCGCCATGATTATTTTTTTTGTCCCTCGTGGTATTTGTGATTGAAATAAAAGAGTGAGAAAATAGTACCTGCAATACCTATAACAGATAATATCGCTACTCCATACGAATAGAAACCGGCCCAGCTCAATTTAATTTCTAAAAATTCTTTCGATAACATGACCACCACGCTGCCAAGATAGCCAAAAGCATCTGCCACATAAATTAGAAACCCGACATTTCCCTTTATACGGAATGTCGCGATCATGCGTTCAAAGAAAATACAGTTGAATGGAATATAGCCCATATAAAGCCCGAGGCTTACCAATTGCATCCACCGGTCGCCACTTAATTTATTTATCACAAAAAGCCATGAAGAAATACCCGCGAGCAGAAAACCGGCGATGATGATAAAATGAATAATTCTGAACGCCCGCAGATTTTTTCGTATCAGCACGAGAAAGCCAATAATGATCAACACGATAAAAGAAGTCCTTGTTTCCGTTTTTGTAAAAATCGAATAATCGTTCCCGTACCCGAGTTCGTTCCATATATTGGCCATGTAATTATCCCGGATGTCCCGCATCACGCTCAGAAAAAGATAGGTGATGGTGACGGCAATGATACCAAAGCTGAATAGTTTAAGAAACTGTTTTCGGTCTGCCTTTGTCATAGGCAATCTTTCTGTCCTTTCGCTTATATCCATTTCGTCAGGAGGCGGTATTTTCTCGAGCAAAAATACAAATAACGCCAACGGTAATGCGAAAACCAGGCCGGTCATAAACGGCATCCATTCTTCGGTAACTCCCCATTCCACTATCAGCCATTTGGCGACAGAACGGGAAAAACCACCGGAAAAAATAAAACTGATCGCCAATACAGAGCCAATAAAGTCTGTCGCTCTCCTGCCTTCCACATAACTGAAAACGATTCCCCATAAAAAGCCAAGAACAAAACCATTGATAAAAAAAAATATCATCCCATATGGCGGCGGGGTCAATGCAAAAAAAAGAAGTGCTCCCCATGCAATACTCATTAAAATAAGGATCGTCTTCCACCTTCCCAGCCGTTTTAACTCTGCGATAAACCTGATTCCATAAAACTTGCTCAGCATATAGCCAACCACCTGGCTGATGATCAATAAAGTTTGATACGAAATACCCCAAAACTTATGATCGTCAAATGTTGCGACGGTAAACGGTTTGCGATAAGCATAAACAGAAGCATATGTAAGAAAGGCGACGGCAGCGGCATAAAGGGATGCAAGCAATTGCCTGTTCGAAAATGTTTTTTGATGGGACAATGCCGTTGACATATTCAGTTTATCAATGTCTTTAATTCGGTAAGATGATCAACAACGTAATCCGGCGCTGACTTTTCCAAAATGCTTCGCGACGAAGCGCCTGTAGTAACCGCAATCACTAAACCGCAACCGGCATTTCTCCCCTCCTGTATATCTGCCGGCGTATCACCAATCTTTACAACTTCACGTGGATCATCCAAACCTGCGTTCTTCATTAACTTCCGGATCATATACGGATAAGGTCTTCCCTCCTCCACCTCATCACTTGAAATATATTCATCTGCAAATCCATTTTGTATCCATTGAAACCGGTCGATAATCAGATCAGCAACCTGACGTGGAAACCCGGTATTTAATGTTACACGTATCCCCTTATTCTTTAACCATAAAAATATTTCTTCTGCACCCGGCGCCGCTGCCACTCCCGGTGAAGATCTGTAATAACCGGTTATTTCGCTAATGAAATCTCTGTGAATTTTTTCAATGAAAACTGTGTCAGACTTAATATTCAAGTTTTCGAGAACCAACCTAATGGCAGATAATTTCTTTAAACCGCGCACAGGTTGAAGGTCTGCACTGCTCACTGTTATACCGTTTTTTGCAAATGCCTTTTGAAAAAATACAATGACATCACCTGTATCGGCAACTGTCGTTCCCGCCATATCAAATACCACCAGCCTGATTGTCATAAAAAATCAATAACATATGGCATTGAATATAGCGATAAATGAGCTTTTTTATCGCTTTTTAAAAGAATAATACAAACGATCAGAAGATCATTGAATTTATTAAACCGGTCAACAATTACTTCAACACCGTTTGTATTACATCGCCAACAGGATGAACGGGATTAAATTTAAATCCAAGGAGTGCGGCCATCGTTGCAGCAAATTGTTTTTGATACACCTGTCCCGGTGTATTTTCTCCGAGTGCTTTTGTATCCGGTCCGATAACGCCCATCCAGATCTGCGTGGCATCTTCTACTCTTTCGCCATGATCTCTCCATTGGCTTTTTATTTTGTTGCCACGACCGTGATCGCAGGTAACGATCAACGTTGTTTTTCCTTTATATTCCGGCATAGATTGCGCAAGATTCCAGATATCAGCCATCATTGCATCTTCCATATGCGAAACGCCCAAATAATCATTGTACTTTCCGGCATGTGCAAACTCATCGGGTTCATCAAAAGAGATATAGAGTATTTTGGGCTTCTTTGTTTTAAAATACTCACGGGCGGCCATATACGTAACCAAATCAGTCCTGCCTTCACCACCATGTTGTTTTGCTGAAAAAGCCTGGACATCGTTTAATATCCCGGCTTGTGCATTGCCAAGTTCCAGTGTATCCGGGTAAGTGTTGGCCACTATTCCATTTCGCCATTTATTTAAAATATAAGGTATAACATCCCATGTACTGAATGCCGCTATTTTATCGGTATATCCTTTTTGCTTATTGATAAACTCCAACACATTTTCGTTCTTGTTTTTTATTTTGTCATTGGAGTTAACAGCTGTATCCGGGTAACCGGTAAATATTTCATTATAGCCCGGATAAGAAAACCGGTAACGATTAGCCACATCCGCAAAACTTCCTTTATCGCGGTTACCATACAGTTGCCCGTTTACAGCAATGGTGTTCCATATAAAAGGATATAATCTTTTTCTTCTTTCTTCTGCACTATTATGCCATAACATTTTTTCCACTTCTTCCGCATTATGTGTGTAGGCGGAATTATGCAGGATCGCAGAATCAACCCCACCGAATATTTCTTCCCAGCGCATCCCATCCATCGTTACGATGATAAGGTTTTCGGTTTTGGTTTTTTGGGAAAAAGAATTAAACCCAACCAACAATAATGCACATACTAAAAGATGTTTCATATTGAATTATTTTAAAAAAAAGAGGCGCACTTTCGGAAACGCCTCTTATATCCAAAATCTAATATTCAAAAGCTATTGAAGAATCCACATTACGCCGTTGATATCATCGTTACCGGCAAATTGAGCTTGCAATGCGCTTTTATAGTTGTCCGCATTTGCAGTTCTTTCTTGCCCGGGATACTGAAAACGTACCGGTATGCGCTCGCTATTGCCTGTACCGGGACCGGTTGTAAATACTGGCACACCGGTTCTCCTGTTTGTAAAATAGGACTCTAATCCAGAATGGCGGAAAAGAGCGAGGTACCGTTGCTTTAATATCTGCGTCAGGCCATCAGCAGTGTTACCAACATACTTTACAGCCGTCTGAGCGTAGTAAGTGGCAAAATCGACAGTGGTATTATAGGAGTCATATGTGCCCAAGCTTGCACCAGGATGCAGGAAATAAACTGTCAAAGCACCTGCTTCCGGAATTCCATAAAAACCCCATGATGCTAAGATGGCTGCTTTATAATGGGCCTCTGCGTCACCTAAAGGACCTGATGCTATCCATCCCCTGTTTATTGCTTCTGCAATATTGAGAAGCATTTCAGGATAGCCAATCTGTATACTCGGTTCAGCAGTGTAGGTATCATAATAATGCTTCCTGTTTATAAGTGAATATTGACCGCCATTTGCTTTCACATACATGATACCAAGATCTTCTCCCGGATCAGCGCCCACAAATGCTTCAAAGCTGGTAGGTGTTACACTTCCGGTAACCAAAGCCTGCGCGGGTTCAGCAGTTACAAATACCCTCGGATCTTTCAAAGATGCCAACAGATTCACATAAGTAGCGGAGGTATTATAACGCAACGCATCAAATCCAAAATTATCAGGGTTCATCGGGTAGTCATTAGTAGGATGTGTAAAGTGAAATTCCATGTTGTCATCCATACCCTCCATAATCGGGTATTGCGCACTGTTAGATACAATCATGTTGAATTGTTGCTTTACATTCAAATCGGCATCATCCGCTTTTTTGCTTAGATGGATCAACAGTCGCAAACGATAGGTGTTTACCACTTTTTGCCATTTAGCGATATCATTGTCAAAATAAATATCGCCCTGGAGATTGTTATCGCCGGCAGCAACCAATTGACCCAGATCTGTGTTGGCACTATCTAACCAAAGAAAGGCTTGTTGGAACACCTTTTTCTGCGGATCATAGGCAGGTCTTAAATTCTCCGCTCCCTGCAATGCCTGGGACATTGGAATGTCACCCATTTCCAGGCTCATCTTTGTAAAGAAATACGCTTTGAAAAATTTTGCCATTGCTTCGTATGGGTTCACAGCAGCCTGGCCACTTTTTACCGCTTCTTCAACCATTTTATCTGCATTCCTCAGCGTGCCATAGTAATCATCTCCTGAACCGAAATCATAACGGTTATTTCCATAGTAATCGTAGTTACAGAGAAAATACTGGCTGAACCTCTCTCCACTACCATATGGTGCGTCATACATTGCGTTTAAAACGCCATTAAACAGTAAGCTGGCAGGAACAGAAGTTGGTTTATTCTCATTAGTATTCAAATCCGAGAACGATTTTTTACAACCAACCGCTGTTATTATCAATGCCGGCAGTAATAATATATTAAATAGCTTTTTCATTGTAATAATTGTGTTGTTTTTCATTAAAATACCAAGTTAATATTAAACCCAAATCTGCGTGTGGTTGGTGACTGAAGCCCTGTACCACTCAAATTATAATTATACTGGTCAAGATCCACATCCTTGAATCTTTTATCTCCGTAGAAATAAATGAGATTACGACCCACTAATGAAAGACTTGCCTTGGTGATAAACGTTTTACTGAGCCATGATGCAGGAAGATCGTAACCGATACTAACCTCTCTAAGCTTTGCATACGTTTTGCTCATCAGGTTTGCTTCGCTTACATTGTAATATTTACTTACATAGTCCTGCACGTGTGTCACTGTAGTATTCGGCGCAAATTGAAGATCCTTCATGTTCAGGATTTCTCCGGTTTGCGAATCATAATTGATAGGCGTATTATTTGAAACAACAACGCCCTCTCCTACATAGATCCCCGGGAATGAAGCATCACCTCCGTGTTCATAGTCAGCAGCCCTGGCTTCACCCAGTTTACCTGTAACGGTTTCAAGATTTCTACCGCCGCGCATTGTCTTATTATGCATATAGTCAGTCGTGACACCGCCTACGTTTCCATCAAACTGAAATCCTACAAAAAGCCCTTTGTAACTAACTTTATTATAAATGCTCCATTGGAACTTGCCATTTAAGTAACCAACAAATTGTCCAACCGGGTTGCTCAACGGCTTACCTGCATCGTCGTTTATAATTTGTCCATCTGAGGAACGAACAAATGCGCTGGTATAGAATTTATCTATGCGATCACCTTTTTTGAAAAATGTATTGTACGTATCCTGACCTGGAGGAAGCTCATAATATTTATCCTGGAACGTGCTCCAGTTTATCAAGATATCCCATCCCAGATCTTTTCCTTTAATTGGCGAACCCGCGAGTGATATTTCGTAACCGGTTTTCTTTGTTTTCAAAGCGTTTATATAGTAATAGCTATAACCGGTAGCTGTGGAAATCGGATTTTGAAGAATTCTGGGTCCATCTATATATTGAAACGCTGTAAAGCCCAGGCCGACGCGATTTTTAAGGAACTTAATATCTAATCCCTGTTCATATGAAACGCGATTAAACGTTTTTATCTCCGGATCATAAAGGTTGCTGGTGTAAGAGGCAGCAGCCTGGCTGTTGTACGGTTTGCTGATGGAATATACAGACGAAAGCGAATAGTCCGGACCGCCATAAGGCGATAGATAGTTATTTCCATAATCCAGCGGGTAATCAAATAGTGAGTTTCCCGGAGGCGCTCCTCTGAAAGCTGAAAGTGAATTAAAAGGAGCTACCCCTACTTCTGTTGAAGTAGCATCGCCGTGTACAGCCGCATACGAGCCCCTGATTTTTAAGAAGGAAATCACTTCTGGTAAGTCTATATAATCTGAAATAACAGATGCTATTGATACACTAGGATAAAAATAGCTGCTGTGGTTACTCGGCAATGCAGATGATTTATCAACACGACCGGTTAAACCGATTGTAGCGTATTTATCAAGCCCGATGTCTAATGAAGCATAAGCACTTAATACCCGCATGTCGGATGCAAAACTGTTAGCCTGAACAGGATTCTTTGAATTACTGAAACTGTACACTTCAGGTACATTCAAATAATCGGTAGAGGTAAAATTAGAATTGTAGTTAAAATTGCGAATGTTACCCCCGACAAGCCCTGTTAAAGTCAAAAACTTCTTTACTGTATAATTGTAGTTTAACTGAAGCTCTGTATTATTCTCAAATAAATTGCGATGATCTTCTCTATAGTCACCCATCGCTCCTTCGCGACTATAAGGGTGGGCAGAGAAAGGCATTTTTTCTGTGCGAAGTAAATTGTAGGTCGTTACCTGCGTTCTTGCCAACACATTTAAGTTCTCATTCAGTTTGTAGCTAGCGGAAACATATCCGTAAATGTCATTTTTATAGTGACCCCTCAGCCATTCGTAAACCATGAACCAGGGATTATGATAACGTTGATATTCTGCAAAGATGGATTCCGTTCCAACCTTTCCCGGCTTCCAGATACCCCTGATGTCCGGAGCGTCCACATCCCAGTCAGCGCCGGTCCATACGGATATGTTATACAATAAACTATTGGGGCCGTAGTCAACATCTGGAAAATTAGGTGTGTATTGCCTGTTATAATTAAGATTCGCTTCAATTTTTAAACGCTTAGTCGGGTTGTACGAACCATAAAGGTTAAGGTCCGTAATATTAAGTTGCATGTTGGGAATAATACTCTGCTGGTAAGAATGCGATAAAGAAAACCGCATGCTATAATTTTCACCGTTTGCGCTTAAGGCCAGGTTATTTGTAGTCTGAAAACCCGGGCGGAGGAAACGCTGCAAGTTATTTTTTCCACGTGCGATCCATGGTGTTGGCTTTATATGACCTGTCCAATCCTGATCGTGCCCACCGGGAAAGGTGGTAACATAAGTTTGGTTAGGATCGTATTCACCATCATATTGCGGGAGTAACTGTCCATCAAAACGCGGACCCCAAACATCATAATCATTATCATTTTTACCGCCACCTCTGCCATCTCCGAATGCATACAAAGTGTTTTCACCGGGACCATACTCATATTGAACCTTTGGAAAAGCAAGGAACCCTTTGTCCATTGAATTTGTGGAATTAAATTCAATCTGAAAACCGCGTTTTGCCAGCCTGTTTCCTTTTTTTGTTGTAATAACAATGGCTCCATTCTGTGCACGGCTTCCGTAAAGTGCAGCAGCAGATGGTCCCTTCAATATTGTATATGATTCAATATCGTCAGGACTGATGTTCCATGTATCGGAACTGATAGGAATACCATCCACAACGTAGAGTGAAATTTCACCGCCACGCAATAATACCGTGGGCTTTCTTAAAAGTTCAGCAGATGGGCCGACAGATAAACCGGCAACTTTTCCGGTCAAACCGCTGATTGGATTCTGGTCACGCGCCCTTACAAGGTCTTCTCCTTTTACTTCCTGTATGGCGTAACCGAGACGCTTAACTTCTTTTTTGACACCAAGCGCAGTTACGACAACCTCAGCAAGGTTGGTTTGTGCCACCGCAAGTTCAACAGCTGATGCCTCAGATGCCCTGACTTGCAGGTTGCTATATCCAATATTACTGATCTCGAGCACATCATTGTCGGAAGCAAGAATGTTGAAATTGCCGTTCATATCAGAAACGGCTTGAGCTTTTGTTTTCTGGTTCGTAATGGTTGCACCGGCAAGGGGTTGCTTGTTATCGCCGGCTACGACCTTACCATTAATTGCCCGCTGTGCCAGCACCACACATGATATTGCAAACATCAAAATGGTAAGGAAAAGTTGTTTCACCCGGGGTTTGAAATTTTCCATAATCAGAATTGTTTTGGTTTTGGTTTGTCTTCCAATTAATAAAAGCAGTGTCTTAATAAAATTTCCTTTAAAGAAACTTACGCAAACGTTTTCCTTGAAAATCTTTTTTTTTGAATACGGCGGAAAGGCAATCAGAAGCTTTTTAAGGGTTAGGGTCTAACTAAAATGTATAGTCTATTTAAACTTAATCGTTGCAAATTTGAATCCTTTGTATGAAATCGGCTTTAACTCAAAATGAACAAATCGTTATCAATCAGGTACTGGGATTTGACAAATATGAATTATGTGTTGATAAAATATTTTCCAGGAAAGGCAACTAAATTTAGACTGTTTAGTATTTATAAACAAAAAAATCTTTCCCGGTTTTTGGCTGTATTTATGTATGTATAAATAGGTCTTGATTGACTTTTTTGAAAAAAGGCCCTGTTCTGTAATTTCGATCTATGTTTTGGCGAAAATATTTTTATCGTTTGCCGTTTGTTTTATTGACTACAATCTTTCTATTATCCTGTTCTTATTCCCGCAAAAACACCGCCCGGTTATTGACAAAGGCGTATGCTGCTGCACCTTACGATATTATTATAGTACCGGGTGTTCCTTTGGAAAACGGGAAATGGAGCCGTACGATGAAAGGACGTGTGTACTGGTCAAAATATCTCTTCGACCGGGGTATCACAAAAAACATTATGTATTCGGGCAGTTCTGTCTACAGCCCCTATTACGAAGCAGAAGTAATGAAATTATATGCAGTTGCACTGGGCATCCCCGAAGATCATGTCTTTTGTGAAAAGAGGGCAGAACACAGCACGGAAAACGTTTACTACTCTTTCCTATATGCGAGAAAACTCGGTTTTAAAAAGATCGCGCTTGCATCTGATCCTTTTCAAACAAGAACATTAAGAGGATATGCAAGAAAAGTAAACCCCGGCATCGGGCTGATACCATTCGTAACCGACACGTTGAAAGTAATAGAGCCATTTATGCTTGATCCTGAAATCGATTATGCGAAAGCGTACAATACTGATTTTATATCCATAAAAAAGAGAGATAGTTTTTGGAAACGGCTGCGGGGCACATTAAGGGGAAATATTGATACTACTGCGTATAGATAAATAAATCGTGATTAATGTCAGTTATCATTCTCCCGGAATCTTTTTTCAATAATGGCTGATTGCGATGCCGATAAATTGGACGTTTTTTTCAATACAGAAATAAAATAATCGACTTCTTCTTTCGTGGCCGGGCAACCGGAATTTCTACCTGCCGTATTCAATTCGGCATTTCCGGATTTTATTTTGGAATCGGCGAGCAGCTTTCCATTTTTGTCAACTATTAACCAAAAAGGAATTCCATCGTCAGCTCCTCTATATCCCGCAAGCATTTCAGCCGCCCCGGGGTTTTCAAGTTGCTTTTTACTCTTTGATTCCAATACCGTCAGGTGACGAATAATATAATTATCATCAAAAAACTTTTTGCAACTCCTGTCATTCATGCTGCTATCCATCTTGTGGCACCAGATACACCACGACGCATGGAAAATGATAAAAACGTTTTTGTTTTCTTTCGACGCTATCGCCGTGGCTTCCTTCAATACGCTGTCCGCGGAAGGCGGTTGCGCATGGGCTCCAATCAATACAGAAATAAAAAAAGATAAAAACAACGACCGGATGATCATATAAAAGCTGTTAATTGGAAATTTCAGGATTGTCTTTTTATAAACGACAGAAATATAAATTAATTTTGTGCACGCCTCTCGTTCCGATTAAGCAACCATATTAAACCTCTGCTTATGATAAAAAGAACTTACACCGGGTTGGTTTTGTTTCTCTCATTGGCAGCAACTGCACAGGTAACCGAAAAAATCACAATAAAAGCAGGCGAAGATTTGTCCTCAGCGCTTTCTATACATGGACTGTATAAATTTCCCGGTTTCATTTATGGCACCGTATTATTTCGGGATGGCACAAATACAAAAGCAAAAATGAATTTTAATGTTTTCTTAAATGAGATCGTCTTTATAGACAATAAAAATGACACAATGGCTATCGGCAACCCTGAACTTATCGATTCAATCAAGCTTGACTCAAACGTGTTTTATTATCAAAAGGGATATTTCTTTATTATAGAAGATTACGGAGATGAGAAACTGGTGATGCAGGAAAAGATAAGTTTTGAAAACGTTAAGGTAGGTGCCTATGGTCTTCCTTCACGTGGCGCATCGATTGATACGTATGGAAGCGTCGCGACTAATTACAATACAATTCATCAGCTGATCCTCAACGAAGATGTTATTATAAAAAAAGAAACGCAATATCTTTTGACCTACAAAAAATACCGATCCGCAAAAGCAAATACCGCCGGATTCTTCACCGCCTTTCCGGAGATAAAAAAAGAGCTGCAGCGCTTTGCAGAAACAAACAATATCAATTTCAAAAAAGAGGAAGATTTAAAAAAACTATTCCTGTTCTGTATTGAGCATTCTTCAAAATGATTGCGACAAATGCACATTGCGTAATTTTGCTCAATGACAAAACTTTCGGTTAACATTAATAAAATAGCAACACTCCGCAATTCAAGAGGTGGAAATAACCCGGATGTAATAAAGACGGCAATAGATGTGCAACGATTCGGCGCAGATGGAGTAACGGTTCACCCCCGGCCCGACGAAAGACATATCCGTTACAGTGATGTGCGCGGGATAAAAAAAATTATCACTACGGAATTTAATATTGAAGGTAATTGCACGGAACAGAAATTTGTTGATCTCGTTCTTGAAGCGCAACCCGACCAGGTAACCTTAGTACCGGATGCGCAGGGACAGCTTACATCTGATCATGGATGGGATACCATAAAAAACAAGAAATATCTTAGCGATATCATCAGCGTTTTTAAGAAAGCAGGCATACGTGTGTCCATATTTGTAGATCCTGTTGTTGAAATGGTGGTTGGTGCGGCAGAGACCGGAACTGACCGGATCGAATTGTACACGGAAGGTTATGCGAAAGAATTTGCCGGCAACAAACATTTAGCAGTAACGCCCTATGTCGAGGCTGCAAAAAAAGCAAAAGAACTGGGGCTCGGCCTGAATGCCGGTCATGATCTTGACCTGCACAACCTGAAATATTTCAAACAACATATCCCCTGGCTCGATGAAGTGAGCATCGGGCACGCCTTGATCTGCGACGCAATTTACCTGGGTCTTGAAAATACTATCCAATTGTATAAAAGGCAGTTAAGCGAATAATAAGACCGGAACGGAATGCCGTGGTACAGGCGATGGGGTTTATAGGTGAAATCGAAGAGTTTAAAAAGAATATCTGGTGTGCATAGCAGCTGATACATTCATTGAATCAACTCATACGATTTTCACTGCGCCCGAATAGAAAGTTCCGGAACTTGCAGACAAACGAATGAGTATGGCCTACAGGAATAAAGTACTAATCAATTCACTCACAGGGCAGGATATACGCTTTTTAAAAACAGCAAAAGATACCGCCGGCAAATACCTGGAGATGGAAACGACCTACAATTCCTATTCCGCAGAGCCTCCCCTGCACTATCATCCGGGCCAGTCAGAAGAGTTCAATGTTCTTTCAGGACAATTAACAATCAAACTCAATGGCGTGATACATGTATTGCATGCAGGAGATACGATCTGCATCCACCCCGACGAACGCCATGCTATGTGGAATGCTTCCGCTGAAAAAACAATTGTACGATGGAAAGTAACACCCGCGATGAACACTGAAAATTTTTTAGAAACATTGAATGGATTGATTAAAGACGGTAAAACAAACGAAAAAGGTGTGCCCGGTATATTGCAGGTATCATTAACGGCAAATAAATTTTCTTCGGTCTTCCGTTTGGCCCGGCCTCCTTTCTTTATACAAAAGATTGCATTCGCAATTTTTTCGCCTATCGCAAGGCTACTCGGATTAAGAGCCGTTTACAAAAAATATATTGATTAGCTATGAGGCGGTAAGGATTGATTGAAATTATTTTTTACCGATTAATGAAAATACTTTTTCCTTGTAGTTGACCCCCACCGGAATCGTAGCATTATCCATTTCTACCGAATTACCATAAATCGCACGGATATGAGACAGTGATATTATGTAAGACTTATGTATACGGAGAAACTGCTTCGCGGGAAGTATTTTTTCAATATCGTTCATTGTCTGGTGAGTTACCAGTGTATTTTCTGTCGTATGTATTTTGAGATAATCTTTCATTCCTTCAATATACACGATCGTAGCAAAGTTTACTTTAAAAAACTTGCTGTTCGCCTTTACGAAAATATGATCACCAGGTACTTCCTTTTCCTTTGCGGATTCATTAAGCAATTTTCCATCTACTATCTTATTGACAGTCTTCAAAAAACGGTCAAAAGAAATCGGTTTGAGCAGGTAATCTATCACGTTATACTCATAACTTTCCAGCGCATGCTCAGGATAGGCCGTAGTGAGAACAGTCAACGGGGGATCGGATAACGTACGCAAAAAATGCAACCCGCTCATTCCCGGTAATTGTATATCGAGAAACATAACATCGACATCATTATTGGATAGCGCCTCTGCAGCTTCCGGCGCATTGCGGTAAACGCCTACCAGTTCAAAGCGGTCTACCTGCTGCAAATGATTTTTGATAACATCCTGTGCCAATCGTTCATCTTCAACTATAATACATTTAATCAAGCTGCTTTGGGTTTTATGATCAGGGAGACCGTGAAAGTATTATTTTTTAAGATTACGTCCAGCGTATAGGCATCGGGGTATAAAGCTTCCAGGCGTTCTTTTGCATTGTGCATCCGTAACGCATTTTCACGACTGATATCTTTTTCGGTTTGTATGATATCCAGTTCATACGATTTCGGATACAACAATTCGAGCAGGGTTTTACTGTGCGACATGCCTTTACCATTCATTCGCTTCGCCTGCACTTCCAGGTCGGCATTGCTGCTGTTAATTACGTTCAGCACGATCTGCGTACCACTCACCTTTAATGAAATATAAATAAAGGGTTCTGAAAATGAATTATCCAATGCATGTTTGAATCCATTTTCAATAAATGAAATGAAAAGAAAAGGTTCGATCATGACGCCGCTGGTTTCGCCCTCAACAGTGAAACGCACATCCGCTTTGTAACGCATCTTTTCGATTTCAATATAGTTCCGGATAAATTCAACTTCTTTGTCAAGCGGAATTCTTTCTTCGTTGCATTCATAGATAAGGTAGCGCATAATATCCGAGAGACGCACAACCACTTCGGGCGTTTTTTCAGATTTCTGCAGGCTGAGTGAATAGATACTATTGAGTGTATTAAATAAAAAATGCGGGTTCAATTGCGACCGCAGGTAACGAAGTTTAAAAAAATTATTATCCTTTTGCAGTGTTATTACAAGATTGTCTTTTTCCAGGGTTTCCCTGATAAAACATATCGCCCCCGCAAGAAGCATATTGACAACGATCCAGATACTTTCCCGGATAAATGTATGATTGGTATAAGTAAAATAAGCATATTCAGGACGTGAAAGATCAAATTTCAAAACGATCGAATACACGGCATACAAAAAAGCATGTATTGCCAAAAACCATCCTATGCTGATCAATCCAAACAGAACATACCGTTTTTGAAAAAGAAATTTTGAAACAATCAGCCGGGCATATAAAACATATGCAGGAAGCAATGCAAGATTGATAATAATGATAAGGACAAGATCCGCAACGACAGAAGCAGTGCTGCGGTTTAAATAATCGTGAAAGACGTTCCACCAGTTAGCGACTGGATTTATGAGGCAGAGCAGTATCCAGCCGGTAATCTCTACCTTATGAATTGGTTTTATTATCCGGTCATTGTCAAATTCCATGGTTGAGGAGGTTGGGTTAAGACAGCCAATTAACAGGATAAAGCTACTATTCTCCGGGCCGCATGAAAATTATTTCGACAAACTGATGCGCCACTTCGATGAATTTTGACAAAACAAATTATTTTCAGCAGGTTATGACAAGCCCTTCATCACACTTCCCACCATTTTTTATCCGGGTAAGATCGGTTCAATATGACCGGTTCCCCGATCATCGGTGTAGTTACTTTTACGTTCAGCTCAGCGGCTTTTGCAAGTATTCTTTTTACCGGTTCATCCCAGGGATGAAGCGATAACGCAAACTTGCTCCAATGTACAGGCAGCAACCATTTTGCCTTTAGATCGACACTTGCCTGAACGGTTTCTTCGGGCATCATGTGAATGTCGGGCCATTGCTGATTATATTGTCCGGATTCAAGAACAGCTATATCGAAAGGGCCATATTTTTCACCGATAGTTTTAAAATGCGCATCATAGCCGCTATCGCCACCGATATAAATTTTATAGCCGCCCGTCTCCAGTATAAATGAAGACCAGAGTGTTTTATTTCTTCTGAATGTTCTGCCGGAAAAATGGCGGGCAGGTGCGGCGGTCAATACCATGTTTCCGAAATATTTTTTGCTGGTCCACCAATCAAATTCAGTAATTGTTTTTTCATCGAATCCCCAATAAATAAAATGAGAACCCACGCCGAGTGATGTAGCTATCTGCCCTGTTTTGCTTTTGAGATTGGCCACGGTACGGCTATCGAGATGATCATAGTGATCATGCGTTATAATGAGCAGGTCAATAAAAGGCAAATCATCAACTGTATAAATATCGGTACCGGGAAAACTCTTTGCACCAAATGAAAAAGGTGATGCATGACCACTGAATACAGGATCAACTAAAATTGTCTTTCCATTTATATGAATTAAATAAGAAGAATGACCGAACCAAACTATAACAGGTTCATTTGTCTCAAATGATTGGATGTTTGTTTTTACAGATGGCAATACCGATGGCGGACTGGTATATTTTGGTTTATTTAAGAACTTCCACATTGTTTTCAGCATGGAGGAGTTTTCTGCCATGAGTGCCGTGCTGGAAACATTCTGGAAATTATTGCCTTTGTAGTTTAGCGATTTTTCTATTGGCAAAAGCTTTTGCCCTGATGGATTTTTACCAAATGTTCTTAAAATAGCCATTCTTTATTTTTAACATTCAATGACATCTTAATTCCTGTAACATCTTTCCCACCGCACAATTAATACCGGGATGACGTGCCAACTATAAATTTACCTTTTAAGTTATCTTATTTTTCTTAACGATAAGCGGTATAAAAAAGGGGAAATTGCTGCAAAGATGATTTTCCGGGCATTCGCCGATTTTTCCGGTTAATAAACCGTTTTGCTGTTTGTTTCAACGAAGCGATTTACTATATTTAATTCCGTTTAACCAAATCATATAATCTATGAGTTTCTTTGACCGCTTATCCAATGGCTGGAAAATTTCCATGAACAGCTTTAAAATTCTGAAAGCCAATAAACAACTCATCATTTTCCCGGTTCTGTCGGGAATTTCTTTGTTGTTATTGATCGGTTCATTCTTTACCGCCATCTATGCAGCATCGGGATGGAATTTCGACAACTTAAATGGCACAAGCCCGGTCATTAATTACCTGGTAATGTTCCTTTTTTATGTTGTCAATTATTTTATCGTCGTATTCTTCAACATGGCCTTGATTCATTGCACGCATTTATATTTTAAAGGCGAAGAAGTAACTGTACAAAAGGGGTTACAATTCAGCATGAGCAGGCTCGGTGTAATTTTTTCATGGGCCATATTTGCCGCGACGGTCGGTACTATTCTAAGGGCGATACAGGAAAATTCTGGGGCCTTGGGAAAAATCATTACCGGTATTATTGGTATTGTATGGAGCGTAACTACTTTTTTTGTAGTGCCGGTGATTGCCTATGAAAAACTTGGACCGATTGATGCATTTAAGCGTTCATCGCAACTGATGAAACAAAAATGGGGAGAAAGTCTTGGTGCCACGTTCAGCTTTAGCATCATTCAGCTGCTGGCTATGTTTTTATTGGCAATTCCCCTTTTCGCAATCGGTGCTCTTATCCATCCGCTTGCCGGTGTAGCGCTTGCAATACCCGGTGCATTTATTATTCTTGCAGTGATGAGTGCGGCCCAGACCATTTTTGTAAGTGCCGTATACCATGATGTGACCGGCGACCCCACGGAGCATTTCAACCAGCAAATGATTGATAATTTATTTCAAAAGAAATAAAAGCAAATTGTTTTTATCCGGGAGGCGTTGTTTTACAGCGCCTCTTTTTTTATTAAAGTAAATAATTACCGGCCGTATAATTGCCGCATACGCGTGTTAAAATTGTTCATGACCTGCCTTGTCAGCTCACGATAGAGATCGTTATAATCCGGCAGATTACTGAATGCGCCATTTACAATCGCACGGTCCTTATCAGATAAAGCTCTTGAATCACCCGTATAAGTTCCCGTGAGGTTCTCCCAGGTATAGCGTGCGGGAAAACGTTCTGTAAAAATAATACGATGGCTCTGCGCATCGCTGATCCGGCAATCCATCGCCGCTCTCGAATCAATGATACGCCTTGTCACCCGCACAGTGGCTGTCACCGTTATCGTCTTCGCTTCCTTTGTATCTGTCGCCGGTTCTTTGATCGTTTTTGACACATCATAGCTGTAGGTGTTCGTTGCAAGATTTCCAAACCAAATATCATACATCATCAGGTCCATAAACTGATCCACTCTGACCTGTTTGAATTGCGCATCATTCAGCCTGTAAAAAATATAATAATAATTTCTGCCAATGCTGCTGAGGCTGTTGAGTATATCGTTTTCAAGAAACGCACCGTTAATAGAATAACCACCGAATTGCTGCTGCATGTTATTTACAACCACATTAGTAATGGCAGCATCATAAGCTTCCATTTTTAATTGAGACACATCTTTGTATCCGGGAAGGTAGCTGTCTGTGATTTTAAATTCCTGGTAAGCTTTCTGTGCACTTTTTTTATCGCGCTGGTCCAGAAGACTGAGCCCGTGATCATAATGAAATGCGGCACCTTGTTCCGCGGCGTTTGATAAATCGTTTGAGTAGTCAACAGCTTCCACAAGTCCTCTTAATACAGTTGAAGCATTTACTGTATTGTACATTTTCTGCAAGGAATTATAACTATTGAATATCCTGTCAATCTTTTCACCTGTCTGCGAGCCGGACCTGGAAACGGAGATATTATTGAGCAGCTGATTGCTGGCCTGTTCATAGGCATCGGGCAAAACCTGCCTTGCCGAAGAATTTGATGCGTTCTTTTTGAGATCATCCGCCGCTGAATAAAAAGCGCGTTCGTATTTACCTTCTTCAAAAAGTTTGGTAGTGGACTTGCAGGAAAAAAAAGCAAGACAAATAAACAATACGGTCAGGGCGAAAAATGGTCTCATAGATGCTGGCTTAGATGCGTCGAAGTTAATAAATAGACTTCTTATTACATATTCCGTCATTGATAACGGTTATGAAATTTACATTGCAGGGAAAAATTACTTAGTTGAGTAACTAAACGCTGTTATAAACGTTGTAGTTATCAAAAATTGTATTTTTAGTCACTAAACAATGCTTTTATGAAAAAAATCTTTTTCGCTTTAATCATTATGACCGTTTGTCTTTCTGCAAAATCCCAATTAGCCAATCATAAGTTTGATGGATCGATTCAGCTCGACGGTCAACCAACCGATATTGTTCTTGATTTCAAAAAAGATACTGTAAACGCCATTATAAAAGGAAGTGGTGAGCTTCTTGAGTCAATGCTGTACACCGCGAAAAAGGGAGTGGTCACGTTCCAGAAAGTTTCGGGCAGAAGTGAATGCGGTACCGATATTGTTGGCAAATATAAATTTGAGCAAAAAAGCGGCGATGTAACGCTTACGCTCACCGAAGATATTTGCACAGACCGCGCAACCGTCCTCGACAAATCGGTCTGGAAGCAATCAAAATAAGGTAATAAATACCTCATACATACCTAATTTTCTTCCATTCGATAGACAGAGTATTGGTATCTTCATACCTTAACGATTATAGCTATGCGGCGGCTGCCAATACTCTTTCTTTTTGTTTACGTCATTGCCTCACACGATACACATGCACAAAAAAACCTGAAACTTACTTCGCCAAACGGGCAAATTGCTTTTACGTTCCGGTTAACGGATAAGTCACCTGTTTACAACCTGTCTTATAAAGGAAAAACGCTGATTGAAACCTCTCCGCTCGGCCTTCAGTTTGATAATGGAAATTTTCAGCAAAACTTAAAAAATGGTAAACCTTCCTTCCGGGATTCAACTGAAGACTATGAATTGATTGTTGGTAAAGCGAAAAAAATAACTGCCCGCTACCGTGAGATGATCGTTCCATTATCGGATAAATCTTCCAACCATAACGTAAATTTTGTTGTCCGTGTGTTTGACGATGCAGTAGCGTTCCGGTACGAGTTTACGCGACAAAATAGTAATACAAATTTTACATTGCTCGATGAGAACAGTACTTTCAACTTTGTTGGTAACCCCACGGCCAATACGTTATTTCTACCGTCATTTACCAGCTCGCACGAAGGTTTTTACAGTACGTTACCAATAAGTGACATAAAAGAAGATACGTTGATGGATATGCCGACGCTGTTTGAATTTCCCGGAAAAATTTATTTGGCTATTACCGAAGCAGCATTGAGTAATTATGCAGGCATGTATCTTGTTAAGCACAAGGGAATGTTGAAAGGACAACTATCCCCTCTTCCCGGGCAAACCGAAGTAAAGGTAAAAGCAGGTTTACCGCACAAGAGTCCATGGCGTGTACTGATGGTCAGCGATCGTATCGGTACACTAATTGAATCAAACATCCTGACCAGCCTGAATGAACCTTGTAAAATAAAAGATGTATCGTGGATAAAGCCAGGGAAAACAACATTCCCCTGGTGGAACGGCAATGTTGTTCCCGATACCATTAATGCGCCGGGAAATAATTTTGTTACCAATAAATATTACATAGACTTCTGCGCAAGAAATAAACTGGAATATCATTCAGTAGTGGAATATGGGCTGCATGAGTGGTATACCAACGATGGCGGTAATTTTCAACCCGGTCCGCATGCCGATGTTACAAAACCGGTACCCGGTATTGATATGAAAGAAATCTGCGACTATGCCCATTCGTTAGGCGTAGATGTAAGAGTGTGGGTACATTTTTATGCGCTGTATCCCAAGCTCGATACTGCTTTTGCTTTATTTGAAAAATGGGGTCTCAGTGGAATGATGGTTGACTTTATGGACCGCGATGACCAGGAAATGGTCAAAATGCAGGAAGAAATTGTACAAAAAGCGGCACGGCATCATTTGCATATCCAGTTTCACGGAGCGTATAAACCAACTGGTATGAACCGCACTTATCCCAATGAATTTACACGGGAAGGAACGTTAAACTATGAAGCAAACAAATGGAACGATATCCCTTTACTACCTGATCATGATATTTACATGCCTTTCACCCGTATGCTGGCTGGTGCGACGGATTATCACCTGGGCGGATTCAGAGCAGTGCCGTTGGCAAAATACAGGATGCAATACACGCGGCCGCTGGTGGGTGGCACCCGTTGTCATATGCTCGGCATGTACGTGGTGCTGGAAAGTTATCTTGGTATGGTTTGCGATTACCCGGAAGCATACGAAGGTCAACCGGGTTTTGACTTTATTAAAGAGGTGCCCACTGTTTGGGATGAAACAAAAGTAGTGGACGCATCGGTAAATGAATTTATCACCATTGCCCGAAAAAAGAATAATGATTGGTATGTGGGTACGATAAACAATCACGATGCAAGAGAAATCGCTGTACCATTAAATTTTCTGGACGATTCGGATTATATTGCAGATATCTATACGGATGCTGATGATGTAAATGAAAATCCAAATAATTTAAACAAGAAAACGATTCCTGTCACAAGAAAGGACGTACTAAAAATCAAGATTGCTGCCGGCGGCGGACAGGTGATGAGAATCAGGAAAAAGTTGTAACGCAAGCTATAAGCCTGGAGATTGCCAACTGAAAAGACTCAGTAATCAGGTCTATCAGTTGTACCGTATAATCCTGCTACCGGAAAAGGTAATCTAAATTTTCAGTCAATAAAAAAATTCACAATGAGTATCACAGCAGAAGGTCCATTGCTTGCAGGTCACTCCAGAACAACAGCGGCACCAATAAATCCATTAAAACAAAACCGCCTGGCTTCCGTCGATATACTCAGGGCGCTCACCATGTTGCTGATGATCTTTGTGAATGACCTGTGGTCGCTTACCAATGTTCCCGGCTGGCTGGAACATACGCAGGCAGCTGAAGACGGAATGGGCCTTGCTGATACGGTATTTCCTGCATTTTTATTTATAACGGGCATGTCTATCCCATTAGCGGTTGCGCATAGGCGAAGCAAAGGGGATAACAATGGCCAGATACTCTGGCACATTCTCTGGCGCGGCATTGCTTTGTTAATAATGGGTGTATGGCTGGTGAATGGTGAATCGATTAACCAGGCAGCAACCGGTATGAAACGTGGCGTGTGGAATATGATCTGCTGGACCTGCTTTATTATTTACTGGAATGCATGGCCAAAAACAATAAACAAAACAGTATTGAACATATTAAGAGTTGTCGCTTCCCTCGTTTTGGTTTATCTCGCCTGGATTTATCGCGGTGGCCCTGATGATGCTATTGAACGCTTTGCGCCGCATTGGTGGGGCATATTGGGATTGATTGGCTGGGCCTATCTTGTAAGCGCTGTTATTTTTACTCTTTCAGGCAACAAGATAAGTGTGATCACAGGTGTATGGCTCTTCTTTATTTTTCTGTGTGCGGCTAATCATGCAGGTTGGTTTGCTACTGTACCATTGGTAAAAAAAATCATTGCCCCGATTGGCGGTGGTGCGATGACTGCCTTTGTTACCGGCGGTGCCTTAACGACATTGATTTTCCAGCACTATCGGAATAAAGGGAAAAACGGTACAATGGCTATCGTGCTTCTCGGTGTTGCGGCTTTACTGGTTGCCGTTGGGTTTTACTTCCGGCAATTCTGGGGTATTTCTAAAATACGGGCTACACCGGCTTGGGTTTTAATCTGCAGCGGAATTACTATAGCTGTGTTTGTTCTTGTTTATTGGATTGCCGACATCAATAAAAAAGCAAACTGGTTTAATATTATAAAACCCGGCGGTACAAATACGCTGGTCTGTTATATGCTTCCCTACTTTGCATATGCAATAGCTATTACATTACTGCATCTTCGCTTGCCCGCAGCGGCACTCGATGGCGGACCAGGATTACTGAAGTCATTTCTTTTTGCCCTGTTGATGATTGTGCTGGCCGGTGTTTTTGGTAAATGGGGACTTCGGATGAAATTGTAATACAACAAAGATTTTAATTTTACCCGGTGAAATACAAACGTAACCCCAATAATATTCCAGGCATACATAATTATTGTGATCGCTGGTGTGAGCGTTGTTACTTCAGCAGCCGCTGCGCAGTGTATGAGAATACAAGTGACCTGACGCCGGAAGAAAATGATATTAACAACAAAGCTTTCTGGAACAGAATCTCTGAAAATTTTGCGAATGCGGCCATAATAATTAAAGAAGCGGCAAAGAAACACGGCATTGATCTTGACAATATACCGGAAGAAGAGACCAGTGAATACAAACGAAAAGAGGAAGATTTAGAGCAACAAATAAAGAAGCATCCTCTCAGTAAACTATCGCTTTCTTATATTAATGAGGGTAAAAAGTTGCTGGATACCGATGACCTGCTGAAAGAGAAAAGAGATGAACT
>Ga0207645_10000203_pt1 | contig 48457 bp, 39 predicted proteins | sample KBSM53metaG_FD_184331 | JGI IMG/M metagenome (GOLD analysis project Ga0207645, IMG submission 184331) | Miscanthus rhizosphere microbial communities from Kellogg Biological Station, Michigan, USA - KBS M5-3 metaG (SPAdes) (version 2) | ecosystem: Host-associated > Plants > Roots > Rhizosphere >...
CCTAGTCCCTTGTCCCCAGTCCCTATACACGCTCGATAATCGTCGCCGTCCCCTGGCCGACCCCTACGCACATGGTGCACAGAGCGTAGCGCCCACCATTCCGGACAAGCTCGTGAGCCGCCGTCAACAGCAGGCGGGCGCCGGACATCCCGAGCGGGTGGCCTAACGCGATCGCACCGCCGTTCGGGTTGACGCGTGGGTCATCGTCCGCCACCCCAAGCTCGCGCAGGCACGCCAGCGTTTGCGCGGCAAAAGCTTCGTTGAGCTCGAGCACCGCCATGTCATCGAGCGCGAGCTTCGCACGCGAAAGGGCCTCGCGCGTAGCCGGCACGGGGCCCATCCCCATGATCCGCGGTTCCACGCCGACTGCGACCGACGCAACGATTCGGGCCAACGGCTTCGCACCGAGTTGCCGCATGCCGGCGTCGGAGGCGATGAGCAGCGCGCAGGCGCCATCGTTGATGCCTGACGAGTTACCCGCCGTCACCGAGCCTTTTCCGTCGGTGCGGAAGGCGGGCCGGAGCTTGCCGAGCACCTCGAGCGTCGTCTCCGGACGAATGAACTCGTCCTCCGCGAAGCTGCGCGGTGGGCCGCCCTTCTTCGCTGGCGCAAGCTCGACGGGGGTGATCTCCGCCGCCAGCCGGCCCGATGCGCGCGCGGCGGCGGCCTTAGTCTGCGAACGACAGGCGAGCAGGTCCTGGTCCTGGCGCGACACCCCAAACTGATCGGCGACGTTTTCCGCCGTCTGTCCCATAGAATCGATGCCGTACGTGTCACGCATCTTCGGATTCACGAACCGCCACCCGATGCTCGTGTCGAAGATCTCGACGTCGCGGGCGAACGCCTTAGCGCTTTTCGACATGACGTAGGGCGCGCGCGTCATGCTCTCCACGCCGCCGGCGATATAGACGTCCCCGTCGCCACTGCGAATAGCACGCGCCGCGGTCGCGACCGCGGTCATGCCCGACGCACACAGGCGATTCACCGTTTCACCCGGTACGCTCACGGGCAGGCCCGCGAGGAGTAGCGCCATGCGCGCAACGTTGCGGTTGTCCTCGCCCGCCTGGTTCGCGCAGCCCATGATGACATCGGTGACACGGGCGGGATCCAGGGCGGGATGCCGCTCGAGCAGCCGCCGGATCGTCAACGCCGCCATGTCGTCGGGCCGAGTGTCGGCAAGCGATCCGGCAAAGCTGCCGATCGGTGTCCGAACGCCGTCTGCGATGTATGCGTCACTCATGCTTCGTCTCATCAGCAAAATGGTCGCGGCTCGTTCGGTAAACGGTGCCCTTGAACAGACCCACCACTTCACCGTCGACCTTGCGAACCGTCACGTCGAAATATGCGAGCCGGCGGCTGGCGCTCTGCTCGACCGCGGACGCCGTGAGGACATCGCCCGGCATGATCGCCGCCGGGTACCGGATGCTGTTCTCGATGCTGACGGTCAGTCGGCCGTGCGTGTTCGACGCGAACGCCAGCGCGCTGTCGGCGAGGGAAAAGGCGATGCCGCCATGACAGACGCCAAAGCCGTTCACCATCTCGGGCCGCACCGTCATCCGCACGGTCGCGGCGTTAGGCGACAGGTGCGTCACCTCGAGGCCGAGCCATCGGCTGAACTCATCGTGTTCGAGCATGTGGGCGACCACGCGCTCGGCTAGCGCCTGGGCCGCGCCATCCCGCGGTGGCACTGTCATGCGAGCAAGCTCCGTTCGTCCCGCACTACGCGTCGCAAGAGCGCGCTCGGCCGGTAGCGGTCCTCGCCATACTCGGCATACAGCGCCTCGAGGCGACCGAGGACGGTGGCCATCCCGATCTCCTCCCCCCACGCGATCAGGCCCTTCGGGTAGTTCACGCCCTTCGTCATCGCCAGATCGATGTCTCGTGGCGTCGCGACGCGCATGAGCACTGCGTCGACCGCCTCGTTGACAAGCATGGCGACCGTCCGATCGACGATCTGCTGGCCGAGCGCGCGGTCTTCGTTAGGCGGCGGAGTGGTGGCGCCAGGCCGGTAGTCGTAGAACCCGCGGCCGCTCTTCCGCCCGAGCCAGCCCGCCTCGAGCAGCCGCTGCTGAGTTACCGACGGGCGATACCTCGGGTCGAACGAGAGTCCTTCGAACACGCTGCGCGTCACCACGAAATTCACGTCGTGACCGATGAAATCCATGAGCTCGAACGGACCCATCCGGAAACCGCCGAGGGTTTTCATCGCCCAGTCGATCGTCGCGACGTCGGCGATGCCTTCCTCGTACATCCGAATCGACTCACCGTAGAACGGCCGCGCGACGCGATTCACGATGAAGCCAGGCGTATCACTCGTGAGCACGGTCGTTTTCTTCCACGAGTCGACGAGTGCTCTGGCCGTCCCCACGATTGCTGGCGCGGTGGCGAGCGACGGCACGATCTCGACGAGCGGCATGACCGGCGCCGGGTTGAAGAAGTGTACGCCGACGACGCGCTCCGGGCGCTTGCATCCGCTGCCGATCGCGGCAACCGGCAGCGAGGATGTGTTCGTGGCGAGAATCGCGTCGTCGCTGACGACAGTCTCCAGCGCCCCGAACAGCGCCTTCTTCGCATCCAGTCGTTCGACGATCGCCTCGAGCGCCAAACCAACATGCGCGAACGCGGCGAGATTGTTCACGCCCTCGACGAACGTGATCCGACCGAGCACGGTGGCGTCTCCACCCGCGGGCAATCTGCCCTTCTCCACGTCGCGCGTGAGCGCTTTCGCGACACCATCGCGAGCACGCTGCACGGCGTTGGGATCGGCGTCGGCGAGCACCACGCGGTGACCCGCCGTGGCGGCAACCTGGGCAATTCCACTTCCCATGGCTCCGGCGCCCACTACGCCAATCGATGTGTCCCGGTCGAGCACCTAACGACCAACGAACACGGGTGCGCGCTTCTCGAGAAATGCCTTCACGCCTTCTCGATAGTCCGCCGTCGATCCGGCTTCGGCCTGCAGCTGCGCCTCGAGCGCAAGCTGTTCGTCAAGGCCGTTCGTCGCGGAGGCGTTGAGCGCGCGCTTGATCAACCCCAGACCGCGCGTCGGCCGTGCGGCGAGTTGTCGTGCGAGCGTCGTGGCTTCATCGAGCAAATTCGGCCCGTCAACGACGCGCAGAATGAGGCCGATCGTTACGGCATCCTGGGCCGTCACCTTGTCCGCCAGCATCATGAGCGCGGTCGCCCGGGCCATTCCGATGAGGCGCGGCAGAAAGAACGTGCCGCCCGTGTCAGGCACGAGACCGATCTTCGAGAACGATTGGATGAACGACGCGTCGGACGCCGCGAGAACGAAGTCGCACGCGAACGCCAGGTTGGCCCCCGCTCCGGCTGCCACCCCGTTGACCGCGCACACGACCGGCTTGTCGAGCTGCCTGATCGTCCGCACGATCGGGTTGTATCCACGCGCCACGATGTCGCCGAGGTCCGGGGCCGGGCCATCCTTCGGCATCGCCTCGGCCAGGTCCTGGCCCGCGCAGAACGCTCGGCCTGCGCCTGTGATCAGAACCGCCCGCACGCCCGCATCGGAGCCCGCTTGCGATAGAGCCTGTCGCACCTCGGACGCCATCGCGCGGTTGAAGCTGTTCAGGACGTCCGGACGGTTGAGCGTGATCGCCGCAACGCTCTGGTCCGTGTCGTAGAGAATGTGCTCGAATGCCATGGAGCTCCGGGTGGATACCAATGCGCTCGGAACGACGCGCGACGCGCGAAAGCTAACTCACCGTCACTTTCGGACCCATCCCGGCGCGTCGAGGATGTCGATCCGCTCGATCACGTCGCCTTCCAGCACGGCGTCCACGACCTCCATTCCGCGCACGACTTCCGCGAACACGGTGTAGTCGTGGTCGAGCCGCCAGTTATCGATCAGGTTGACGAAGATCTGCGCGTCACCCGTGTCCCGACCGCGCGTCGAGATGCCGAGCGTTCCGCGCTCGTGCGAGCGCAATCCCAGCTCGTCACGCAGGAATCGATTGTTGCCGACGTACTCGTTGGCCCCGGGGCTGCCGCCCTGAATCACGAAGTTGGTCACCACGCGGTGAAACGTCAGTCCGTCGTAATACCCTTTCACCGCCAGCGCCGCGAAAGCGCGCACGGTTGCAGGCGCCTCGTCCACGAACAGTCGCAGCTCGAATGAGCCGCCGCCTGACGCCGCCGCCATGGTGACTCGAACGCGCGCATTGTGAAGACTCGAGATGTCCGTGAGTGAGACCGGGATTGGCGCCATCGGACGGGGGTTGGCCGCCGCGTTTGCGACGCCCCATTTCCGAAGTATCTGCGCGGCGCGCTCCGCGATCGCAGGATCGAAGTCGGCGAGATAGGGACGCAATCGCGCCTCGCGGTTCGAAGCGCTTAGGGTCTCGATTCGCGCGAGCAGCTCCATGCGCGAGTCGCGCGACGTCTCTCGTCGCTCGAGCGAGATGCGGTCCAGCGCGACGAAGAGCGCATCGCCGAGCGAGGCTGTTGCGGGTGCGCCCTCGAGCGCTCTGGCTGCCTCCAGGATGAGCTGATAGTCCCGGCGCTTCAGCTCGGCAACGAAAATCGAGTCGATACCGGGTGTCCGGTCGATCGCAGGCGTCGCGTTAGGCTGTACCGGCCGAATCAACCCTGACAGCGCCGCGACCGCTGCCGAGCGCACGTTGTCCGCGGCGTCCTGCGCAGCGCCTCGGAGCGATGCCGTGTCCGCGAGATCGCCAGCCGCCCGCGCGGCGTACATCCGGACCTGCCATGTCGGATGCGCCATCAGCCGCGCGATGATGCCGCGCGCGGAGTCCGGCGCGAGGTGAGCCAGCGAGACCGCGGCGTGGGCGCCGTAGTGCCAGCTCGCGCGCGCGTCGGTTCGCGAGGTGGCACTCGGTGGCAGCTCACGAAGGAGCGTGGACAGGCGCGAGACCGCGGCCACGACCGGCTCACACGAGCCGGCAAGCGCATCGATCGCCGCCAACGCGACGTGCGCGTTGGCATCTCGCGTGGCGCCGATGAGTGGCGCACAGGCGGCGCCGCGTCGTCGACCGTACGCACGAACGGCTTCGACACGCACACTCGGGGAGCGGTCGCGAAGGGCAACGTTCACCACGCGGGCGCGCGCCGAGTCGTCCAGCGCCGCCGCTACCGCGGCCGAGGAGACGACCTGTCGTCTCACCTGCGGGTCGGCGTCGCCGAAATCGCTGAGGAACCGGGATCGAATCTCGCGCGCCGTCGCGGTATCGACGGCATTTGTGGTATCGGCGGGTGCCGTGAGTACGCGGCCGCGGATCGCGGCCAGGATCACGTTCGTCTCCCGCGACCAGCTGGTGTCACTCGCTCGCGCCGCGGCGGCCACGGACGGCACCCGCGGCACTTGCGCCACGCGCAGCACACCCGGCGCGGTCCGCAGACTCGGGAAGCGGCGGAGGAGCGCATCAGTGCCGTGCGCGACGCCGAACCACGGCTCGCGAGCGAGCGCGCCGTCGGTTGGGACACCATCCAGCAACGACGCGATCGATTCGCTGGCCGCCCGTGCGACGTCTTCGGTCGCGTACGGTACGCGTCCCAACGTTCGCGCGAGCACTCCGCGGACGACCGGGTCCGACTCGCTGGTCGTCAGCCCACGCAGAAGCGCCTGGATCGACGTGAGCGCTCGGCGCTGGTCGTCGTCCATCGCCGCCGGGTTTGCGCCGGCTGCCTTGGCGATCTGGCCAATGGCGTTGATGGCTTCCGCCCGCACCAGCGGAGACGAGTCCGTTACCATGGGCTGGAGCGCGGGCACGTTCGCGAGCTTTTCGATTCGGCCAAGCGACCGCGCCGCTATGCGTCGCGTGGCGATGTCCGGGCTTCGGAGTCCTGTGAGTATCGGCGCCAGCGCCGACGAATCGCCCGCGCGCGCGTCTTCGGCATCGAGCAGGCGCTGGAGGACCGACAGGTCGGATGCGATCGCTGATGGGGGACCGGACTGGGCCAGCGCGGCCGATGTCAACAGCCTGCAGCCGAGGAGCCCGATTAGTGCAATGCGGTGCGTTGTCATTCCGATACGAAGGGTGGATTACAACCGCAATGATACTCTCTTGTCATCCCGAGCGAAGCGAGGGATCGCGATCGTCCCGATAGATGGCCGCGGTTCCCGGTTCCCGGTTCCCGCTACTAACTTCTTCTCCCATGCCCGTTCGGTCCGCATCGAAGCCCAGGCCGGCTCGTCCCAAGGCGTCCGGCCGCGCCATCGACTGGCGCGCCATCGCGTACAACACACTCGTCTCGCGCGCCCTGGACGACGCCGAGGAGGCGACGAACCGGAATCGGGCAACCGTGCCGCGCGAGCACGTCGTGCTCTACCAGTTCTCGGCGCGTGGTCACGATGTGGCGCAATCGATCCTGGGCTCGATGCTCGATCAGCCCCACGACGGCGTGGGGGCGTACTACCGATCGCGGCCGCTGCTGCTGTCCGTGGGGCTCTCCATCGAGGACGCGCTGGCCAGCCCCCTGGGCCGATCGGGCGGGTTCAGCGACGGGCGCGACATCGGTGTCGTCTGCAACCTGCCTAACAGGAACGGCGCCGTCGTGCTACCGATGTCGGGTGATGTCGGTTCGCAGTACACGCCCGCGGCCGGATGGGCGCAGTCCATCGTCTATCACCGCGACGTGCTCGGTGACGACGCGTACCAGGAAGCGATAGCGGTGGCCCTGGGCGGCGAGGCGTCGGTCGCGACGAACGGATTCTGGGCGTCGCTTACGATCGCGACCACGCTCCGCTTGCCGATGCTCTTTTACATCGAGGACAACGGACTCGGGATCTCGGTGAGGGGCGACATGCAGACGCCGGGCGGCAACATCGCCCGCAACCTGGCGTCGTTCGCCAACCTGCTCGTTCGCGATGGAAACGGGTGCGATCCCGAAGAGTCCGCGCGCTTGTTAGGCGACGTCGTTGACCATGTTCGCGCCGGCAACGGACCGGCGCTCATCCATCTGACGGTGCCGCGGCTCTGCTCGCACTCGGGACCGGACAACCAGAAAGGGTACCGCACGGAGGCGGAGATCGCGTTCGACGCGAGCCGCGACCCCCTTCCTCGGCTCCGCCGGCATCTCGTCCCCGCCACGATGACGGAATCGGAGTGGACGGAGCTCGAGACCCAGGTGGAGGGTGACGTCACGCGGGCGCTGGATGGGGCCCGCTCGCGACCGGCGCCGGACCCATCGACGATCCATCGATTCGTGTACGAGGAGCCGGCCCGTGCCGGCGACACGTCAGCATTCGGCGGGCTGACCGATGCCGATCTCGCCGCGCTCCCGTCGACCGCCGAGCCTAACGCGACCGGCGACGTCGTGCGCTTCGCCGAAGCCGTCAAACGGACACTGCGCGCGGAGCTCCAGCGGAACCCGAAGGTGCTCGTGTTCGGCGAGGACGTCGGGGTCAAGGGTGGTGTCCATCTCGTGACCGAGGGTCTCCAGAAGCAGTTCGGCGCCGGACGCGTGTTCGACACGAGCCTGTCGGAGGAAGGCATCATCGGGCGTGCCGTCGGCATGGCCGTCGCGGGGCTCATGCCGGTGGCCGAGATTCAGTTCCGGAAGTACGCGGACCCGGCGCACGAGCAGCTGAACAACTGCGGCACCATGCGCTGGCGCACGGCGAACCGGTTCTGCGCGCCGATCGTGGTGCGCATGCCGGGCGGATACGGGAAGGACGTCGGCGATCCGTGGCACTCGCTGAGCGCCGAGGTGACCTGGGTGCATGCCGTCGGCTGGCAGGTCGCGATTCCGTCCAACGCCGCCGACGCGGTGGGCCTGTTGCGCTCGGCCATGCGGAGCCGGAACCCAACGATTTTCTTCGAGCACCGATCGCTGCTCATGACGAGCGACGGGAGCGCGCGCTATCCCGGTGACGACTACGTGGTCCCGTTAGGCGTGGCGACCCGCGTGCGCGAGGGCACTGACATCACGGTGGTGTCCTGGGGGGCGATGGTCCATCGGTGCGCCGAAGCGGCGGAGCGGTTTGGCGACCGGGTGGAGTTGCTCGATCTGCGGACGGTCGCGCCGTGGGACCGCGAGGCGGTGCTCGAGTCGGTGCGGCGGACGTCACGGTGCCTGATCGTCCACGAGGATACGCTGACGGCCGGCTTCGGCGCGGAGATCGCGGCGGTGGTGGCGCGTGAGGCGTTCTGGTACCTGGATGCCCCGGTGGACCGTCTCGCGGTGGACGACCTCCCGATGCCGTACCATCCGTCGTTGCTCGAGGCCGTGCTGCCTGACGCGGACCGGATCGCGGCCCGCATCGATGCCCTTCTGAGGGCCTAAAACGGCCCGATCCCGCCATCGCTCGACTCTGCGGGCTCACGCGTTCTTGGACGCACCGCTTCGGCGGCGAGCTTTTCCGAGAACTGCGATGAAGCGGATGAAGCAGAAACTGCCGGATCACGGCGGGGCTTGTTCTCAGAGATCAGGCGATAGAACGATGGGCGCGACCCAAAGTGGAAAAGGATACCTAACGTAAGGTTGCTCGCTCGCAACCAATTGTGAAGTTGCTGTCGGTCTTCGGGGACGGTTGTACGTCCGGCTTTGAGCTCCACCGCGAGTCGATCCTCCACCAATAGATCGACTCGGAAATGGCCAACGGGATATTGCTCGTAGAACGCGGTGACGGTCACCTCCCGCGTCACGCGTAGTGCGCGCCTGCGAAGCTCGATATACAAAGCCCTGGAGTACACCGACTCCAGGAAGCCGTGACCGAGCGTGTTGTAGACCTTGTAAAACGCTCCGATTACTTCCCGCGTGAGTGCCTCGTCGACCAGCCCCGCATGGTCTCCGCCGCGGACAATACTGTGGCGATCCGGTTGTTTCGGCGTCATCAGCTTCATGGTAGTTCCGAGAAAGTCTTGAACTCCAACCAAAGCCTGGCCGGTCGGCGCGAATCCTTGCCCAGGGTATCCGCGCGCATGACGGCAGCGTGACCAACAGCACAAAACAACAGCGATCTTGAACGTGTTCAAAATTGCCTCTTGACGAAATCCGCCCGTATCCCAACAATTGAACATGTTCAAAACCGTCACTGCCAAGGGGGAAGACACCCGAGACCGCATCTACAACGCCGCCCTCGCGCTGTTTCGTGAGCGCGGCTTCGATGCGACCACGATGCGAGACGTCGCCGCGGCCGCTGGTATGTCACTCGGCGCCGCGTACCACTACTTCCCGAGCAAGGACGCCATCGTTCTTGCCTACTACGACCGCATCTCCCGCGAACACGCGCGGCGCGTCGCCGCCGAAGCCACCTCGCACAAGTCACTGGCGGCACGGCTCGGGGTCGCCTTTCGGAGCAAGCTCGAAATCCTCCACGACGACCGTCCGCTCATGGGTGCCCTGCTCCGGTTTGCGGGCGATCCGAAACATCCGCTGTCGTTCTTCGGCCCCGCCACGCGCCAGCATCGCCTCGAAAGCATGGCGGCGTTCTCCGTCGCGGTTGGCGAGGAGCGCCTGCCCGACGATCTCGCGCGACTCGCGCCGGTCGCCCTGTGGGCGCTGCACATGGGGCTACTGCTCTTCTTCCTCCACGACAGTTCCGCCGGCGCCAGGAGAACGGCGGCGCTGACCACGGGCGCCATCGACCTGATCGTCGTCGCGTTCAAGCTTGCCCGACTGCCGCTTCTGCGATCCCTGCGTCGGCGAGTCGTGACGCTGCTCGACGACGCGAAGCTCCTCCCGGAGTTGCACGACATCGAGCTGGCGAGGGTGTCATGAACCACGACTCGGATTCGGACGCCGTGTACTCCGACCGCGCTGAGCGCACAGCGCGGCTGACCGTCATGGCCATCGTCGTCACACTGGTCGTGGTGTCGGTCGCCTATCGCGTGCTGGTGGTGAAGCATCTCGAGCACACGTCGCTCGTGTTCATCGGGTTGCCGGCGCTCGCGGCGATCACGCTGCTCCACACGCAGCCGCAGACCGCGATCGGCACTGTCAACAAGGTCATCGCCATCCTGCTCTGCCTGTCCGGCATCCTGTTCGGTGAAGGACTCATTTGCATCCTGATGGCAGCGCCGATCTTCTTCCTCGTCGGCACCGTGATCGGCTTGGTGATCAACAGGATGACCGGCGGCAAATGGCGCGGCGTGGTTTCCCTGGTGATCGTGCCGTTGAGCCTCGAAGGTGTCATCCCGTCGCTCGCATTCGATCGCGAGGAACGGGTAACCGTCATCCGCACCGTCCAAGCGACGCCCGACGAGGTTCGTTTCGCGCTTGCCTCCACGCCGCGCTTCGACCGAGACCTTCCCCAATTCTTTCGACTCGGCTTCCCCACGCCGATGCACGCCTCCGGTGACGGGCTCCGCATCGGTGACGAACGGCGCGTGGTGTTCGCGCACGGCCGGCACCATACCGGTGCCCTCGTTATGCGAGTCGCTCGGGCCGACCCCGCATCGGTTGCATTCACGTTGGCGAGCGACTCGAGCTACATCACGCACTGGCTCTCGTGGGAGGACGCGACCGTTCGCTGGGTACCAGTCGATGCCGGCCGCACGCGAGTGACGTGGACGCTCCGATATCGTCGGCGGTTGGACCCGGCGTGGTACTTCGTCCCGCTCGAGCGCTACGGCGCCCGGCTCGCGGCGGCGTATCTGGTCGAGACCCTCGCGACGCCTCGGACGCCGGTCGCGCGTTAGGCACGATGGACACCACGCTGCTGATCCGCGCCGCGGCGCTCTACGTCCCGCTCTGCGCAACGGCCGTGGCCTGGCTCGCATCGGCCCCGAGCCGCCGCGAGCGTGCGGCGGCCCTTCTCGCGACCGCGTGGAACGTTCCGGCATTGCTGGCTGTGCACGCCGTGGCGGTGCGCCTCGGATGGTGGAGTTATGGTGTTACGGACGCGACCGTCGCCGGATACCCCGTGGACCTCTATCTCGGATGGGCGGTCGCATGGGGCGCCCTGCCATCCCTCCTCGCTCGAGCGCTGCCGGTCGGCGTGATCGCCCTGGGCGCCGCGCTGGTGGACGTGGTCGCGATGCCGCGACTGGCGCCGGTGGTGAGGCTCGGTGAGCCATGGCTTTTGGGCGAGGCGGTGGCGATCGGTGCCTGCCTCGTTCCGGCGCAGCTCCTTTCGAAATGGACTCGCGAAGACGCGCACGTGCCACGCCGAGCGATGCTGCAGGCGCTTGCATTTGGCGGTCTCGCGCTCGGCGTCCTGCCAGCGGCGATCCTGGAGCGTGGTGGCTCCTGGTCGCCGCTTGTGACGCGAAGCGGGTGGATCACCGGAATTCTGCTCCAGTTGCTGCTCCTCGCCGGATTGCTCGGCCTCGCGGCGGTCCAGGAGTTTGCGGTTCGTGGCGGTGGTACCCCGGTTCCGTTCGATCCGCCGAAGCGCTTGGTCAGCAGCGGACCCTACGCGTATGTGCGAAACCCGATGCAGCTCTCTGCAGCGCTCGTGATGCTCGGCTGGGGCGCCATCCTGGGCAGCTGGTGGGTTGCGGGCGCTGGCCTCATGGCGGTCGTGTACGGGGCGGGCTTCGCAGCAGGCGACGAGGGCGGAGACCTCGATCGTCGATTCGGCGGGGCGTGGCGCGCGTATCTAGGCGCGGTTCGGTCGTGGATCCCGCGGTGGACGCCGGTCGATCCGCGAACGCTTCCGGAATCGCCCGCGTTAGGCAGAGCGCTCGCCGCGTCACCGTGTGGTCCAACGCTCTATGTGGCCGAGCTGTGCGGGCCGTGCTCTCAGGTCCGGGCGTGGTTCGAGGCACGTCGCACCGTCGGGCTCGCGATCGTGGCAGCGGAGGACCACCCCTCTCGGTCGTTGACCCGGATCACGTACGACCCGGGCGACGGCACGGCGCTGAGCGTCGGGGTCGCGGCGTTAGGTCGAGCGGTAGGGCACGTGAATCTAGCGTGGGCACTCGCTGGAATGTTCGTGCAACTGCCCGGCCTTCGTTGGTTGCTACAGGTGGTGGCCGACGCGAGCGGAGGCGGGCCGAAGCTGGTCGTTCGGTCGTGCGAGGCGGCCACACATCATCGAGGCGGCGAGCCTCTTTCTTGGAACTGCAATAAAGCGGATTTGGCGGAACCGACTCGATACAGGCTAACGGGATGGTGATCCGGCCTCTTCCGCAAAATCCGCTTCATCGCAGTTGAAGAAGAAGGCTTGAACAACGACCGGAACGAGGATCCGGGACCTAGATCGCCTTGAACAACTCGAAGGGCTGGTGGCACCCGTTGCAGAACAGGATCGCCTTGCAGGCCGTCGACCCGAACTCGCTCCGCACGATCGTGTTCACCGAGTGGCAATACGGGCACGCGACAGGCGCTCGGCGCCGAAGCGGAACCAGTTCATCGGCCTCTACGCGTGCGGGCGGCGCGATGCCGTACGCCGCCAGCTTCGCCTTGGCTTCGTCGGAGATCCAGTCCGTCGTCCACGCCGGCGCATAGACCGTCTTCACGCGCACGTTAGGCACCCCATGGCGCGCGAGTGTGGCCACGACGTCCACCTCCATGGCATGCATGGCCGGGCAGCCCGAATAGGTCGGCGTCATCACGACCACCACGTCGTCACCCGACACCTCGACATCGCGCAGCACGCCCAACTCGCGAATGCTCAGCACGGGCACTTCGGGATCTTTCACCTCGTCGAGCCAGGCGAGGATCTCCTCGCGGCGCGAATCAGCGACGGTCACCACGCTGCCCCCGGGTGCGCGCGCGCGAGGCTCTGCATGTCGGCGAGCATGCGACCGAGATGCTCGGTGTGCCGGCCTGTGCGCCCGCCTCGAGGCGCGAAGCCATCCTTCGGGACGGTCAGCGTGGCCTCACCAAGCACCTGCTCCACCATCTCGCGCCAGCGCGGGCGAATCGATTCCACGTCGACGCCCGACCCTGACGCCACGGCCTCGGCGTCGATGGCGTCACCCAGAAAGAGCTCGGTGGTATACGGCCAGAGGTCGTCCAGTGCCCGCTGGGTGCGCGCATGACTCTCGGCTGTCCCATCGCCGAGCATACGGACCCACTCCGCGGTGTGGCGCACGTGGTATTTCGCTTCCTTGAGGGCCTTCGCGGCGATTCCGGCGAGCGCCTGGTTCGACGCGGCGGTGAGACGTTCCAGTACGAGCACGTCCCACGCGTCGAACAGGAACTGGCGCACGATGGTGGCCGCGAAGTCCCCGTTAGGCAGCTCGACCAGCTGGACGTTGCGGAACTCGATCGCATCGCGGAAATAGGCGAGCGCGTCCTCGGTGCGGCCCTTCCCTTCCACCTCGCCCGCGAGCTTGAGCAGCAGCGACGCCTGACCGATGAGGTCGAGCGCAATGTTCGCGAGCGCGATGTCCTCCTCGAGAATGGGGGCGTGGCCGCACCACTCGGAGAGCCGGTGCCCGAGCACGAGCCGATCGTCCGCCACGCGAAGCAGGTACTCGAAGAACGGATTCTCCACGATGCCGGAAGTGGCCGTCGCGGGTCGTGCTCCGGCAACCCAGCCGTCAGTAGAATCACCGTTCCCGGTCCCCTGCTCCCGGTTCCCGGTGCGCTCCCGGTTTCCGCTCATAGTCCTCGGACTCCTCGAGGAGTCTTGTAGAACTGCGGATGCCGGTACGCTTTGTCATTCCCCGGATCGAAGAGCGGGCCGGCGTCGCTGGGCGCGGATGCGACGATGGCGCCGGTGGGCACCACCCAGAGACTCACCAGCTTGCCGCGGCGCGCGTAGACGTCGCGCGCGTTCTGCATCGCGTGCTCGGCGGTGGTGGCGTGGACGCTCCCCGCGTGCTCGTGCGGCGCCCCCTGGCCCTCCTGAGTGAACACTTCCCAGAGATCCCACTGGGTCTCGGCGTTCTCTGCGCTGGCGCCAACCGAGGAAGCAGTTTCGTTAGGCATTCGCTAGGCTGTGAAATAATCGGAAACCGGAGCCAACCAGTCCGTTGGCCCCAGGACGCCGTTCACGCGATTCCCGATTCCCGATTCCCGACCCTCAGGCAGCAGATACTGCCTGACGCTTCGCGGCGTACGCCTCCGCCGCCTCACGCACCCACGCGCCGTCGTCGTGCGCCTTGCGACGCGCCGCGAGCCGCTCGCGATTGCACGGGCCGTTGCCCGAGATGACCTCGTAAAACTCCTTCCAGTCGATCTCCCCGAACGCCCAGTGCTCCGTCTCCTCGTTGTATCGGAGATCCGGATCAGGCAGGGTGAGGTTGACGGCGCGCGCCTGCGGTACCGTCAGGTCCACGAAGCGCTGGCGCAGCGTGTCGTTCGTGTCGCGCTTGACGCGCCACCGAATGAGATCCGCGGAGTTCGGCGAATCCTTGTCGCTCGGGCCGAACATCATGAGCGACGGCCACCACCATCGGTTCACCGCATCCTGCACCATCGCGCGCTGTTCCGGCGTGCCGTTCGCCAACGTCGCCACGCTCTCGTAGCCCTGCTTCTTGTGGAAGTTCTCTTCCTTGCAGATCCGGACCATCGCTCTCGCATACGGGCCGAACGACGCCTTCGCGAGCATCGTCTGGTTCACGATCGCGGCGCCATCCACGAACCACCCGATTACGCCGATGTCCGCCCACGTAAGCGTCGGATAGTTGAAGATGCTCGAGTACTTCGCCTTTCCGGTGAGCAGCTGGTCGACGAGCTCTTCGCGATCGACGCCGAGCGTCTCGGTCCCGCAGTAGATGTAGAGCCCGTGGCCAGCTTCGTCCTGCACCTTGGCGAGCAGCACCATCTTTCGGCGAAGGCTCGGCGCGCGCGTGATCCAGTTGCCTTCCGGCAACATGCCGACAATCTCGGAATGCGCGTGCTGTGACATCATCCGGACGAGCTGCTTCCGGTATCGCTCGGGCATCCAATCCTTCGGCTCGATGGATTCACCCTGGGCGATTCGCGCCTCGAACTCGGCCACTCGCGCTGCGTCGTCGGGGCTGCCGGCGGCGGGCGCGGAGGCCGGAGATTTCTGATCCGTCACGATCTGCTCCGGCGAGAAAGGAGGCCCGGAATCCCTCGCCGCGCACGCGGCGGGCGGGGGCGTTGGCGACGTGTTGCGCGCCGCTCTTCCGAGGCCGATCGGTTTCGTGTATTAAACACCAATCTCCTTGGAATTCAATGGCTAACGACGTGCCGGCCCGGTCGATATCCGGCGTCTTTCCAGGCAACGAGGCTCATGCTGACACCAACTCCGTCAGGAACGCAGGCGCTCGGGTCGGGCGTGGTCACCTGCTCGATCACCGACGGCATCGCCACCGTGTCGTTCTACCACCCAAAGAGCAATTCGCTCCCCGCGGCGATTCTGAATGATATCGCGAACCGCATCGCGGCGGTGAGCAAGCATCCCGCTTGCAGGGTGGTCGTGGTTCGCAGCGAAGGCGCTGGAACGTTCTGCGCGGGTGCGTCATTCGACGAGCTGAAGCAGATCGATTCGCCCGAGTCGGGCAAGGAATTTTTCATGGGATTCGCCCGCATCATCATGGCGATGCGCCGCTGCACGAAGCCCATCATCACCCGCGTGCAGGGGAAGGTCGTCGGAGGCGGTGTGGGAATCGTCGCGGCGTCGGACTACGCGCTCGCGGTTCCCGAAGCGCCGATGCGGCTGAGCGAGCTCGCCATCGGACTCGGCCCCTTCGTCGTTGGGCCGGCGATCGAGCGAAAAATCGGGGCGTCGGCATTCTCGGCGATGGCGCTCGACGCCGATTGGCGGGATTCCGCGTGGTGCGTGGCGCACGGTCTCTACACACGTATCTGCGACAACGTACAGGCGCTCGATCAAGTGTTAGGCACGCTGGCGCACAAGATCGCGGCGTTCAATCCCGAGGCCATCACGCAGCTCAAGTCCGCGCTCTGGCACGACACGGACTCCTGGGATCAACTGCTGGAGGATCGCGCCGCGATGAGCGGGCGGCTGGTTCTCTCCGACTTCACGCGGAACGCGATCGCCGCCTTCGAGAAACGGTAGTCATTCCAAGCACAGCGAGGAATCGCGATCAGCCCGTAGAGGGCCCTCTTTCGGGACGAGCGCGATCCCTCGCCTGCCGGCTCGGGATGACACGCTTTTTTTCTGTCGCCTGCCGCCTGCCGCCTGTCGCCTGCCGTCCGTCGCCCGATTCCCTAGCTTGTCGGTGGATTGAAAGTTTCGTGTTGGGATTCGACCCAGCTCTGGTGGTACTTCGGATCCTCGAACGGCATCGCAGCCTTGGCCACCTTGAGCGGCTTGAACGAATCCATCATCACCGCGAGCTCGTTCGTGTACTTCGCGCCGATGCTCGCCTCCGCGCGACCGGGATGCGGTCCGTGGGGAAGCCCATCCGGGTGGTGCGTGACGCTTCCGTATTCGATGCCCTTGCGGCTCATGAACTCGCTCGAGGCGTAGAACAACACCTCGTCCGAATCCACGTTGCTGTGATTGTAGGGCGCCGGCACGGCCTGCGGATCGAAGTCATACGGGCGCGGGCAGAACGAGCAGATCACGAAGCCGTCGCCCTGGAACGTCTGATGAACCGGCGGCGGTTGATGGATCCGACCGACGATCGGTTCGAAGTCGTGGATGCTGAAGATCCACGGATAGAAGTAGCCATCCCAACCAACGACGTCAAACGGGTGATGATCGAGGATCAGCTCATTGAGCGCATCGTACTGTTTGACGAGGATGCGAAAGTCACCCTTCTCGTCGTGCGGCCGAAGCTCGATCGGCCGTCGAATGTCGCGCTCGCTGTACGGCGCTCCCTCGAGCAGCTGGCCGAATTCGTTGCGATAGCGCTTGGGCCAGCGCACGTGGCCGCGAGATTCGAAGACGAGCAGCTTCGTCTTCTTTCCACCGTCCTCGAGCTTCCAGCGATGGGTGATGTTCCGGTGGATAACTACGTAGTCTCCCTGCGTATAGGGCAGGTCACCGTACACTGATTCTAGGACCCCGCTCCCCTCGACGACGTACACGACTTCGTCGGCCTGCGAGTTTCGATAGAAGTGCGCGTCGAGCTCGTCGGGCTCGACGTACAGCATCGCGATGTCGCTGTTGAAGAGCAGCGGGATCCGATCGAGCGTCGGGCTCCCTCCCTTCTGGGCGCGCGCGGTCAGGAAATGACGATGCCGCAGCGACGTGTCATCGTCGGCTTCCCAAGCAATGTCCCGGATACGCCGCGCGGACTTTACCGTGGTCGGTGGATACGAGTGATAGAGCAGCGACGAGGTTCCCACGAACCCCTCGTGTCCCATCAACTCTTCGGCGTATAGCCCACCATCCGGCCGACGGAAAACCGTGTGACGCTTCTTCGGGATTTCTCCAAGGCGATGATAAATCGGCATCAGAGATTCCCTCGCAACTCCTGCTCTTTCTCGATTGCTTCGAACAGCGCCTTGAAGTTGCCCTTGCCGAAGCTCTTCGCGCCTTTGCGCTGAATGATCTCATAGAAGAGCGTCGGGCGATCCTCCACGGGCTTCGTGAAGATCTGCAGCAAATAACCGTCGGGGTCTCGATCGACCAGAATGCCGAGCTCCTCGAGCGTATCGAGTGGCTCGTCGATCTTGCCGACACGCTGCTGCAGCTCCTGGTAGTACGTGGTGGGCGCCTTCAGGAACTCGATCCCGCGATCGCGAAGGCTCGTCACCGTCTCGATGATGTCGTCCGTCGCAAGCGCGAGGTGCTGTGCACCCGGCCCTCGATAAAAGTCGAGGTACTCCTCGATCTGCGATTTCTTCTTGCCTGACGCGGGCTCGTTGATCGGGAACTTGATACGATCGTTGCCATTGGCCATGACCTTCGACATGAGCGACGAGTACTCCGTGCTGATGTCCTGATCATCGAACGTGATCAGGTTCCGGAAGCCCATGACGTCGCCGTAGTACTGCACCCATCGATTCATCTGGCCGAGCTCCACGTTGCCGACGCAGTGGTCGACGTACTTGAGCCCGACCTCGGCTGGTTGAAACCGCGGCGTGACCGCGCGGAATCCGGGAAGGAACGTGCCCTTGTAGTTCCGGCGCTCCACCAGCGAATGGATCGTCTCGCCGTAGGTACCGATGGCAGCGATCACGACCTCGCCGGAGTCATCGCGAATGACCCGCGGCTCCTGCTTCGGAATTGCTCCGCGCTCGACGGCGGTGGTATACGCGTAGCGCGCATCGTCCACCCAGAGTGCATAGTCCTTCACGCCATCGCCGTGCTTGTGAACGTGCTCCGCGATCGGCGACTCCGGACCCAGTGCCGTCGTCAGAACGAGCCGGATCTTGCCTTGCTGGAGGAGATAACTCGCCCGGTCTCGCACGCCGGTCTCGGGCCCACAGTAGGCGACGAGCTGAAAGCCGAACGCGCCGCGATAGAAATGACTCGCTTGCTTCGCGTTGCCGACGTAGAACTCGACATAGTCGGTTCCGTTGATCGGAAACGCGTCGTGCGCGGTCTCAGCGGTGGGCAGGGTCTGCGTTGCCATGCAATCGTCCTCTTGGGAGCCGCATCGGTGTCGCACAGGAAGTTCCGAAGCCAAATCTAATCCGCGGCCCTCGCACCCGTCGCGCGGGAGACACATCTTCCCACCGGGCAACGTAAGCCTGTTCGTCCGAGATCAACGGTTCCCTGTTCCCAGTTCCCGTCATGTCGGAGTTGTCCACGCTCGCGGCGGCGCTGGCTGGCCAATACGATGTCGAGCGTGAGATCGGCCGAGGCGGCATGGGGATCGTCTATCTCGCCCGGGATCTCAAGCTCGATCGCCCTGTCGCCATCAAGACGCTCCCAGCCCACCTCGCTGGAAGCCCCGACGTGCGCGAGCGATTCCTCCGCGAAGCGCGCACCGCGGCGCACCTGTCGCATCCGAGCATCGTCCCCATTCATCGCGCGGACGAAATTGGCGGGCAGGTGTTTTTCGTGATGGGATACGTGGACGGGGAGTCACTCGCACAGCGGCTGGCCGAGCGTGGACGTCCAGCATTCGCGGAGACGATCGGTCAGCTTCGCGATGTGGCACTGGCTCTCGGATACGCCCACGCGCGCGGCGTCGTCCATCGCGACGTCAAGGCCGAGAACATTCTGATCGAACGGGGGACCGGACGCGCGGTCGTCACGGACTTCGGTATCGCACGTCTCGCCGAATCCAAGCAGCTCACCGCGACCGGCCAGGTGCTCGGCACCGTTCACTACATGAGCCCTGAGCAGGTGTCGGGCGACACAGTGGACGGCCGGAGCGACGTGTACGCGTTAGGCGTGGTCGCGTTCCTTGCACTGTCAGGCGCCTTTCCCTTCGACAGCGAGACGCCGTCGGCCGTGCTCGTCTCGCACGTCACGCGCCCTGCTCCGCGGCTTCTCGATGCTGCGCCCGACGTCCCGCCGTCGCTCGCGGCGATTGTCGACCGCTGCCTGGCGAAGAACCCGGCCGACCGCTTCGAGACGAGCGGTGCGCTCGCCGACGCGCTGGAGCGCGTGCTGGGCGACGCGAAGACAGCAGACCGCCAACGCGCGGACAACGCGCGGGCACTCATCTCCGAGACCCAGGCGCAATCGGTCTGGCGTCGAGCGGCCGAGCTTCAGGCCCACACGAGCTCGCAGCCGGCGCCGCCGCTGCCGCAACCGACGCCCCGCCCCGCTCGCACTCTGTCCGAGTCGTCCGCGTATCAGCTGGCGGATGTGAAAGCGTCGGCGGTCGATGCTGGAATTTCGGAGACGTTCGTGCAGCAGGCGCTGCGAGAGCACGGTCTCATCTCGATGCCAGCGGGCGCGATCGTCGCGGCGGATCGCGACGCGGTCGCGACCCGTCGCCCGGGCACGCTGCCCGCGATCGTCGTGAAGGATGGTCCGAAGCAGCCGGTCAACGTGTTCCTTGGCACCGCGACCCGCATCGTGCTCGAAGCGACGATCGAGGGCGAGATGCCGGAGCGCGACTATGATCTCGTGCTCGACCTGATCCGCCGGGAGATCGGGGAGGTGGGACAGATCGGATCGGTGGGGCGCACGTTCTCGTGGTCGGTGTCGAACCAGAACCGGAAGCTGCAAATCTCGGTGATGCCGCGTGGCGGCAAGACGACGGTTCGCATCGATGAGCAGCTCGGCAACGTCGCGGGCGGTGTGTTCGGCGGCATCATGGGCGGCGGTGGCGGCGGCATGGGCGGGGCCATGATGGGGGTGATCGCGGGGAGTACCCATCAACCGCTGCTCGGGCTCGCAGCCTGGCTGGGGACGATCGCCGCGTCGTTCGGAGCGGCGCGGTTCACGTTAGGTAGGATCGCGGCGAGCAAACGAGAGAAGCTGACCGAGATCGCGCACATGCTCGCGAACCAGATCGCGGAATCGACAGCGTCGGCGGAGCCGACGGATCCCAGGAGGCGGCTCGGTTCTGGATAAGCGGGGACAGGCGACGAACTGCCGGGGACGGGCGGCGGGGGACGGGCGACGGCTAGAAAGCGGGAACCCTCGGGAGGCTCATCTCACCGCGAGATGCATCCCGAGGGTTTTCGCCGTTTAACCGTCGCCCGTCGCCCGTCGCCCGTCCCCAGTCCCCAGCTATTCCAGGTCTTTCAGCCCCCGAAACAGCTCCAGTGCCTCCGGATTCGCGAGTGCATCGGTGTTTTTCACCGGGCGTCCGTGAACCACATCGCGTACCGCGAGCTCCGTGATCTTCCCGCTGATCGTCCGAGGAATGTCGGCGACCTGCACGATGACTTTCGGCACGTGATGTGGGCTCGCGTTCTCGCGGATCTGTCGCCGGATGCGCGTGCGCAGGGCGTCGGTCAACGACTCGTTAGGCGCCAGCCGCACGAACAGGACGATGCGCACGTCGATCGCACCGTCGGTCACCACGTCCTGGCCAATGACGAGGCTCTCGATCACCTCCGGCAGCTGCTCTACCTGGCGATAGATCTCGGCGGTCCCGATCCGGACACCGCCCGGGTTGAGGGTCGCGTCGCTGCGACCAGTGATGATGACGCCGTCGTGCTCGGTGAGCTCTGCCCAGTCGCCGTGGCGCCACACGCCGGGATACGTCCCGAAGTAGGCGTCACGATACTTCGAGCCGTCCGGGTCGTTCCAGAATGCGACCGGCATGCTCGGAAACGGCTTCGTGCACACGAGCTCTCCGGGCTCCCCACGCACGGAGTGCCCCGAGTCGTCGAACACCTCGACGGCCATTCCCAGCCCGCGGCACTGCAGCTCGCCGCGCCACACTGGAGCCGCCGGGTTGCCTAATGCAAAGCATGAGATGATATCCGTACCGCCGCTAATGCTCGACAGTTGCACGTCGCGCTTCACGTGTCGATACACATAGTCGAAGCTCGGGGGTGCGAGCGGGCTGCCAGTGGACAGAATGGCGCGCAACGCAACGACGTCATGGCTGCACGGCTCGACGCCGAGCTTCTCGGCCATCGCGAGATACTTCGCGCTCGTGCCGAAGACGGTGATTCGCTCCTCCTCCGCCATCGACCAGAGGCTGTCGTGCTCCGGTGCGAACGCCGCGCCGTCGTACAGCACAACCGTCGCGCCCACAGCGAGCGAGCTCACGAGCCAGTTCCACATCATCCACCCACACGTCGTGAAGTAGAAGATGCGATCCTCGCGGCGCAGATCGGTGTGCAGCACGAGCTCCTTGAGATGTTGCAGCAGCGTCCCGCCGGCGCCATGCACCATGCATTTCGGCAGGCCCGTGGTGCCTGACGAGTACATGATGTAGAGCGGGTGGTCGAACGCGAAGCGTTCGTGGGGAACAGGGAACGGGGAACCGGGAACCGAGGCTCCGTGGGAGTTCTGTTGCCGGTTCCCTGTTCCCTGTTCCCTGAAAGTCGCCCACGAGGTGAACTCACCGGGCGTCTCACCACTCCGCGGAACCACGACAACGCGCCGGATCGACCGGATTTCCCCAACGATTTCCCGTACTCGCGACAGCGACTCGATCTCCTTGCCGCCATAGCGGTAGCCGGACGCGCAGAAGAGCACCTTCGGCTCGATCTGGCCGAAGCGATCCACTACGCCCTTCACGCCGAAGTCGGGAGAGCACGACGACCACACCGCGCCAAGGCTCGCGGTCGCGAGCATGGCGATCACCGTTTCCGGAATGTTCGGCATGAAGCCGGCGACGCGATCACCGACGGCAACGCCTGACGCTCGCAGCGCGTCCGCCACGTCCGCCACCTCGGCCGCGAGCTCAGCGTACGTCAGAGTCCGGCCTCGTCCTCGCTCGGTGCGACCGACGAGCGCGGGATGATCGTCGCGGTAGCGAAGCAGATTCTCGGCGAAGTTGAGGCGCGACCCGAGGAACCATCGAGGGCCGGCCATCGGGTCTGGCGGCGCCATGCGGCTCAACCCGCGCACGACCTCCTCCCACTGCGAGCCGTCAGGACGTCTGTCGGCAACGACCCCGCAAAACCGCCACACCGCTGGCCAGAACTCTTCAGGATGCGCGACGGACCACGCGTACAGCGATCGAAAATCGACAGCCGCGCCGCCCGTTGGCGAGACATAGCCATGGGCGCGCGCGGCTGAGACGAATTGTGCGAGGTTCGTAGCCTGTATCCGTTCGGGATCAGGCGACCACAGCGGCGATGACACGAAGCGTTCCGTCGTCATCCTCGCATCGCACAGACTACAGCTTCGTGATGTATTCGATCTTAAAAATGAGATTCGTGTTCGGCGGTATTCCGGCTTGAGAATTACCATTTGCGCCGTAGGCGAGCCCGGTCGGGATAATGATCTGTCGAACGCCTCCGGGCTGCATTCCCACGACGGAGGCTTCGAATGCCGGAATGTAGATGCTCTTGCCGATGACAAATTCCAGTGGGTCCCGACCGGTTTGCTTGCTCGTGTCGAACTGAGTGCCGTTAGGCAGATATCCCGTATAGTCGACCTGCACCGAGTCGTTCACTGCCGCGGCGTCCCCCGTCCCGACCGTGAGGTCCTTGATGTAGACGCCATTCGCCTGTTTGGTGAACGTCGAGATGTCGATGCCAAGGCTGCTCGCATACGAGTCATTGGCCGGATCGATTGGGTCCGGGACATTGGGCCCGGTGTCGAGACCGCAGGCGGCGAGAAGGGCGAGCGCGGCTACTGCAGTGAACGAACGGGGTTGACGCATATCGGGTCTCTATCGAGTAGGGGATCGTGCGTTATGTAGGCCAGCGTACGCGGAACGCGCAAGTGGGCCACGGTAAACGGCCCCATGAGACAGGTGAGCGTCGCCAGAGCGGGAACGCAGCCTTCTAACACCTCACGCGACCACAAGGTCACGTGAAATGTCGCCGATTGTCGGGCATCCGCATAGCGCCAACGCAAGATCGACCTCGGTTCTGAGCAGTTCAAGCACGCGTCGCGCGCCTGCTTCGCCGCCCGAGGCGAGCCCCCAGACGACCGGTCGTCCCACGAGTACGGCACGGGCGCCCAGCGCAATGGCTTTGATCACATCGGTACCGCGGCGTATTCCGCCGTCCAGCAATATCTCCACGCGGCCAGCGACGGCGTCGACGACCTCCGGCAGCGCACGCACGGACGCGATCGCTGTGTCGAGCTGACGGCCACCGTGATTCGAGACGATGATGCCTGACGCGCCGTGGTCCACCGCCTTGGCGGCGTCATCGCCTCGAACGATACCCTTGATGAGGACCGGGAGACGCGTGATCGATCGGAGCCAATCGACGTCGCGCCAGCTGAGCGCGGCGTCGATGCCGCTCGCGAAATTCGTCCCCAAACCCGGCTCTGCATGCCCGGTGGGCATAGGAATGCTGCCTGACGAGGGTACGTTGGCCAGGTGCACGCCCGGTGGAAGGTGAAAGCGGTTTCTCAGATCACGCTCGCGCCGACCGAGCACTGGTGCATCGACGGTGAGCACGACCGCACCCATTCCGCATGCTTCCGCGCGCTCGATTAGGGACTTCGTGAGGCCGCGGTCGGCGTAGACATAGAGTTGGAACCACTGGCGACCACCGACCGCCGCGACGTCTTCGATCGTACAGGTAGACGCGGTGCTCAGGATCATGACCGTGCCTGCGGCCTTTGCCGCGCGCGCCGTGGCGATCTCGCCGTCGTCGCACGCGAGACGCTGAAAGGCCGTCGGCGCAATGAGCACCGGGAAGTCGACCGGCGCTCCGAGCACGGTCGTTCTCGTCGACCGTTTGCTCACATCGACCAGGACGTGATACCGAAGCGAGAGCCTGTCGTACGCGGCGCGGTTCTCGCGCACCGTCACCTCATCGTTGGCGCCACCCACGTAATAGTCGTACGCGAGCGTCGTCAGGCGCTCCTTCGCCGAGGCTTCGATCTCGGCGAGGTTGAGGGCGGGCGTGTTGCTGTCGGTCACGGTGGGTGTGCGCCTAACGCCGATACTGCGAGTAGTCGCGGAGCGGCTCGGTGCACGCGGGCCAGCTCTGCGGACCGCCGGGCGCGTTGGCGGGGCGGCGCACATCCGGGCCCTGATCGAACACGCGCTTGTCGCGCGCGAGCGTCTCCGGGTCCTCGCTCGCGAGATACACGAGCATCGCCGTCAACGTCGCGTTGTTCTTTAGATCATCGAGCACGATCTTGTCGAACGTATCGCGGTTCGTGTGCCAGGTGTATGTGCCGTAGTCCCAGCTCGTGGCGCCCAACCCGAACGCGGGCGCGCCGTAACAGACGAAGGACGCGTTGTCGGAGCCGCCACCGGCAGGCGCGCCCGGGAAGCTCAGGTTGACGTTCCGCGCAATCTCTGCGGGGATATTGCTCATCCACTTCGCGAGATTGCCGCTCGCGGTGGTGAACCCCGACGCTGAGAAGTTCACGATGCGCCCGGTGCCGTTGTCCTGATTGAATAGCGCCTGTAAGCCTTTCACGATTTCCGGGTGATCTGCCGCGAACGCGCGCGAGCCGTTGAGGCCCTGCTCTTCACCGCTCCAGTGACCGACGACAATCGTGCGCTTCGGGTTCGGGTAGATCTTCTTCAGGATGCGAAGCGCCTCGAGCATCGTAATGGTGCCAGTGCCGTTATCCGTGGTGCCGGAGCCAGCGTCCCACGAGTCGAAGTGCGCGGAGAGCATCACGTACTCGTCAGGCTTCTGCGAGCCCTTGATTGTCGCGATCGTGTTGAACACCGGCACGTCGCCGAGAAACTCGGACTCCGCGCGAACGCGAAGGGTGGGACCCTGGTTGTTTTCGGTGAGGCGGTAGACGAGGCCGTAGTCCTCGCAGCTCAGGTCCACCGACGGGACCTTGTCGGTGCGGGAGTCGAACACCTTGTTGACGCCCCATCCGTTCGACCACCGCGACGCGATGACGCCGGCAACGCCGGCTTCCTGGAGTCGCTTGCCTAACGTGCCGGTGCCGAGGCCCAGCGCATACCCGGTTGCGGTGACGCGAGCATTCCAGCGCGTGGTCGCGGTGTCACGCATCGCGCGCATGCGCGCGAACGACACCGAGTCACCAAATTGACGCCAGTTGTCGTCGGGTCGGCAGGTGGGCTGCGCCATCGACACGAGCACGAACTTGCCCTTGGCTTGCGGCAGCCAGGCGACGAACGCGATGCTGTCGGCGACCTCCGGAAGAATAACGGTCGAGGCAGCGACGTCCTTGCCGCCAGTCCCCGCGCTCCACGCGAGGATGGTGCCCTCGAGGGTGCGCACGCGCGGTGTCATGAGGTCGATGTGCGTGGGGCCTCGACGCCACCCCTTCCACTTGCCGTACTGCTCGTTGCGCGCGTCGACGCCCCAGCTCTTGTACGTGGCGACGAGCCAGTCGTTGCCGCGCTTGATCCCCGGGGTACCCGTTAGGCGCGGCCCGATCGAGTCGCTCAGGACCTGGGCAAGCGTGTAGGCCTGCGAGCTGTTCATCCCTTCCGCCCAGATCTGGCGGATGGTCTGGTCGCTGGTGGTGTAGGTCTGCGCCACGACGACCGTTGGTGCGGCGACAGCGAGAATTGCAGCGAGAGACAGAGCTCTGCTCATGGTTTCGGGATTGAGGACGTGGGTGCTTCGTTCGGTGGTTCTACGGCCGCCCGAGAGGGCAGTCATCAGTAGCCAGCCCGATAGAAGTCGCCGGCGACGCAGCCAAGATGAGGCACGCCGCCGGCGACTGTCTACCGAATAGGGTCGTTATTGCACGACCTTGTCATTTGCGGCGGCGGAGCCTGCGTAAATGCCGTTGAACAGGAACTTGAACGTCCCGTGCGGCTGCGCGCGGAACGTGATTTCCGGACCGAAGAGATACAGCTTCCCCTTCCCGACGTTCGCTTCAGCAATGGCAACGCCGCCATCGAGGTAGTTCTGACCCCACGCCCAGCCGCTGCGCAGCGAGTGTGGCGAGTCGAACCATGCGATCGGCCTCACTCCCTTGAGCGACGCGTCGGGCTCGAGGCGAAAGACCGGGTCTTCATCGAAGAACACGTCCAGATTGTTAGGCAGGCCGGCGGCAACCGGCGCGGTGTTGTCCACCGTGACGCGCAGAATCGAGCCAGGGACGTAGAACTTGTCGTTAGGGAGCTCGCGCACCTGTCCCTGCGGCGTCCGCTCCACGAGGTGGTTCGACAACGGCAGGCCAAGGTAGTAGGCGAGCGCGGTGGACGACCCGACGGTGATGATCGTGCCACCGTCGTCCAGGAACTTCTTGAGCTGCGGGATCGTCTTCTCCGGCGTCACGCGGCCGAGCCACCCGCGGAATTCCTCGGGAATGGTGCTCGGGTCGATCTCGCGGCCGAAACCGCCGCGGCGCCCTTGGCCCTCGCCGGCCGGCGCTGGAATGGCGCCACCCTGAAACACGAGGACGTCGTACTTCTCCGATAGATTCCCGGCGTCGAGCGTCTGCGGGTACACAACGGTGTACGGGAACTCGAACTGCTCGAACAGCCAGCGCGTGTGACCGGACGGCATCGAGCCGCCGTACTGATCCCACAGCGCGATGCGCTTTGGCTGTAGTTTGAGCGCGTCGCTGCCCGGTCGCGCCGACGTACCGTCGAACGACAGGCCCTTCTCCTTCGCAAGCGTCTGCAGCATCTGCGTCGTGTTGCCCTTGGACGCGATATAGAACGTGCCCGCGGGGTACGACTTACCGTTCGCGTTCAGCGGGCTCTTGAGCCAGTACACGTCGTTGCCAGCCTTGATCGCCCGGTTCACCGCGATGAACGCATCGTTCGTGTTGTGGGAGAGCAGATAGCCCGCCGTGCCTGACGACGCGACGGTTCCCGCCGGCGGCTCGGCCGTGCCGGTAATCGGCTGACATGGGCAGTCGAAGCCGTCGAGGATGCGGTCGAACTGCACGCCCATCTGGAACGCGAGCGTGTAGCCGGCATTGTCGTAAGGCGGCTTCGGCGGCCCTCCCGGATAGGCGAAATCGTTAGGGTGATCCTGCGGCTCGAACATGTCGAGCACGTGGGGACGGAACGCCTGCGCAGTCTTCACGACGTACGAACCGGCCGCGTAGCTCTTGCCCCCGACAGTGAACGGCGCAGTCGCCTTGAGCACCGTCACATTCACCTTGCGGAGCGCGTTGACGAACTTCGTCGCCGTCAGGAAGTCCGGCTGCGCAGCCGGAATGATATACCCGCGCGGGTCTCGCTTCGCCGGATCGCGCAGGTACTCCGCGTAGAACTTGGTCGGCGCAGCGGCGCCGAACGGATTGATCGCTCCGGCCGCACCGCCCGGGACGCCCGGCCGGCCGCCGGCCCCATCGCCTCGCTCGCGCGCGACCGCTGCGTCGAGCGAATCGAGCTCGCTGGGTGTCGTCGTCCAGGTGTCGCGGCTGCCGCGCTCGATGGAGTTCTTCCCCATGCGATAGATGTTGTACAGCAGCGTCTCACGATAGCGCGATGCCACGTCCATCACCGCCCAGTTCGCGGTGATCGAGTAATCGATCGACTGGCGGAAGTGCCACTGCTGCGGCGCGATCGGATACGGCAGGTCGGCGCGCGGAAGCTGATTGCGCACGACGAGTGGAATCTCCATGGGCGTCGGATTGCCGATCGTCTCCGTCAGCAGCCCGATCATGTTGTGGAAGTACGCGAGCGTACGGAGACCGCCGTTCCACCAGGTCGAGTAGCTCGAGCCCGTGCGCATGGTCACGCCAGGCTTCCCTTCCGCCTCGAAGCGCGTGTGCATGGCCGCGGCAACGAGATCCAGCTGCACCGGAATGAGCGGGTCGAAGTTGAAGTTGAACGGATCGCGGAACGGCGGCGCGAACATCACCGTGCCCGCGGGCCCGGTCTGGTGATGATTGTAGACGATCTGCGGGAACCACTCGTGGTACGCGATCCGCGCGTCGTTGATCGTCTCGGGCTGATTCAGGATGTAGAAATCGCGGTTGTCGTCGTGTCCGATGTATTTCTGGTAGAGGCGCGGGATGTTCATGTTCCGCTTGAGCGTGTCCGCGTCCTTCATGTACCAGTTCGACACGAGCTGCATCCCGTCCGGATTCACATGAACGAGCAGCATGATGTCGTCGTTCAGAATCCGGAGCGTCTCGGGATCGTTGCGGCTCACGAGCTGGTAGCTCGTCTCGATCAGCTGATGCGCGCCGAGCACTTCGGTCGCGTGCAGTCCGCCGTCGATCCAGACGACCGCCTTCCCCTCACGCGCGAGCGCGTGCGCCTCGTCGTCGGTCAGGCTTTCGGCAAGCGCGAGCTTCTTCGCGATCTCCTTGAAGCGGTCGAGCTTCTTGAAGTTTTCCGGCGACGTGACGATCGCCATGAGCTGCGGACGACCTTCAGCCGTCTTGCCGATCTCCTCGACGCGCATGCGGTCGGATTCGGCGTCGATCTTCTTCCAGTACTCCTGGAACTGATCGTAGTTGGCCAGCTTCCAGTCGTCGCCGATGTTGAAGCCGAAGAACTCCTTGGGCGTCGTGATCTTTCCCGCAGGCGGAGTCTGGGCGCCCACAGCCGTTGCGCTGAGCACGGCCGTGAGCAGGGTGGCGCGTCGAACTGTGGGAACGTTCACTCGCATGACCGGTCCTTGATACTCGGGAGTGTTTGGAGGCCGCTGCTCGCTCTACGCGGTTGCGGCGTCGAGCGTTGGTATATAACAGGGGCGGCGGGGGGACGGGCGACGGGCGACGGGTAGAAAGCGGAGGCCTCGAGAAGCCTCTAGCGCAGGAGAGGCATCCCGAGGTCTTTTCCGTCTTCTGATTCCCGATTCCCGATTCCCGATTCCCTATTCCCGTGTCCTCGATCGCCGTCCATAAGTTCGGAGGCGCGTCCCTCGCTGACGCGGACGCGGTCGCCCACGCGGTCTCGATCGCGAAGGCACAGCATCCACAGTCCATCATCATCGTCGTTTCGGCGCTCGCGGGCGTCACCGACGCGCTGCTCGATGGCGCCCGCCGCGCCGCCGCCGGGGAAGACCGCGTTCTTCGTGAGACGGCCACAACCCTTCGCGAGCGCCATCGGCGGATCGTCACGAAGCTGCTCCGCAAGCCAGAGCAGCGCGCCGTGTTGGATGAGATCGACGCGGCGATGGCCGAGCTCGAAGCGCTCGCCCACGGGCTCTCGATCCTTCGCGAGCTCACGCCGCGCACGTCCGATTACATCGCCTCACGCGGCGAACGGTTGAGCGCACGCATCGTGGCGGCGGTACTCACTCGCGCCGGCGCTCGCGCGCAATTCGTGGATGCGCTCGATGTCATCCGGACCAACGGACAATTTGGCAACGCGTCACCCGACCTTTCGGCGACCGATCGCGCCGCGCGCGCGGCGCTGCTCCCGCTGCTTCGCCGTCGCATAACGCCGGTCGTCCCCGGCTTCATCGGCGCCACGCCGAGTGGCGAGGTGGCGACGATCGGGCGCGGCGGCACGGATCTCAGCGCGACACTCATCGGGCGCGCGCTACGCGCCGCGAGCGTTACGCTATGGAAGGATGTTCCGGGGCTGCTCACGGCCGACCCACGCATCGTCACCGACGCGCGCGTGATCCCGCAGCTCAACGCTCGTGAGGCGGCCGAGCTCGCGTACTACGGCGCGAAGGTGCTTCACCCGCGCGCTCTCACGCCACTCGCACGTTCGTCGACGCCGTTGTTCATTCGGCCCTTCGCCGATCCGAGTGCTCCCGGGACAGAGATCTCCGCTCGCCGCACGCTCACGAAGTATCCCGTCAAGGCACTCTCCGCCGTCACCGCGCAAGCGCTCGTGACTGTGACCGGCAACGGAATGCTCGGCGTGCCAGGCATCGCGGGTCGGACCTTCACCGCCCTGCACCGCGAAGGCGTGTCTGTCTCGCTCATCACGCAGGCGTCGTCTGAGCACTCCATCTGCTTCACGGTGCCCGCGGCGAGCGCGGAGTCCGCGCGCGCGAGCCTCACGACGGCGTTCGCCGACGAGATCGAGCGCCGCGAAATCGATGAGGTCGAGGTCGAGGCGAATCTGGCCACGCTCGCCGTCGTCGGGCTCGGGATGCACGGCATGCCCGGCGTCGCGGCTCGCGTGTTCTCCGCGCTCGCGAACGGCGGCATCAACATCGTGGCGATCGCGCAGGGATCGTCTGAGCTCAACATCTCCGCCGTGGTTTCCGAGGCCGATTTGCCGGCCGCAATGCGGCGCGTTCACGGCGAGTTCCAGCTCAGTCGGTTGGGTGGCGGTGCTGCGGTGCGACCCGAGCACGCGGATGTCGTGCTGCTTGGATTCGGACAGATCGGACGAACGCTCGCGTCAATGCTGGGACGCGCGCGCCAAGAGGGACCGCGGGCACGCGTCGTCGGCATCATCGATCGAAGCGGATACGTCTTCGACCCCAACGGCGTCTCGGCCCGTCGGCTCGCCACTCTCGCAAACGAGAAGGCAGCTGGCACCCGACTGAGCTCGATGAACGGTGGAGTCGCGGCATCCACGTCGGACGCGCTCGTGGCGATCTCTCGCCACGCGTTGTCGCGGCCGATCTTCGTGGATCTCACCGCGGACGACACCGCGCCGCTCCTGCGCAGCGCGCTCGGCGCGGGGATGGATGTGGTTCTCGCGAACAAGCGGCCGCTAACCGGCAAGCTCGCAGAGGCAGAGGCACTCCGGGAAACCGCGCGCGCGCACGATCGGCGCATCCTGCACGAGACGACCGTCGGGGCAGGCCTTCCGATCATCGACACGTACTACAAGCTGGTCGAGGCGCGCGATCGTGTGCAGCGGATCGACGGCTGCACATCAGGGACGCTCGGGTTTCTTCTGAGCGAGATCGGACGCGGCCGACGCTTCTCCGAGTCGCTGCGCAAGGCGATGGAGAAAGGCTACACCGAGCCGGATCCGCGCGACGACCTCTCGGGAATGGACGTCGCGCGCAAGGCGCTCATTCTCGGGCGACTCCTGGGGTTCCAGGGTGAGCTCGAGGACATTGCGCTCGAGTCGCTGGTTCCCGAGCGCGCGCGCAAGCTCCCACTCGCCGCCTTCCTGTCGCGCCTCGAGACGTTCGATGACGAGTGGCACGCCCGGGCGCGCGACGCACAGGAGAACGGGCGCGTGCTGCGTTATGTTGCGTCGGTGACGCGGCGTCGCGTCGAGGTCGGATTGCAGGCCGTCGAGTCGACGAGCCCGTTCGCCGCGCTCAATGGAACCGACAACCAGGTAGCGTTCACCACGATGCGATATCAGACCAACCCGCTGATCATCACCGGGCCGGGCGCAGGGCCGGCGGTGACGGCCGCGGGTGTGTTGAACGACATCCTGGCCCTGGCCGCATCGTGACGGATTTCCCCAGGCGGGTGAATGCGTTCGCCCCGGCGAGCATCGGCAACCTGGGGCCGGGGCTTGACGTGTTGGGCTGCGCCGTGACGGGCGCTGGCGACTCCGTGTTGGCCGAGTGGTGTGACGCGTCCGGTGTCGTGATCCGGGATGCGGGACACCCCGAGCTGCCGACGGACCCCGCACTGCATGCGTCGGCCATCGCCGCAGCCGCCGTGCTTCGGCAGGCGTTAGGCGGTGGGATGCGCGCCCCCGCCCCAGGGATCGCGCTCACGGTGCGCAAGGAGTTGCCGCTGTCCGCCGGCCAGGGCGGCAGCGCAGCATCCGCAGTTGCCGGTGCGGTCGCCACGAACGCGTTATGCGGGTCGCCGCTACCCACCGAAGCGCTGCTCGACGCGTGTCTCGTGGCCGAGTCCACCGTGGCGGGCCGGCACCTCGACAATCTCGCGCCGTCGCTGCTTGGTGGCATCTGTCTCGTGCGCTCGATGGACCCCATCGACGTCGTCCGCCTGCCCGTACCCGAGGGGCTCTACATCGTGCTCGCACACCCGGCGCAGCGCCTTCGCACCGCGGAGGCCCGCGCCGTGCTGCCCGCCGTTGTGGACCGGGCGACCGCGCTGCATCAGGCCGCACAGGTCGGGGCGATCGTGGCGGCGCTTGCATCGGGTGACCTGGCGCTGCTCGGGCGTGCCATCGATGACCGCATCGCGGAGCCCGCGCGGGCGCCGCTCATCCCCGGATTCCGCGACGCGAAGGCAGCCGCTATCACGGCCGGCGCGCTCGGCGCTTCGATTTCTGGAGCCGGCCCGACGACGTTCGCGCTCGCCGGCGATCTCGCGTGTGCGCAGGCCGTCGCGGTGGCGATGGAAGGCGCGTTCGCGTCGCAGGCCATCACGTCGTCGGTCCGGGTGTGCGAGGTGGACCGAGTTGGCGCGCGCGTGGAGGTCAAGCCGTGACGAGCACGACGACGCCGCGCGCCAGCTACCAGCGGTGCGCGACCTGCGGGACGGCGTACGACGATACCGACGCGTCGCCGCGCTGCGTGGCGTGCGGCGGGCTGCTGGAGGTCGTTCACGCACCGCCGGCGCTGCGCGGCGCGGATCTGCGCGCGGTGTTCGCCGGGAGGCGGAGCGACGGTCAGGGGAGCTCGTCGGGCGTCTGGCGGTATCACGAGCTCGTGCTGCCTAACGCCGGGGACCATGTCGTCTCGCACCCGGAGGGCAACACGCCACTGCTCGCTCGCGACCGGGTGTCATCCTTCGCCGGCGTGTCGGAGCTCCTCCTCAAACACGAGGGGCACAACCCCACGGGATCGTTCAAGGATCGCGGGATGACCGTCGGCTTGACGCAGGCGCGGCGCATTGGCGCGCGCGCGGTTGCATGCGCGTCCACGGGGAACACGTCGGCATCGCTCGCCGCGTACGCGGCGCAGGCGGGCATCCCTGCGCTGGTATTCGTGCCAGCCGGTCAGGTCGCGACGGGCAAGCTCGCCCAGTCGTTGGCGTACGGCGCACGGACGCTGCTCGTGAAGGGCGACTTCGATGCGTGCCTGTCGCTCGTGCAGCAGGCCAGCGAGCGCCTCGGGATCTATTTGCTCAACTCGATCAATCCGTTCCGCATCGAGGGACAGAAGACCATCGCGATCGAAGCGCTCGAGCAGCTGGGCTGGGACCCGCCCGACTGGCTCGTGCTTCCGGCCGGCAACCTCGGAAACACCGCCGCGTTCGGGAAGGCGCTGCGCGAGGTGCATGCGCTTGGCCTGATCGAACGCATTCCGCGCATCGCGGCGATTCAGGCCGAGCGCGCGGCACCGTTCGCGAGCTCTTTCCGGGACGACTTCACGACGCGTCCCAAGGTCAAGGCGGAGACGGTCGCGACGGCGATCCGGATTGGCGATCCCGCGTCGTTCGAGCGCGCGGTGCAGGCGATTCGCTTCACGAATGGAGTCGTGACGACTGTGAGCGACACGGAGATCCTCGACGCGAAGGCGGTGGTGGACGCGTCAGGCGTCGGCTGCGAGCCCGCGAGCGCCGCGAGCGTCGCAGGTGTGAGGCGGCTGGTGCAGGAGGGCATCATTCGGCCGTCGGACCGGGTCGTGGCCGTGCTGACCGGTCACGTGTTGAAGGACCCGGGTGCCCTGCTCCGCTATCACCAGGAGTTGGCTCCGCCGCCGCAGTTTGCAAACCCGCCTATCGAGATCGAGCCGACGCTCGATGCGGTTCAGCAAGTACTGGGGACTGGGGAATGAACAGCCGGGACATCGGGACATCGGGACTCGGCTGGGAGGCTATTACCGCCGGCGAAGGCTCCTCGGCGCTAATGGCTTCGCGGCCGAGTCCCGATGTCCCGAGTCCCGATGTCCCGAGTCCCGACGTCCCTAGTCTCGAGTCGTTGGCCTGGGTTCAGGACGCACCGGCACATACCCCCGTTTGTAAACGAGGATCGTTCGCCGGAAGGTCATCACCACCGTCCCATCCTGCTTGAACCCGGTCGTCTCGATCTCGACGATCCCCATCCGAGGCCGGGACTTCGACTCGCGCGTGCTCAGCACCTTGGACTGCGCATACACCGTGTCGCCCTCGAACAACGGCGCCGGCATGCGCACCTCGTCCCAGCCAAGGTTGAACGCGTTGCGCGACACGTCCGCGACCGACAGGCCCGTCACGAGCGCGAGCGTGAAGCACGAGTTCATGAGCGGCCGCCCGAACTCCGTCTGCGAGGAGTAGTGGGCGTCGAAGTGAATCGGATTCGTGTTCACCGTCGTGAGCGACGACCAGATGTTGTCCGTCGCCGTCACCGTCCGTCCGAGCGGGTGGCGCATCACGAGACCAACCGTGAAATCCTCGAAGCACCGACCACCCGCCGGGCCGATATCCGTCATGCGAGGCCTCCGATAGCATTCGTGTAACCCAGCTCGCGCAGCACGTCCGCCGTGTGCTGGCCTAACGCGGGCACGGCACCCATCAGTGGGGACGCGCCCTGGAGGTTGTGCGGCGGGAGGAGCGCGTCCGCGCTCGCCCCGCCAACGTTCACCGCGCGCCATCGCCCACGCGCGGCGAGCTGCGGATGCGCAACGACGTCAGGTACGTCGTTGATGGCTCCGGTCGGGATATCCGCGCGCTCGAGGCGGGCGGTCACATCGGCGCGAGCCAGGTCGCGAAACCGCGCCTCGATGATCGACTCCAGCGCGGCCCGATTCGACAGCCGGTCTCCGTTCGTCGCGAAGCGCGCGTCCGTCTCCAACGACGGAGCTTCCATCACCTGCGCGCAGAACCGCTGCCATTCCCGTTGGGTCTGGACCGCGAACAGCACCGCCCCGTCCGCACACGCGTATGCGCCATACGGGACGATCATGTTGTGCCTAACGCCGACTCGCGCCGGGATGCTGCCCGTCCCCTGCCATACCGAGAGCGCCGGCGTCATCCACTCGGCGAGGCACTCGAGCATCGCGATGTCGATTCTTCCACCGATCGCTGTTCGTTCGCGCCGCAGCAAGGCAGCAAGAATCGATGAATAGGCGTACAGCCCCGAGGCGATGTCGGCGATCGACACGCCGACCTTCGCCGGCGAGTCGAGACTTCCGGTAACGGATACGACTCCCGACTCCGCCTGCACGAGCATGTCGTACGCTTTTTTCTCGCGAAGCGGTCCATCCGGGCCGTACCCGGAAATCCCGCACCAGACGAGCCGCGGGTTGTCGCCCGCGAGGTCGTCGTACCCGAAGCCAAGACGCTCGACGGCCCCCGGCGCGAGGTTGTGCACGAATACATCAGCGCGCGCCAACAGCGACGCGCAGATCGCGCGATCGCGCTCGCGCTTGAGATCGAGCACCACGCTTCGCTTCCCGCGATTGAGCCACGCGAAGTACGCCGAGACGCCGTTGACGGCCGCGTCGTAGGCGCGAGCGGAATCGCCACCGTCGGGGCGCTCGACCTTGATGACGTCGGCACCCATATCGGCGAGCTGTCGGGACGCGAACGGCCCAGCAACAGCCTGCTCCAGCGCCACGACCCGAAGCCCCGCCAGCGGCAAGGCGATATTATGGAAATTCGAAGTGCTCAGAACGACCTCGGAAGTCCGAGGATGTGTTCGGCCACGTAGGAGAGGATCAGATTCGTCGAGATCGGCGCAACCTGGTAGAGTCGCGTCTCGCGAAACTTGCGTTCGACGTCGTACTCGGCCGCGAAGCCGAAGCCGCCGTGGGTCTGCAGGCACACGTTCGCCGCCTCCCACGACGCGTCCGCGGCGAGCATCTTCGCCATGTTCGCCTCGCCGCCGCACGGTTGCCCGGCGTCGAACAGTCGCGCCGCTTCGTACCGCATGAGATCCGCGGCGCGCACGTGAGCGTAGGCAGTGGCGATCGGAAACTGGATGCCCTGGTTCTTGCCGATCGGTCGATCGAACACGTTGCGCGACGACGCATACATTCTGGCGCGGTCGACGAACCAATACCCATCGCCGATGCATTCGGCGGCAATGAGAATGCGCTCGGCGTTCATGCCGTCGAGAATGTAGCGAAACCCCTTCCCCTCCTCGCCGATCAGGTTCTCGGCCGGAACCTCGAAGTCATCGAAGAAGACCTCGTTCGTCTCGTGCCCGACCATGTTGCGGATGGGGCGCACCGACATTCCCTTCGACGTGCCGTTCAGCTCGACGAGGAAGACCGACAGCCCCTCCGACCTTTTCACAACGTTAGGCAGCGGCGTCGTGCGCGCGAGCAGCAGCATGAGATCGGAGTGCTGCACGCGCGAGATCCAGACCTTCTGGCCGCTCACGACGTACCGATCCCCGTCCTTGCGCGCGAACGTCCGGATGCGCGTGGTGTCCGTGCCCGTCGTGGGCTCCGTGACCGCGAACGACTGCAGTCGCAGCTCGCCCGCCGCGATGCGCGGGAGATAGCGCGCCTTCTGCTCCGCCGAGCCGTGCCGAAGCAGCGTGCCCATGATGTACATCTGCGCATGGCACGCACCGGAGTTCGCCCCGGAGCGATTGATCTCCTCGAGAATCACCGACGCTTCGGTGACGCCGAGGCCACCGCCACCGTACTCCGCCGGAATGAGAACTGACAGCCAGCCCGCGTCGGTCAGCGCTTTGACGAAGGCTTCGGGGTATGCGGCGTCGGCCTCGACGCGCTGCCAGTAGTCACTCCCGAATTCGCGACACAGCTCGCGGACCGATTCGCGGTATTCGGCATGCAGGCTCGCACGCGGATTGATCTCAGTCATCCGAGCCGATGCACCGTCGCTGCTACATCGGCACACTCCCCGAGCGAACGGACCGTGTCGCGCGCCCGATGCGCGAACGCATCGCCATAGCGTGGAGCGACGAGCCTAACGAACTTGGCCTCCAACGCTTCCGTGGACACGGGATACTCCGGGTTGCCGCGTGGGAAGCCGTTCATCCCGCACTCCACGCTGCCGTCGAACAACGTTACGACTACGTTCGTCGGCCAGCGCCCCGGGTACGCGTCGGTGAGGTCGTCGCGCACGCTCACGCGAACGCGCGGTAGCAACGCGGCGATCGCCGGTTGGACGACACCGTCATCTCCGAATCGATCCGACGAGAACTGCTCCAGGCCGACCTCTCCCTCCAGCAACGCCACCGCCGTGCAATAGGCAATGCTGAACTTCCCTCGGTACGGCGTGGATGGATTGGGTTCCTTCACGATGTCGTATCCCGCCCGATAGGTCTCGAGGTCAATGCGCGCGATGGCGTCGAGCGCCTCACGCGCCGTCCATCCGCGTCGCGCCCGAATGTCCAGCGCGACATCGATGGCGGTATGGGTATGCGCGCAGCACGAATGGAGCTTGTAGCAGTTCTCCGTGATCTTCCATTGTTCGCCGAGTCGGTCGGTGACGCGAGACGGATCGAAGCCGGCGGCGGTGGCGCGAAAGAATCCACGCTCGCCCTCGAGGATGCGAGTCGCGCCGGTGAAGCCGAGTCGGGCGAGGTCCGCTGCGAGCACGCCGTTGAACGCGGCCTTCCCCGGGTGCAGGTGCTTGCTCATGGCGCCGTCGGCGTTGAACTCCCAGAGTCCGGCCGCCTGCGTCCCGGCGGTGCCAAGCGCGTCGAGCATCTGGGCCGACGTCAGCCCGAGCAGCGACCCCGCCGCCGCGGTAGCGCCGAACGTCGCAGCCGTGCCGGTGGGGTGCCAGTAGCGATAATGGCTCGGATTGACCGCCTCTCCAATGCGAAGCGCGGCGTCGTATCCAAGCGCGATTGCCCGGGCGAATGCGCGGCCAGGTGCGCGCTCACGCTCCGCGACGGCGAGCGCGGCGGAGATCACCGGCGCGGCGGCGTGGAGGGTGGACCCCTTGTGAACATCGTCGAGCTCGACGATGTGCGACGCGACGCCATTCGCGAGGGCCGCGGCAGCGGCGGAGCCACGTCCCGCGCCGAACACCGTCGACTCATCGCTCGACCCCAAGCCGCGCGCCACGCGCTGTGCGATTCGGGCAGGCGGCTCGAGGGCCCCGGCGAGGGCGGATCCGAGCCAGTCGAGCGTGGCCCGGTAGCATTCGTCGACGACGGACGACGGGAGGTCGCCATAGACGGTGTCGGACAGGAATTCGGCGAGCGCGCGCGTTAGGCCCACCGTGCCGGCGGTGGTGGCCGTCATTCTCAACGGGATTGGTAATTGGTTAGTGGAATTGGTAATTGGCTACTGGAATTGGTAATTGGTTACACGTAATCAGAACCCTCGGGATGCTCATCTCCCTTAGAGGCATCCCGAGGGTTCAAGTCACTAATAACCAATTCCAGTAACCAATTACCTGTTCAGTATCTGCAGTTCTATTTGACTTCGAAGTCCTTCGTCCCCGCCGACTTCGAATCGAGGAAGACCTCCACCTTGTACTTGCCCTTCGGGAGGCCCGTGGGCTTGGAGATGTGGAACTCGGTGTAGGCATCACCGTTAGGCGCGATGGACTGGCTGGACTCCTGCACCACCTGGCCATCCTCGAATGTCCAGCGCGCCATCACCGTCGCCGCCGAAGCGCTACCGGTCGTGTGGACCGACGTGTACACCGTGTCCGCCGGTTTGAAATTGTCGGTCTTGTCCGTGACGCGCGAGTTGGCGGCCGCCTTGCCAACATCGATGTCCGTCACGGCAACCGTGCTCGCAGCAGGCGTCGTCGCCGTGGCGCCAGGAGTCACATCGCCAGCCGACTCCTTCTTCTCCTTTGAGCAGGCGCTCACCGTCGCGAGCGCTACCACCGCCACCATCAGGCCGCGCGCCCGGCGCGCGTGAAGATGCAGGTCCATGTCGTCGGTCCTCGCTCAGGCGTTCGGGATCTTGAAGGTCTGGCCCGGATAGATGAGATCCGGGTTCTTGATCGTGTCCTTGTTCGCCTCGTAGATGCGGTGCCACTTCGAAGCGTCGCCGTACTCGCGTTTGGCGATCTTGGAGAGCGTATCGCCGGCAACGACCGTATACGTCTTTTCGACGTCGGCGACGTTAGGCGCCGCCTGCGCCGGGGCCGCCGACTTGTCGGCGGGCGGCGCGGTGGATGACCCACCCGCCACGACGTCCGAGAAGTCGGCTTTCTTCTTCTCGGCGTCCTTGTCCTTGTCGAAGATGTTGTCGAGCAGGCCCATCGTATACCTCGCGGAATTTCGACGGGCTCAGACGCCCGCACGAACCGTTCCGTTCGGCATGCCGCCAGCCTCGAGCGCTCAGTTCACGCGAACCGACGCGGTGCCAAACTTTCCTTCCGACGTCGCGGTGATCGTGACCGTTCCCTTGCGGATTCCGCGAACGACGGCGGATTGATCGCCCGATGCCTCGACCGTCGCGATTCCGGGGTTGCTGCTCGCCCAGGTCACCGATCGATTGGCGAGCACGTTGCCAACCGCATCGGTTACCCGTGCGACGAGCGTGATCTTTTTCCCTTCGCCCACGGACGCCCCGGTGGGCATGATCGTGACCTTCGCGACCGGCACGATGCGAACCGTGACGTTCGCGTTGCCCGTGACACCATCGACCACCGCCGTGATGACTGCGGTGCCCGGCACCAGCCCCGTCACATGGCCCGTCTGCGAGATGGACGCGACGCTCGCATTGTTCGTGGTCCAGACCACACTCCGTCCGCCGATCGCGACGTTATTGGGGTCATACGGAGTCGCGACGAGATCCTCACCCGCCGCGACGAACAGATACACGTTGTCGGGATCGATGCGAACGCTGGATACCTGTGGGGGCATCGGCACGACCGTCACGGAGGCGACGGCGGACTTGCCCTCGGACGTCGCGGCAATGTCCACGCTGCCAGCGCTTACGCCTGTGACCACCCCGTTGTCCGACACGGTCGCGATGGCCGGATTGGCGCTTGCCCATACGATGCGCCGATCTCGCAGCACGTTCCCGGAGCCGTCCTTGACCTCCGCGATGAGCGCACCCGCGGCGCCCGCGACCAGCTGGAGCGACTGCGGCGTGACGACGACCGATTCGACGGGCGTGGGCGAGTGGCTGTCACCCACGCTACACGCACTGCCTAACAGCACGGCGTGGACGAGCGGCACTCCGCGCCATAACGCGCGCATGACGTTGCTCCTTGCTTGCGGGCTCTACCGGGCTAGCGAAAACTAGGCCAGGGACCGCTATTCCGCAGTACCCTCCAGCGCCCGCACCAATCCCTCCCGCATCGCTGGGTGCGAGCGCCACAAGTAGGTTCCCATCAACAGAGCCGCCAACAGGTTACCCGCCAGGATCTGATACCAGGCGAAGTTGCCGAGGACCGTCTGCTGCAGCAAAGCAACGAGGCCATAGAACCCGAGTTCGATCGCCACAAAAAGGATCATCGACCCCGCGAGCACCGACGGAATCCGCTCGCCAGCGTGCACCAACACGACCGCAAGCATCCCCACGAGCGTGAACGCGGCGTAGTGGAAGATCGTGTATCCGATGATGTTCAGAGCGCGCGGCTCGGGCGATCGGCCAAAGACACTCAGCAAGCCTTCGCCGAGGACGTTTGGCGTGAACAGCGGACGGCCGCCAATGAGATCCACGACGAAAAACCAGACTGCGACCGCCGTCGCTCCAAGAAACCCGGCGATCAGGCCTTCGCGGACGATGCTGTGCCCTGTGCGCATGGCGTCTCCCGTCATTGAGGAGTACGGCTACCGACCATCCAGCGTTAACGCTGCGAGCGAGCACTTCCTGTCGACACCGGCCGCGTCTGCTCATGAGCCTCGACGAACCACAGCCATTTATCCACGCCGCGTGACACCTCCGTCAGGATATCCATGCTATCCGGATCCCCGAGATCGTCCAGCTCCTCGATCGCTTCACGCGCCTTGCCGCTGAACTGCGCGAGCACGTCGGAGAGCGCGGCGACGTGCTCCTCCCCCGAGGACAGCACGAGCGGATACTCGCTGAGCGTCGACCGCTCGGCGCACACACGCACCGTGCCCTCGGCGATGCCGCCGAGTTGCACGACCCGCTCGGCGATGAGGTCCACGTATTCCTCTGTGGCCTCGTAGATCTCATCGAAGAGCTTGTGCAACCCGATGAAGTGCGGGCCCTTCACGTTCCAATGGGCCTGCTTCGTCTGCGACTGGAGATCGATGCAGTCAGCGAGGCGGTGATTCAGGAGCTCGACCGCACGCGCCCGTGTTTCGCCAGGCAGCGGGTTCTTCGTCTGGTAGAGAAGCGTTCCTTCCGCCGCCTGTTGCGCCAGCTGCGAGACGCCACGTGTGTCGGCAGTGGCCTGCCGAGCGCCATTTCCCTGCTTCTTCGAAGCCATTTTCTGCCCCCGTCAATTTTTGGGTAATACCGAGCCAAAGATGACGGGCAATAATCCGGCCGCGGCGACGGGAGCGGCGCCTCAGGGTGCCGTCGCGTTCGTCAGTGGAGGCGCGCTGGACGCTTGGGCAAACGTCACCTGCAAGCGCGCGGCATCCTGGAACAGATCGGCACGCGGCCGCCGCTCGAACGCGGCGTGCCATTCATAGCCTCGGCTCGTGTAACGGGCGCCGGAATGCCAGAGGGACACGACGTCGCGTTGTGGGTCGTACGAGAACGTCGCTCGATAGACGATGTCGGCCAGCTCAGGGATCGCGCCCCGACGCAGCACCGGTGCCGGATACGTCTTCCATTTCACGCCGTCGGCGCTCGTCGCCAAGAATAGCGCCTCCGTTGTGCACGAGCCGGCGGTCTTTCCGTTGAAGAGTGCCCAGTACTCCTGGCGCGCAGAAATCCACTGCACCTCGAGGTGCCAAGGGTAGACGCCGGGTTGTACGAGCGTGACGGTCTGTGGCGACGTCCACGTCAGTCCATCCACCGATCGTCGCAGCTCCACGGTGGTCTGGTTGCTGGTGCATCCCGCACCACCGGAGTTCACCGTCCACATGAGCCAGTCGGTCGCGGAGCGACGAACCACGGTCGGCGAGACCGCCTGGTGGTTAGGCACACTCACCACGACTCGCGGCAGATTCCATTGCAACCCGTCCGGCGACTGGCTCACGAGGATCTCGTTGCCCTCGGCCACGTGCCGATAGTAGAGCCAGAGCTGGCGCTCTTCGGCGACCCAAAGGATGTCTGGATCCGACAAGTATCCGTCGGACGGCTTCACGAGCGGATTGGTGACGCCGTCCGGGACGGTCCACGAGTCGCGGCCGCTGCCCAAAAAGAGCGATGGGTTCTCGTATTTCGCGTTGCCCCATGGATACGGGGTGATCGCGAGCCTGGGCTTTGCATCGAGGCCGTCCGGCGTTGGTGACACGATATCCGGATGCACGACCTGCCCCGATCCGTCATAGGTGGTGAGGTCGATCGCGTGGAGCGGTACTCGATCCGGCAGCACGTTGGGGTCGACGAACGCCACGAACACGACGGCGTCGAGCCCGTCGGCGATGGCAGTCGCGCTCTGCGGCCCCGGCTCGGTGCCGAGCTTCCACACGGCCCTGGCTTCACCGTTCGCATCGGTCGCGGAGATCTGTGGCGTGATCTCGCCCGCGCTCGCGCTCCACGTGACGTCGACGCGCCGCACCGGACGCCCGTCGGCGTCGACGAGACGTGCGACGAGCGGGCGGTCGAGCGCTTCGCCGGGCGGCGCGCTCTGCCCATCGCCGCTCACGCGCACGAGCGACGCCGGGTGACCGATGGCCGTCGGTGCGTCGCTCCGACACGCGACGACAGTGACGGACAGCGAAATAGTGAGGACGATCCGCATCCCGTTAGGCAGCACGACTGAACGCTCCGCGTGTCAGGCATTGCGTGATACCCTCGCGTTGACGCGCGCGTCACAACGGGCGACGAACTGCCGGGACGGGGGACGGGCGGCGGGCGACGGTTAAGAGGCGGAAACTCTCGGGATGCATCTCGCAGTGAGATGAGCATCCCGAGGGTTCTCGCTTTTTCGCCGTCGCCCGCCGCCCGTTTCCCGTCCCCGCTCTATTGACAGGCCGACCGAAGGTCGAGCGCGAGCCCAAGCACTGTTGCCGGACGGAGACGGGTGCTCGCGATGCGCTTCCCGGTGTCGTCGTACTTCTCCCACTCACTCGTCGCGACATAGAACAGCGAGTCACCCACCACTGTCGCGAGGGTGGGCTCGTCGGCAACCGCTGGGTTTCGATCGAGCATCTCGAGGCGGCGAACGGACCGACCGCTCGGGTCCAGGCAAAATCTCACGACGCGCGCTGGGATAACGCCGTTCTGCACGCCAACCAGCGCCCCGCGATGCCAGTACAACCCGTCGACACCCAGGAGTGTCATGGTTTGCGGTGCGCCGAGCGGAGTCACGGTCCGCGACGCCAGAGACACCGCCAACAGTCCGTGTGAGTAATCGGCCACGTACATGGTGGCTCCATCCGGAGTGAACGCCATGCCCTGGAGCGATCGAAACAACGGGTGGGAGACGAAGCGCTCGAGGGAGTCGCTGCCCGTCGCCAGTCGGAAAATCCACGGCGCTTCGCTGTCGGAGGCATAAACGTCGCCATTCGGCGCGACCGCGACATCACCGAAGGTGTGAGCGGTCGACGAGTCACGCGGTGCCCAGGCGCTGCGCACCAGCCGACCGGTGTCGAGGTCGTAGCCGAATACGCCGACGCGCCCACCGTCGGTCGGCGTGAATCCTTCCATGCGCGGCGACGTGGTCGTCGCAACCCAGAGCACGCGCCGAACGGAGTCGATCGCCATGCCGAAGACGCCCGCGAGACCATCAGACTGCCGGGGGACGAAATCGTGCGCGCGACCGTCGCGCTCCACTGCGACGATGCGGCGCTGCCGCACGCTTCCAACGAACCAGCGCTGGTGCCGCGGGTCGAAGGCGACGCCCTCCGGATGCAGCGTCGTATCGTCGACGGTCAGCCTAACGCGGCTCCGTACCACCGGCACGGTCGCGCTGTCGAGGCGGGCAGCCGCGGCAACGAACGCAGGGGCAGTACCCAGCACACGAAACGCTGTGTCGGTTCGGACTGCGCTACCTATCCCGAGCGCCGCGAGCCGATCGAGCCACCGCGCGGCGTCGGCCGTGTCACCGGTCATCGCGGCAAGCTTCGCGGCGGCCTCGAGGTAGACCTGTTGCGTTGGCCACACATCGGCGGCGCGCAGCATTTCGCGTCGAGCGGTCGCGAGGTCGTGCTGCTCATACGCCGCCATGGCGAGGCGAAAGGACGCCCTCGCACGCTGTGCCGAATCCGCTCGTGGAGGCAGTGAGCTCGAGGTGGCCCCCGCCTGCGCATGCGCCAGCGAGGCAATGGAGGTTTCCGACGCGACCAGCATGATCGCACCCGCAAACCGTGCGTAGCGCTTCAGCAGCATGTTGGTCCTCGGACGTTGGCGCGAGACACGACGACCCGCGTGAAAAGAATCGCACGGCGAGCCTGGCGAGCCAGTGCCGTGTGACGAGTGGTGTCCTGTGGGGTCTTACACGAAGCCTGTTCAGAAAGGCTCGACGGACTAGCATTCATTCCCCGGTCCGCATGGTGGCACGATACGAGCGCTGGCCGGGTGATACGCCGCCGACGCACACGTGGCGACATGCCCGCGAACCGAGTGATGCCCATCAGCACTGCGTTCCCACTTACGCGTCCTATTCCGTCGACGGGCGAGCGAATTCCCGTCATCGGGTTGGGAACGTGGCGTGCCTTCGATGTGGGACACCGCCAACCGGCGCTGGCGACTCGCGAGCAGTGCGTCGCGGCATTCGAGTCACTGGGTGGTTGCGTCATTGACTCGTCGCCCATGTACGGCTGGGCCGAGGAAGTGGTGGGAGAGATCCTGGCGTCGCTCGGTATCCGCGACCGGACGTTCATCGCGACGAAGGTCTGGGCGGAGGGGAAGGAGCGCGGCCTCGAACAGATGCGGAGCTCGATGCGGAAGCTGTGCGTGGACCGGATCGACCTCATGCAGGTCCACAATCTGGTCGATACGACGGCGCACCTGGAAACCCTGCGGCAGTGGAAAGCGGAGGGCCTGGTTCGCTACATCGGGGTCACGCACTACGCCGACCGAGCGCATCCCGATGTCGCTCGCGTGCTGCGCCAGGAGCCTCTGGATTTCGTGCAGATCAACTACTCGGTGGTGGAGCGCGCGGCCGAGCAGTCGATCCTGCCACTCGCGGCCGACCGCGGCGTCGCGGTGATCGCGAACCGGCCGCTCGCCGCCGGTGCCGCGTTAGGCGCGCTTCGCGGGCGGCCCGTGCCGGACTGGGCGTCGGAGCTTGGCTGCACGACGTGGTCGCAGCTGCTGCTCAAGTTCGTCGTGTCGCACCCGGCGGTGACGTGCGCCATTCCCGCCACGGCCAACCCGGACCACCTCCGGGACAACATGCAGGCGGCGTTCGGTCCCATGCCCGACGAGTCGTTTCGCGAGCGGATTGCCCTGGCGGCCACCAGGCACTGAGCCGGGTCGAACCCGGCTTCGCGACCGGGGACGTTCCTTTTTTTCACCGCACCAGACGGCTCGCCGCGGCCTTTCAAGGGCTATCCAATTAACCTCGACAATGCCCCAATTGTTCGTAGATTGTATGGCCTTGTAGCCTAGTTGTATGGGCCACGGATTGTATGGATTGGCCCCGGAGGACAGCCGCATGCCTTGGAACCCGCGGATCGCCAACGAAACCTCCCCGCTGTACATCGCGATCGCCGATGCAATCGCCGCCGACGCCGAAAACGGACGGCTCGCGCCCGGCACCCGATTGCCCACCCACCGGGCGCTCGCCGCAACGCTCGGCGTCGATGTGACGACCGTCTCGCGTGCCTACGCGGAGGCACACCGGCGCGGGCTCGTCGTCGGACACGTCGGCCGAGGCACCTACGTCCGCGGCGGCCGCTCCCCTGCCCTGGTACCTGCCCCGCCAGCCCTGATCGATCTGACGGTGAACCTGCCGCCCGAGCCGAGCGACGTGTGCGACGAGGCGATGCGCCAGTCGCTCGCCGAGCTCGCGCAGGCACCCGCGATCGCCCCGCTCCTCGCGTATGCGCCAGCCGGCGGAAGCCGCGAGCATCGCGAAGCGGGGCGCGTCTGGTGCGCCGAACGAGGCGTCACGGCAACGATCGAACGCGTGCTCGTCTGCGGCGGCGCCCAGCAGGCCCTCGCCGCGATCCTGTCAACGCACTGCGAGCCGGGGGACACGGTGCTCGCCGAGGACCTGACGTACCCCGGCTTCCTCGCTGCGGCGCGCATGCTCAGGCTTCGGGTCGTCGGGGTAGCGATCGACGGCGATGGGATCATCCCCGACGACCTCCTGCGCGCGTGCAAGGCACACCGGCCGAAGGTCCTGCTCACGACCCCGACGCTGCAGAATCCAACGGCGGGGGTCATGTCGGTGGGCCGGCGACGGCGGATCGCATCCATCGTTCGTGACCGCGGGCTTGTGGTCGTCGAGGATGACACGTACGGACCGCTCGCGCCTAACGCGCCACGCCCGATCGCCGCCGTCGTCCCGGAGCTGTCGTATTATGTCAGCAGCTTCTCGAAGGCGGTGAGCCCGGCGCTCCGCATCGCGTTCATGGTCGCGCCCACCTCGGCCCACGCCATCAGGGTCTCCCGACACGTGCAGGCAACCGGCTGGCTCGCGTCTCCAATCATGACGGAGGTCGCCGCCCGCTGGATCTCGTCCGGCACAACGACCACGATCGTTGCGGATCGGCGGCGCGAAGCCGAGGCGCGCCAGACCCTGCTCCGCGACTCGCTCGGGTTGTCGCGGAACGTGGGCTCTCCGCACGCGCTCCATCATTGGCTGGAATTGCCGCGTCAGTGGGAGCGCGCATCGGACTTCGTCGATACGCTTCGCCGTCGCGGTGTGCTGGTCACGAGCGGCGATGCGTTCGCCGTTGACGCGACGCAGCCGGTGCGGGCGGTTCGGGTGAGCCTCGGGGCGGCGCCAAGCCGGCCGGCGCTCGCGACCGCACTCGAGACCATCGCGTCGCTATTACGCGAAGATCCCGAGCCCGTCCGTCCGGCGAGGTAGCCCCCGCGGGACGTTCAGCGCTCGCGGTCGGACTCGTCGGTTTTGACTCGGTGTGCCCGCGCACCGTTCGTGGATTTCCGTGAGGGCGTGCGCTCCGCATGCGCTACGGAGCAATCGATCTCGCGGGGCGACTTCACGCGACGGTCGCGCTCGTCAGGGTACCCGCCCGCGTCCGGAAACCGATTCGGACGCGCTGGTGTCGACTCCGGTACTTCTCGCACGGTACTGCTCCTCGCTGCTGGGCTCGGGCGTGCCCGCGACCCATGGTGCGCTGGACGGTTTGAATCCAAAGAAACCGCCCCTCTCGCTCAATTGTTCAATGGTTCCGGTGCGCAAGGCAAGCGCGGCAGGAAAGAACGTTACGGTCCAGTCGCCGTCGTCGGGATGTTGACGTCGCTACCACCTGCCGCGGTCGCCATAGAAGCGCCGCATGTCGCGCGCGAGATCCAGACGAGGCTGACGGTCCTCGTACATCATGTGGCCGCCCTCGTAGCATCGAAACGTGATGCGCCCGGCGTCGCGCGGGGCGAGGCGGCTCAGGAGATAGGAATTCGCCGGGCAACTGTTGAGCGAGTCGAACATGCCCGTCGCGACGAACGTCCTCAGCGCTGGATCGAGGTCCATCGCACGTCGCAGCCATGGCGGCGTGCCGCCCGGCGGCCCGTCTGTATTCCGTACGACGACGGGAACGTTCGGATCTCCCTGATCATACTTCCACCGCTCGTTGACGCTCGGCGGATTCGCCGCGGTCGAGTATCCCGATTCCAGCCCCTGATATACCAGGTCCGTCTTGAATCCCAGCTCGTTTCGCAGATACCGGTTCACGAGCGCACGCCGCCGCGCGTCTGTTGCGGGATCGACCGGGCTAGCGCCGACCTGACGCGTATCGAACCGGCCTAACGAGCCACGGCCGGCGCCAAGGAGGCTGTCCAACAGGAACTGTCGGTCGACGATGAGTGTCTTCTGGTCGATGCGAGCCACGTCCAGCCCCGTGAACCGCCCGAGCCGCGCGGCGATCGCTGCGCGCTCCTCCCTCGTGAGCGAATCCAGCCGCCCGAGCGCCGGGGCGTATACCGCGCGAGCCCAGCGCTCCGATTCCGCAACGGCGCGATTGCGATCGGTCTGCAGGTCGGCCGGCAGCTTGCGATGGTAGAACGCGGTGGCCGTTCGTGCGGGGATGAACATCGCGGTTCGCATCTCGTCAGGCACCACGGGACCGAGCGGAATGCCACCCGAGATCAGAACGAGTCCGGCTACGCGCTGCCCTGCTCTTTCCATCGATTCGGCCGCGCCGGCGGCGCGCCACACGCCGTAGCTCTCTCCCGCGAGGTACACCGGCGCATCCCACGCGTCGAACCGCGTGCGGTAGGTCCGTATGAATTCGACGGTCGTGGCGATGTCGCCGAGCACGCCGTAGAAGTCGTCGGCGTATTCGGGCCGGCTCGGACGGCTGAATCCTGTACCGATTGGGTCGACGAAGACGAGGTCAGTCGCATCCAGCCACGTGGCCTCATTGTCCTCGAGCGCGATCAGTCCGGCGTGGTCACCGCGTTC
>Ga0207645_10000210_pt1 | contig 48170 bp, 39 predicted proteins | sample KBSM53metaG_FD_184331 | JGI IMG/M metagenome (GOLD analysis project Ga0207645, IMG submission 184331) | Miscanthus rhizosphere microbial communities from Kellogg Biological Station, Michigan, USA - KBS M5-3 metaG (SPAdes) (version 2) | ecosystem: Host-associated > Plants > Roots > Rhizosphere >...
GCCGTCACGGTGCAGCTTCCGGCAGCGGAGATGTGGACCGTGCCACTCGTAACCGTGCACGGGCCGGAAGCAATGAACGTGACCGACAGCCCCGAGCTCGCGGTTGCGCTTACGCCGAAATCAGCGTCACCGTACGTTTTGCCTCCGAGGGCGGCAAACGTAATCGTCTGGTCTTGCTTGGTCGCTTTCTTGTTGAAGGTCGCGACGACGTTCTGATTTTGGTCCATCTTGACCGTGCAGCCCTTGTTGGGGTTTGGGTCGCACGTCACGTTCGATGACCAGCTCACGAACGTCGAATCGGACGCGGGAGTGGCCGTCAACGTCACGCTGCCGTTCGACGTGTACGTGGGTGGGGTGCAATTCTGCGTGCAGTCAAAAGCATTCTGACCAGCGCCCTCGCCATGGACCGATCCCGATCCGGTCCCAGCGAATGTGATCGTCAGCGTTCCGCCATCCGTGAACGTTGTCTGTGCCCGCGACTGCGAACCTGACGCCGTGAGATAGAAGCGCACGTTGAGGTCGTGCAGCTCGGGCGCCCACTGGTCCCAGTAGATGTTGCCAGCCGTGTCGGCGTTGACCTTCAGCACGTAGTCCTCGTGAACCGCCGGATCCTCCTGGAAGAGTAGCGTCACTTCCTCACCAGGCTGCCAACCAGAACCCGTGATCACGGCCAACGCGCCGGGCGCATAGTCGTCCTTGTCTGTCTTGATCGTCGCGAAGCGGTACACCTCGGCGTCGTGCGCGCCGGCGCTCGCGGCAAACGCGAAGCCCTCGATGCTCGAAGGTCCTGCAACGGCCGCCGCGCGCGATGCGGCCATCGCTCCGGTGGCAGTGAACGCACCCTCGCCGTACGAGTAGGGATCCGGGAACACTGCGGGCAGGAACAGATCGGTACCCGCGTTCGACGTGCCGCCGACGATGAGCACGCCACCGTTGTGCGGGAGGAGCACCGCGGAATGCCCCTGCCGGGCGACACTCATTTGCGTTTGCGCCATGGCAAACGACCGCGAGTAGCGATCGTAGATTTCCGCCGACGCGAGGTCGGACGAGCCGTTGCTCCCGCCTGCGATCAGCACCTCTCCGTCGAGCAGCGTCGTCGCCGAGGCGTTCACACGCGGCGACTGCAGGCTCGTAGAGAGCGGTGAGACACTGTTCGTCTCCGGATCAAAAATCGCCGCAGATTGCAGCACGACGCCGTCAGTCGTGGCGCCTCCAGCGACCAACGCGGTTCCGTCCGGAAGTGACGCGGCGACGTGACCGCGTCTCGGTTCCGCGAGCTGCGCGACGAGCATCGAGGTCCCCGTTGTCGGGTCGAACATCTCGATGTCAGTGGAAATCAGGCCGCCTTCCGTCACGCCACCCACGATCAGGACGCGACCGTCCTTCATTAGGGTTGCCGTGTGGCCGGAGCGCGGGGCAACGAGCACGCCGGCCGGAGTCAGCGAGTCGCTGACCGCGTCGTAAATGGTGATGGCGTCGCTCGGCGTACCATCTGCGCGCATGCCACCGACGATCAGCGTGCGGCCATCGGCGAGGGCAACGGATGCGCCGTTGGACAACGGCGTCTGCAGGTCCTGCAGCGGTGCCCACGTGCCGACCGCTTGTGGAGCCTGTGCCAGCAGTGCTCCCGACGTGATCGCGGCGACAGCCAAGAATGCGAATGTGACGAAGCGTCGTGCCTTCACTCTCGTGCCCTCGTTCAGCAGCTGGCCGGGAGACATCCCCCTGGCCGAAAGAGCTGCAGGTGAACGAAGGGCAAGCGCGATGCCGCACAGCTGGGCTAAACAGCAGGTCTAAGCCGGTGAGAGATAGACAGGGATCACACGTGACGCGAGGCGCATCGCCGTGTAGAACCGCGATGTGCGCACCGATCGCCATTTGTGTGACCCAGACGATCACGGAAGCGTCATCTGGAGATAGCGGGAAGATCGTCTGTGGCAAACGACACGCGAAGGAGGCATGTCTGGTGAGTCGCGCGTCGTCTCCCGATCAGGTAATGGTGGCTACCTCACGCGACTTCACGGCTCTGAACGCGCGGAAAAGCAACAGGTCGTACGCAATCTTTAGCGAGCCGGCGATGAAAAAAGGCGCGCTGATCAAGGACGGCTGCGCGAATAACAATCCCGCGAACAGCGGGCTCAGCGCCGCGCCTGTCGTCCGTGCGACGCCCGTGATGCCGGACGCAGCCGATCGTTCGTCGGGATCGACGACGGCCATCACGTACGACTGCCTGGTCGGTACGTCCATCTGACTGATGCTGAAGCGAACGAGAAGCATCAGCGCCGCGAGCGGCAGGGTCGGCATCAGCGGAATCAGGATCAAGAGCACGTTGGACGGCAGGTGCGTGAGGACCATCGTATTGATCAAGCCGATGCGATTCGCGATCCTGGAGGCCAGGAGCGCAGAAATGCCGGCCAATACGTTCGCCCCGAAGAACAAGGCTCCAAGCGTCTGCGGATCGACGCCAAACCGCAGGTAGAACCAATAAGCCGCCAGGCTCTGGACGACGAAGCCGCCGCCGAACGAGTCGAGTGCAAAGAGCGCCGACAGTTTCAGCACCACGCCACGCGATCGATGCACGCCGATGAGCGAGATGTGCGTCGCACGTGCCTCCGAAGCAGGTGTCAGCCGCGTGAACATCACTGCCAGTGCAATGCCGATGGCGGCGTAGGCGACGACGATCGCACGATAACTGTCGACCGGCGCCCATGAGGTTTGGAGCGCATGGGTCGCTATCCCGGCCGCGAGTGCGCCGAGCGCGGTCGCCAGTGAGCCGGCCAGCGTGTACCAGGCGAAGACGTCGGTGCGGTTACGATCCGCGACGACCTGCGACAGCGCGGCCTGCTCGATCGACAGAAAGGGGCCGACTTCCTGGCCGCTCGGGCTGATGACGCCTATAGTTCCGGCCACCACGAGCACCCACAATCGCGTCGTGAAGCCGAAGACGAGCCCGGCCGCGACCATCAACACGGCACCGACGATCAGCATCCGGCGCCGGCCCATTCGGTCTGCCTGGGTCGTCAGATACAGTGAAATGAGTGTGTCGCCCAGCAGAGTGGAGGTGAGCAGCAGACCCACGTTCGATTCGGTCAGCCCGAGGCTCACGAGGTAGAGAACAAGGACAACCGACAGTCCGCCGTACGCGAAAAGCCTGATCGATCGCGTGGCGAAGAGCAGCCATCCGTCGGACGTGAGATCACGAAGTGTCGCCGGCATTCAACCGCTCACCGAGGATCTCCTGAACAGTTCGAGCGCTTCTCGTCATAGTGTGACAGTGGGAGCGCAATCGCGACGAACCTGACGAAAAGATCAGGTTTTCGGCCCCTTGGATGGGGTAAGATCGTGTGATCAACGGGTCCAAAATCCGGCAACCCGTAGCCAGAGACTGAAATATGAAGCGTCAAGAACGTCACCACCTGAAAGAGAACGAGCTGGTTCACACGATCGAAGCCACCCGCGACTTCATGGAGTCACGGAAACGCGAGATTGGCATCGGCGTCATCGTCGTTCTCGCCATCGGTGTCCTCGGTGCCGGGGCGATGCTGTACAGGCAACGCACTCAATCGCGCGGTGTGGAACTACTCGCCGACGCCATGGTGGCGCTCAATGCGCGCGTCGTTCCTGCGGGAGCTCCCGGGAGTGGCGAGGACATTCCGGCATCGGCATCACTTGGCGCGACAGGGAGTTTCGCGACGGAAGGCGCGAAGTTGAATGCGGCGCTGCCCAAGCTGCAGGCTGCCGCCGATGCATACCCTGACAGCTCCGCCGGTATCACCGCGCGCTACCACCTGGCGGGCGCGCTCGCCGCGCTTTCGCGCCACGATGAAGCCATCAAGCAGTTCGACGAGGTGATCAGGCGCGCAGGAAGCGGCAGCATCTACGGACGAATGGCGAGACTGGGAAAGGCCGATACCCAGGCCCGCACTGGACAGGTCGACGCGGCAATCGCGACCTGGAAAGAGATGGCGGCAGCGACGAGCGGTGATTTTCCGGTCGATGCGATTCTGATGGAACTGGCGCGTGCCTACGCTCAGAAGGGTGAGAAAGAAGAAGCGCGTAAGACGTTCAGCCAGCTGATCGATCAGCACCCCAATTCGCCATACACGCAGGAAGCGCGAACCCAGCTCGAAAGCCTGAAGGGCTGAGAGCTTACGGCCTCGGCACCCGTCTGACCTCGCGGAGCGCATTGAAGTCACCCACCGGGTTCAGGTGCAGCCCGTCGAGCCCTTTCTGGGCGACAATGACGTTGGTCTTGTTCCAGATCGGGATGTAAGGAGCATCCGCGGCGATGAGCTTCTGCGCCTCGCCGTAATAGCGCTTTCGAGTGCTCTCATCGACAGCGCTCGTCGCTAGATCGAGAAGGCGATCGACCTGCTCGTTCTGGTAGCGGCCCCGGTTGAACCCCTCAGGCGGCACCTCCCGCGAATGAAAGACCCGGCGCAGCATATCGGGATCGATCATCGCGCCGCCGACCCATTGCAGGGCGAAGAGCTGGACGTTGCCATTCACGACGTCGTTGTAGAAGGTCGCGAACTCATATGATCTGAGGTCCACGTCGATCCCGACGCTGCCAAGATCGTGTTGTATCGCGGTGGCCTGCAGGCGCGTTTCCTCGTTCGTCGAAATCTTGAGCGACAGCGTCAATCGCGGACGGGGACCGCTGCCATCCGGATCGCGATACCCGGCTTCGTCGAGCAATTGCCGGGCCCGACTCGGATCGTAGGCGAAGCGAAACACATCCGGCTCGAACGCCCATGCGAGATCGGGCACCAGGCCGACGGCGGGACGGCCCAGTCCGCGGCGCAGGTACTGAATGATGGCGTCGCGATTGGTGGCGTATCCGATCGCACGCCTCACACGGACATCCGCCAACACCGGATCCCGCATGTTGATCCCCAGATAGAAGAAGTCGAGTCCAGGCGACCGCTCGATCGAAAACTCACCGCTCTTTTCGAGCTGATGAACGATGTCTGGCGGCAGGTCGTTGACGACGAGGTCCGTTGTGCCCTTGCGCAACTCGAGGCCGCGCATCGTGTCGTCGGGAACCACTTTCATGACGATACCGGCGTTGTTGGCCAGACCCTCCCAGTACCCCTCGAAGGCTGAGAGCACCAGAGTGTCGTCGGCCTCATAGCGAACGAACCGATAGGGACCGGTTCCGATCGGAAATGTCTTCAGAGAATCGCCCGCGTCGGCGGGAACGATCGGCGGAACGCCGGTCAGCTGCATCGGAAACGCGGCGAATGGCTCCGTCAACGTGAAGACGACGGTGTACTGGTCCAGCGCGGTGACATCTTTCAAGGATCGGAACGCGCCCTTGAACGGCGAGCGCAGCGCCGGATCGAGGATGCTCTTGAAGGTGTAGACCACATCCCGCGACGTCAGCTCGTGCCCGTCGTGAAACCTGACACCGTGATGCAGGTGAGCGACGTAGGTCAGAGGATCGGGATTGTCGAAACGCTGCGCCAGTGCCGGCCGGATTCGCAGGTCGTTGCTGTGTTCGAGCAGGGGACTATAGACCAGCTGCGACATCCGCTGCGTTGCTTCGTCATTACTGAGCCGCGGATCGAGTGTGTTGGGACCGGAGCGAACCGCGATGGTGATAAAGCCGGCATTATTGAGCGTCGGCGACCGAGTGCACCCTGCCAGCGCCAGTGATTGCAGGAAGCAAACGGCCAGTCCGATCGCGAGTGTTCTCACAACTTCTTGAGCTCGGCCAGGAGTTCGAGGGCCTGACGCGGCGTCGTATTGTCCACGTCGATCGCCTCGAGTCGGGAAAGGACCTCATCGGCTCGTTTGTTCGCTCCGTCGGCTGGCATGGCGAAAAGTCCGAGTTGCGCCGTAGCTGGCCCGCCGGCCGCTCCCGAAAGCGTGGGGCGGCCGCCACGCGATGCTTCATCGCGCTCGAGGCCGGCCAGGATCTCCTGTGCCCGCGTCACCACGCTCGCGGGCAGACCTGCGAGCCGTGCCACCTGGATACCATAACTCCGGTCCGAACGACCGCTGACGATCTTGCGGAGAAAGATGATCTGATCCTTCCACTCGCGGGCCGAGACGTGCGCGTTGACGACACCCGGAAGCGCATCTGCAAGATCGGTGAGCTCGTGGTAATGCGTGGCGAAGAGGGTCTTGGGGCGAGCGCGGACGCTCGTCGCCAGGTACTCTGCAACCGCCCAGGCGATACTCAAGCCATCGAACGTCGAGGTCCCCCGACCGATTTCATCCAGGACCACGAGGCTGCGTGAAGTGGCCGTGTGCAGAATGTTGGCGGTCTCCTGCATCTCGACCATGAACGTGGACTGCCCGCGGGCGATGTTGTCCGAGGCTCCGACGCGCGCGAAGATGCGATCGACGACGGGGATCTTCGCGTGGCGCGCGGGAACGAACGAACCGATCTGCGCCATGAGCGGGATGAGGGCCGTCTGCCGCAGATAGGTCGACTTGCCGCCCATGTTGGGGCCGGTCAGTACGATCAGCTGCCGGCCGCTGCCGTTGAGATCGATATCGTTCGGCACAAATGCCTCTGCGAATCGCTCGACGACGGGGTGACGGCCATCGGCGACCACGAACTCGTCACCCTCATGAAGATGAGGCTTGGTGTAGTTGGCGATTGCCGCTGTTTCGGCGAGGCCGGCGAGTACGTCGAGGGTGGCGAGCGCTCGTGCGGTGTCCTGGACTCTTGACGCTTCGGCCGCGACGCTTGACCGCAACGCTTCGAAAATCTCCAGCTCGCGGGCGAGGATGCGCTCGTCGGCACCGAGTACTTTCTCCTCGTACTCCTTGAGCGCCTGCGTGGTGAAGCGCTCGCCGCCGGCAATGGTCTGTTTGCGCAGGTAATCGTCGGGCGCGAGGTGCAGGTTCGCCTTCGAGACCTCAATGTAGTAGCCGAAGACTCGATTGAATCGGACCTTGAGCGATGAGATGCCGGTGCGGGTTCGCTCCCGGTCCTCCATATCGGCGATGACCTGCCGGCCCGATCGGCTGATCCCTTTCAGCTCGTCGAGCGCCGGATCGACGCCATCTCTTGTGAAGCCCCCCTCACGAACAATAGCCGGTGGCTCATCGAGAAGAGTACGCTCGATGAGCCGGCGCACGTCTGTGAGGTCGTCGAGCTCGGCGAGCAGGCTGCGCATCAGCGGCGCCTGACACGTATCGAGGAGCAGCCTGATGCGGGGTACGGCTTCCAGAGAGAGCCGCAGCGAGACGAGCTCGCGCGGGCCGGCGGTCCCGAGCGCGATGCGCCCAATCAACCGCTCGAGGTCGTGGACGCTCTTGAGCGTGTCGCGAAACTTGCCGCGTTCGGTGGATCGGAATGCAAGTTCCTCGACGGCATCAAGTCGATCGCGAATACGCTCGAGCGCGCACAGGGGGCGCAGCAACCACGCGCGCAGCAGGCGGCCCCCCATCGACGTGATCGTTCGATCGATCTCATGCAGCAACGAGCCCTGCGGCCCGCCCTCGCTGCCCGTCAGCACTTCGAGATGCTTGAGGGTGATGGGATCGACGATGAGGCTGTCGCTGGCGGTTCGATAACCGATCGCGCGGACATGCGCGAGGTCAGCTTTTTGCGTGTCGCGCAGGTACGTGACGAGGGCGCCAGCGGCCTGAATAGCCGCCGTTCGACCTTCGAGGCCGAAGCCTTCGAGGCCGTGTGTCTTGAGCTGATCGAGCAACGCACGACGCGCCGCCTCCGGTTCGAAACTCCAGCCTTCTGCCGTGGTAACGGCCGGTTCGACGCGGGTGAGCGCCATGAGGCGTTCGGCAATCGACGGCTTCTCCTGATCATTCGAAACCACGAGCTCGCGCGGCTTCAGAACAGCCACTTCATCGGCCAGGGCCTCGAACCCGGTCGACCCGTGATACTCCGCTGCGCTGAACTCGCCAGTGGAGAGGTCGATCAACGCGGCGCCGAATACGGCCTCTCGCGATCCGGATGCCGCGATCGCCATCAGGAACGCGGGCTCACGCGCATCGAGATAGCTGGAGTCAGTCAGCGTCCCGGGCGAGACGACGCGCACGACTTCGCGCCGGACCAGCCCCTTGGCCTTTTTCGGATCCTCGACCTGCTCGCAGATCGCGACGCGGAATCCTTTCCTGACCAGACGCGCGATGTAGCCGTCGGCGGCATGAAACGGAACGCCGCACATCGGGATGCCATTGCCGCCGGCGTCTTTCGATCTCGATGTCAGCGTCAGCTCGAGCGCGCGGGCCGCCACCAGCGCATCCTCGTAGAACATCTCGTAGAAGTCGCCCATCCGGAAAAACACGATGGCGTCGCGGTACTGACGTTTGGCGTCGAGGTACTGACGCATCGCGGGCGTTGCGGTCGCCGTCGAGCTCATCGTCGTTGAACTACTCCACAGCTCGCTTGTGTTGATCTTGCCGGCAACGTCGTTCCCATCGAAATCGACCTCGGTTTCGCCGGCGGCCTGCGCTGATAGCCTCAACACAAGCGAACCGAAGAGTATTATCCATCTATGGTCGTTCTCGCCCTCGACACCACGACGCCCGCGGGCAGTTGCGCGCTCGCGATCGACGGGGTCGTCGTCCGCGAAGAAGCCAGTGATGCCTCACTGCCGCCTGCTACCCGGTTGCCAGTCGATCTGATGAATCTCCTCGAGCACACCAGCACGAAGCTCGCGGATGTACACGCCTTCGCGGTCGCGACCGGCCCAGGCTCCTTCACCGGCCTCCGCATCGGCATCGCAACAATGCAGGGCCTGGCGTTCGCGGCGGGGAAGCCATTGGTGGGAGTGTCTGCACTGGACGCGCTGGCACGAATCGCGATGATCGAAGCGGCAGGCGATCGTATCGCGACGTGGGTAGACGCATGGCGTGGCGAAGTGTACGCGGCGCTCTACGATGCCGAACGGCAGATTGAGGCGCCGGTGGTAGCCAACCCTGAAATAGTGCTGAACAGTCTCAGAGGAACGCCGACACTCTTCATCGGCGACGGCGCCAGGACGTATCGCGACGACATCTTCCGGATGATGGGGGAGAAGGGGCGCACTGCGGATATCCCTGTGCCTCTTCTTGCCGGCACGATTGCAACCCTGGCGAACGCCGGAACCGATGCCTACTCGCCGCCACATGCCATTCGACCGCTCTACGTCCGAAGGACGGATGCAGAACTGGCCAGGGACGCGCGTGCAGCTGAATAACACACAGCCATACTGGATCGATCACCTCGACGGAGACGAGGATCTCGACGGTGTCCTGTTCGTCGAGTCCGAGTCGTTCACCAATCCGTGGACGCGCGAGATGTATGCATGGGAGCTCCAGAACCGTTCCGTCTGTCACATCCTCGTCGTGCGCACGCCCGAACGTCCTGTGGTCGGCTTCTGCGCCTTCTGGCTTGTCGTCGATGAAATTCACATCAACAACGTGGCAATCCTGCCTGACCTTCGCGGCCAGGGGATCGGCACAACGCTGATGAACCGGGTCTTCGACGAAGCAACGCGCCTTGGCGCGCGGCGCGCGACACTCGAGGTCCGAGCGTCGAACGAGGGCGCTCGACGGCTGTATGAACGCCTCGGGTTCTATGTCGCCGGAACCCGTCGTCACTACTACACGAACCCGGTCGAGGACGCCCTCGTCTTGTGGCGCGACTGTTGAGGGAGGAGTTCAAGTCGTTTAGCGATGCGGCTTTAGGCGTAGGGGTTTTTATGGATTGAGCGCCGGGCGGCCGTATGTTACCGTCTTGTCATTGGCGCCCATCACGTTGAAGTTGACCTTCATCATGAAAGGAGGGTGCGGCCTATGAGTGCAGCCGAAGCGCAAGAGGTAAAGAACCTCTTGCTGCGAAGCAACGATCAATATCGCCGGCTTTCAGAACGTCACCACCAGCTGGACGATCGGTTGAACCAGCTCATTCACCTCCCTTACCTCACCGCCTCAGAGCAAGTCGAAGAAGTTACTCTCAAAAAACGGAAACTCGCCCTCAAAGATCAGATGGAGCAGATGGCGCTCGAGTACGCCAAGACTCATTTGAGAGCCTCCTGAACCTCCAAAGAAACCGGGTTTGGTTTCCTGTGCGACCCGTCGGAAGCTAGACCCGGTTTCTGTGCTTCACGCCGTTTGAGTCCGGCTAAAGCCGGACACTACGCTGGTCTGGCTTGTGTTCGGGTGAAGCCGAACGCTAGTCTGGTTCGGCTCCGCTGAAGCCGGACACCACTTATGCGAATCGACCCGGCCGGTTGGCCGTTCATCCTCGGGGCGGCGGTCATCACTACCTTCGTCTGGCTGCTCACTGGGCCTCTCTTCGGCGTCCCGCTGTTGGTTTTGTCCTGTTTTCTCCTGTTCTTCTTTCGCGATCCCGACCGTAGACACGACGCTCCGCCAAGCGCGGTGCTTTCGCCTGCCGACGGCCGTGTGATGGTCGCAGGTCCCCCCACGGGCGAGGCGACGCCACCGGGACAGTGGCAGCAGGTCAGCGTGTTTCTCTCTCCGATGGACGTGCACGTCAATCGCATACCCGTCAGTGGCCGCGTCATGCGTGTGGAGTATCATCCCGGTCGGTTTCTGCCCGCGTACAAGAAGGAATCGGGTGACCTGAATGAACGCTCGGAGGTCACGATCGACCATGCCGGTCAGCCAATCGTCGTCCGGCAAATCGTGGGCGTCCTCGCGCGCAGGGTCGTGTGCCGGACACGAGAGGGGCTCGACGTGAAAGCCGGCGAGCGCTACGGCGTGATGAAATTCGGTTCGCGGATGGATGTGTTCGTCCCGGTCGACGCCACACTTCACGTCCGCGTTGGCGATACCGTGGTCGGCGGCGTGACCGTAATCGCTACGCTCACGTCATCGAGCACGAGGGACGATAAGAGTGGGTTGGAGGCGCACAATGCACGCTGACGAGCATTCGCACCGGCGCGCGCTTTTGAGACTCCGGCCGCTCAAGTCGCGGCCCGATCGCGCGCGGCGCTTCCGGCGCGGTGTGTACCTGCTGCCGAGCATGTTCACCATGGCGAACATGTTCTGCGGCTACGCCTGCATCGTCCACGCCATGCGCGGGGAGATGTCGACGGCTGCGTTGTTCATCGGTTTCGCCTTCGTCCTGGATATGCTCGATGGCCGCATCGCGCGGATGACGGGCACGACCAGCGCCTTCGGCGTGGAATTCGATTCGTTGGCAGACGTGATCTCGTTCGGGGTGGCCCCGGCAATTCTTTCGTTCAAGTGGGCGCTCGAACCGCTTGGTCAGATCGGCTGGGCGGCGGGATTCCTGTTCGTGGCAGCAGCCGCCGTGAGATTGGCGCGCTTCAACATTCAGGCGCCCACACAAGACAAGCGCTACTTCGTGGGGTTACCCAGTCCAGCCGCTGCAGTTGTACCTGCGGCAACGGTGTTTGCCTATCCCGCCGGGTTTCAGGGATACGCGGAAGCCTGGCCCGTGCTGAGCATGGTGATCGTGCCAGCGCTCCTGATGGTCAGCACGATTCGATATCGCAGCTTCAAGACGCTCGACCTTCAGTCGCGCCGCAGCTATCCAGTGCTCTTCCTCATCGCAGTGGGGCTCGCAGTGCTCGCCTCGTCGCCGCGGTTCCTGTTGCTGGCAATGGCTTATGCGTATCTCGCCTCGGCGTTCATCGGTCTGGCGTGGCACCGGCTTCGACGCCGGCCACCGCAGAAAGAGGAGAGCGAGGAATTACTGTCGGAGCGCCGGTAAGGAAATCCCCACCGTCGTGCCCTGATCGCGCACGCTGTGCACAGTGATCGTGCCGCCGCTCAGCTCGACGTTGCGCTTGGCGATCGGCAATCCCAATCCCGTCCCGCTCGCTTTGGTGGAGAAGTAGGGTTCGAAGGCCCTGGCCAGCGCCTCATCATCCATGCCAACGCCGGTGTCTGACACCGAAATGTGAACGGAACCGCTCTGCGCGGTCGCCGTAACCTTGAGCGTTCCGGCGCCGGGCATCGCGTGCAGCGCGTTTTCGATGATGTTCGTGATGGATCGCGCCATGAGATTGCGATCCACGTATACCGGCGGGAGCGCCGCTGGAATGGCGAGATCGAGACGAATTCTTCCGTCGAGTCCGGCGCGATAGGGGTCGACGATTTCATGGAGCAGCGAGGCCACATCGACCTCGACCGGTCTGGCCGTCGGTGACGAAGCGAAGCTCGAAAATTCAGAGGCGATCTGCCGCAGGAGTTTGACCTGCGTGAGAATCGTCGCCACGCATTCCTGGACAACCGGACCGAGCGGCTCTCCCCGATCGGCGTGGACGCGCCGGAGGTGTTCGGCGTTGAGCTGTATCGGCGTCAACGGGTTCTTGATTTCGTGCGCGACCTGCCGCGCCATTTCCGCCCAGGCCTCGACGCGGTGCGTGCGCTCCAACTCCCCACGCTGCCGCTTCAGATCCGCGGCCATGCTGTTGAACGCCTCGACGAGCCGGCGGAGCTCATCGGAGGACGTGGCAGCGATCCGGGCATCGAGATCGCCCCGCGCGATCCGCCTCGTGGCGCGCGTAAGGCGATTGACGGGATCCGAGATTCGCTCGGCCATCGAATACCCAAGGCCAGCGCCTGCGAGGATGAAGAGCAACGCCGCGAGCAGCGCTCGACGATCGAGCGTATCGAGCTGATCGTCGATGTCCCGCTGCCTGGACGTCAGGGGCACGGTGAGGATCCCGAGTTGGCGCACGGCCAGTGGTGTCGCCGCCACCAGGTATTCGAATTCACCGATTCGTTCGCGTGTCACCGATGCGGCTTCGTTTCGCAGGGCCAGCGCGTGATAGACGGCGGCGTCGACGCGAGTCGGAAGCAGCCCCGACGCGAAGAGATTGCGTTCGCTGGTCGCCAGCAGCCGCGCGCCGACGAACATGTTCACGTCCTGGTCGATGAGACGGCTGACCCACACCATCAGGTTGTCGTCCACGCCCAACCCCAGTTGCTCGGCCCGTGGCGCGGCCAGATCCTCCACCACGCGACCGGCAGCTGACGCGGTGCGAATAGCCTCCTGCTCGATGCTCGCCTCCATCTGCGCCGCGACGTAATTGCGCGTCACGAGCACCAGCGCGACGACCGGCACGATGACTGCCGCAACGAACGCCAGAAACAGTTTTCGATAGAAACTCGCTCTCATCTCCCGCAGCAGCGCCGAGCCGCCCACCTCGCGTCGGCTGAGAACCTTGAACACCGTATTCGCCACGAGCAGCAGAACGTAGACGAGCAGCGCCAGCACCGTCACTTCCGCGAGATTGACGAGGTGATCGAGCGGCGCAATGACCGGAAACCCGAGCGCGTAGATGCCGCCGCGATCGTTGAGCAGATAGACGTCGTAGCGCTGTTGTCCGCGAGCCAGCTGCGCCCACATCGCGGACCGTGATTCCTCGACGCGCGCAAACACTTCATCGGGAAGCGGCCACGCGATCGCGCGATCTGAATACAGTGTCGAGCGGCTCCAGCCGTACACGGCGAATTCGACGTCGCGACCGGTGAGCCCTTCCCGCTGCAGACGATCCGGTGGCAACAACAACTCGACGTAGGGATTCCGTGAGGAGATGAACGACAGATTGCCGTAGTCGTCAGGAAGGGCGTGCACGACGATGGAACCGAGCGGTTTGCCGCTGGTGCCACGCGAACAGAACGCGCGGCCGGCGTGAAGAATTCGACGCTCCTCGGCGAAGAACGGTGCGACCTCTTCGTACAGATCCCAGTCGCAGGATCGTTCCTCGGATGTCGGAGGGGCCGTCAGATCTTCGGGAAGGTTGAATGCGAATCGGCTGACGAGCTTTCCGTCCGGGCCGTACATTTCGACGGATGACGTGATCTGGTAGGCGGCAAGAGCCGTTGTCTGCCAGACCTGGAAGGCGCGATCCGTCAGCATCTCGCCCGGAGTGACTTTCGTGGAGATCAGATCCATGAGCTCCGGGATCCCGTCGATCTGGCTGAGGCTCTGCTGGACCTGCATCTGCACGTTCTGTCGAAGATTCCGAACCTGCGGCGCGTAGGTCGCCTCGACGAATTTCTCCTTGGCGTCGCGCGCCAGCTGCACGACCGTCGGATAGAAAGCAAAGGCGGGCGCAATCATCGGCAGCGTGAGCAGCGTCAGCCGGAAGGCCTGTGAGCCGTGACGATAGCGCGCGGCGAGGCGTCCAGCCGCCATGGCGAGGCTGATCGCGACAACAATGGCCACCAGCAGGGGAAGTGTCTGGGCGCCCCATTGACCGCCGAGCGATTGCCAGGCGAAAAGCGGGATCGTCCAGGCGAGCAACGTCAGCAACCACATGCGCCAGTCGGTTCGCGGAACGCGCCAGCGATGGAGCGCCGCGCGCAGCAGCACGACAGCGAGGCCGATCGCTGTGGCGTGCGCCATCAACAGCCCAACCTGCATCGTCACCCGGGATGCCTCCCACGGATGAAGCGAAAAGTGGAGGAGGTCAAGGTTGGTTTGCGTGATCGTGTCCCTGAGCAGGGCGACGTGACCCAGGAAGACAGCCGCGACGGCGATACCCGCGACCACCTGCGTCGTCAGGAAAGCCAGAGGCGCATCCGAAACTGCGCGCCGGTTCTGGCGTTCGTGCAGGCGCAGTGCCTCGATCGCGAAGAGAAGCAAGGTCACGAGGGCAAGAGCGGCGCCGGTCGTGAGCAGGAAATCGAACGGCGAGGTCAGGAGCGGCCGCAGCAAAGTCGACGCGTACGTCACGCCTGAGAAGATCTGCGCGTCCGACCAATCGGCCGGCGAAGCGGCGCGAAGAACGATCCGGGCGATCACGATTCCAGCACAGATCGACACGAGGGCAGTGACGTACGGCCCCATCGAACGGGCCCGGTTTCGCCAATCAAGCAGCGGGCCCGTGAACAGCAATATCGCGACGGCAATGGCAATGAGGGCGATCGATTGCGTCGCTGCCTGCCAACGGGTTCGCGTGGCCGCGAGCTCGTCCGGATCGATCGTCGCAGTCACCAGACGATTGCCAGCCGGGTCGTCGATGGCGAATGTCGTCGCTCCCGCAACGGTCGGCTCACCCTCGAAGCGCAGCTGCATGGAGACGTCTGCGAGCCAGGTGGGGAAGCGGAAGGTGTGTGTGTCCTGTCCCTGCAAGCCGCTGACACGCCGTCCGGTCGAATCGACGCTGACCGTGACAGGACGCTCGACGGCTATCGTCCCAATGCGGGTGCCGTTCTCGATGACGGGGCGGACGTATATGAGCCGCAGGCCCGAGGCGCCGAGGGCTACAAACCAGGCTTCTGCGCCCTGAAGGCGATCCGCCACGAGCTCGGTTGGACGTCCGGCCCACGCGACCGGCTCGCCATCACCGCCGTAGATCGTCACGGCCGCGTCGTCGGGATCATCCTCGGTGACCACCACTGCGGTGCTGGTCAAGAGTCGTCGCACCGCTCCGTTGTCACCGTCGATTGCGGCGTGAATCGTCGCTGGATCGCCTGACTCGGTTGCCATGTCGCGCAGCCGTCGAGCCATGCGGTCGAACGCGGAGCGGACGTCGGTCTCCACCCGCATTCGCATACCTGCATCGTCGACGCCGAGTACGACACGTTGCGCAAGCCAGCCGGCGGCCAGCACCAGGAGGGCGCAGACCACACCACCAGCCCCGATGCGCAGCAATGAGCGCCAGGACATTAACAACATTGTAGATTTCGACTTGTCGATTGGTGATTAGGTTTGTGACCGAGTACCATTAAATAACCTCAGTGTTCTTCCCCTTTACGCTCAAAGATGTTCTCAAGCGCGGTGCGCTCGTGGCGGCCGCCAACTGGCCCGTCGCTATCGTCCAGGCCACTGCCGATTCGTTGTTCAAGCTTCTGATCGCCGCGCCCCTCATCGGGGGGGTGTTCCTCGTGGCCCTCGTTGTCGGCGCCGAGCCGGTCGAGTTGATGTCGCTCGAGTGGCGGCAGCTGGCGACGACCATTGCATCAACCTTGCTCGTGCGCCCGGCGGTATTGGCCGCCTGGCTCGCAGCACTGGCAGTCGTCCTGGTCGGCGGTTCGCTGTTCGTGTTCCTCGTGAAGGGCGGCACGGTGGGCGTCCTGGCGCGTGGTGAACGTCACGCCGGGCTCATTGAGCGGCCGCCCCTGATCCCCGAATCAGTAACGCGTGCATCGGCCTTCTCGATCGAGACATTCATCGAATGCGCGGCCGGACTGTTTCGGCGCTACGCCAAGCTTGGCCTGGCGTTGAACGCCGTCTATCTCGTCTCCGGCAGCGCGTACTTCGTGTTGTTCGCGCGAACAACGGAAACTGGCTGGGGGATGGCCGCGCTGCTGACGGCGGGTTTCGTCATCTGGATTACGGCCGTCAACTTGTTTTACCTGCTGACCCAAATCGTGATTGCCGCAGACGATTGCTCCGTCTCGGTGGCTGCAAGCCGCGTTGTGACCTTTCTGCAGCGCGAGGCGCGCGCGGTTGGGGGAGTCTTTCTGATCATTCTCGGGCTGGTCGCACTGGCAACCGGAGCCTCCATCCTTGCGACCGCGGCACTGTGGCTTGTGGGGTTCGTGCCCTTCATCGGATTGACGGTGCTTCCCCTTCAACTCCTGGCCTGGGTCCTGCGAGGCCTGGTCTTCCAGTTCATCGCGCTGGCATCTGTCGGCGCGTATCTGAAAATCTACCGCACGGGATCAGGGGAAACGGTCGTGCGTCCGCTTGCGCCAGTCAAGGCGTCATGACCGACTACACAAAGTTCCTTTCACCAACCGGCCGACAACTGACCGAATCCGCTATTCGGCGGATGGGCACGGTCATGGCGCGTACCGGCGACATGGTCTCGTTCGCACCGGGATATCCCGACGCGTCGCTGTTTCCCTGGCAGGAGCTGCGTGAGATCAGCACTGGCTTGCTCGACGGCCACGATGCGGACACGTTGCAGTACGGTCCAACCCGCGGCTACAAGCCGCTCCTTGAATCCGCCTTGAATGTCCTCGAGCACCGGGGCGTTCATGCCACGCTCGACCAGTTGATGGTCACGAGTGGCTCTCAGCAGGGAATCGATCTGATCGCCCGCGTTCTCGTCAGTCCCGGAGATATTGTGCTGGTCGAGCTCCCGACCTTCACCGGCGCGATCGCCGCATTCAAGAACATGCAGGCGGAATTGCGCGGCGTCAGGCTCGAGCACGACGGAATCAGTCTCGACCACCTCGATGAAGTCTGGCAGCGGGCAACACGCGCGGGACGGGCAGTCAAGCTGCTGTATCTCATACCCAACTTCCAGAATCCAACCGGCTCGCTTCTCGGCCTCGGCAAACGCAGTCAGGTACTCGACTGGGCGGAGCGTCGCGATGTCTTGATCGTCGAAGACGATCCGTACGGGTTGTTGTATTTCGACGATGTGGCGACGGAAGCCGAAACGCGACCAATTGCCGCAGACGATCGAAACGGTCGCGTGTTGTACCTGAGTACGGTCTCGAAAATGCTCGCACCCGGTTTCCGGGTTGGCTGGATGAAGGCGCCAGAGGCACTGATCGAGCGGTTCGACACGGCGAAGCAGTCAACGGATCTCACCTCTGGGATCCTCGATCAACACATCGTCCACGAGGCGCTCCGGCTCGGCGTTGCCGACAGGCTCGCGCCCCGATTGCGCGATCTCTATAGACACAAACGGGACGTCATGGCGGGAGCGATCGGCGCCAGACTCGGATCGCGTCTGACCTGGCCGACTCCCAGGGGAGGTTTCTTCCTCTGGGCCACGCTTCCTGAAGGACATACGGACACCGAGCTTCTGGAGCGCGCGCTTCAGCACGGTGTCATCTTCGTCGTCGGCAGCGCCTTCCATGTCGATGGCAGCGGACACGACACCATCAGGCTCTCGTTCTCGGCGCCTTCACCAGAACGCATCGAGGAGGGGGCTCGACGGCTCGCGGAAGCCTTCGGTCAGGGCGTTTCGACAACGACGTAGGCTAAACCCTGCCCGGCTTACTTGGTCCTCTGGGAGCTGGAGGTCGGAGGCGGGAGAGTTGGAATTGAAAAAGGCTCCCTGCTGAGGGGCTTGCCAGGCAGTGTCTGAATCGGGGTAAGCGGAAGCTCCCGAAACATCATGCCGGTTGGCCGAAGCCCGATGGCGCGCGCATCGCGAGTTACCACGACGATGGCAACCCGGAACGGTTCGGGGGTCGTATCAACCAACGGCACACCTTGCGGATCGGCGGCCACCGAGAACATGGCAATCGGCGCTCCAGTCATGGCGTCGAACGTCGTCAAGATGGGATCGTGGCCAGTCACCAGGACGATTCCGCCGAAGGTCAAAGGTGGCGCGATGGTCCGTGTCGTCAGATTGCCTTTCCAAACTTGATTACCGCTTCCGCGCCGGAGGGCGCGAAGGAGGTTATCGAGCGACGCGACGTACACGAAATCGTTGCTGACGGCCGCTCCTACGACGTCGCCCCCGGTGGAAAATCGATAGGCGAGTCGTCCACTCGAGGCATCGAGCGCGTAAAAGTTGTTGTCAGTCGAACCCACGAACACGCGATCGCCCGCAGCGGCTGGCCGGCTCAACACACCAGCGAGCTGCCGCTCCCACTCCAGGTGGCCATCGTGCGCCGCGTAGTGGCTCAGACGATCGCCGCTCACCACGAAGACACCCTCTGAGCTCGCCACCATCGCCGGGGAATTGAGCGCCGATTCGATCGTGTGCCGCCAGACTTCTGATCCGTTCGACTTGTCGAGTGCCAGCAGTTGGTTCGGCTTGGTCAACAGAAAAACGTGGTCACCCTCAGTAGCTGGGGCTGCGATCAGCTCGGCGTCCAGGGGCGTTCGCCAGATCTGTTTGCCGCTCGTCGTCTCGAGTGTTTGAAACTCGTTGGCACCCGCCGCATATAGGACGTCGTCCGACACGATCGGGGCCCATGAGCTGGCGAGTTCGACGGACCACTCGACCTTTCCGGTCTCCCGGTTGAGCGCAACGATTTGTCCCGACTGAAGTGGGATGTATACGCGCATTTCGTCGAGCGCGCCTTGCGCAGATGGCGGGGAGGGAAGCGCGACGGACCATGCGTCCTCTGCCGGAAGCAGCGGTGCCGGCAGTGGTTTGTTGCGCACCGTGTTCTGCTGACCGGCGAGAGCCTGCGGGCAAGCGCCCAAGTATGCACATAGCAATAAGACGTACGTTGGAAGCGTGTGAGCCACTATATGTTGTGGGATAATACCGCGTCCGTTGCTCGGCCGCGGCGCCCGCTGTTGGCGGGGACGGACACTGCAAGGCGCTCCGACGTGTCACACCAGACCATTCTCGTCCTCGACTTCGGTTCGCAGTACACACAGCTCATCGCTCGCCGGCTGCGCGAGTTGTCGGTGTATTCCGAGATTGTCCCTTTCAACACCTCGCTGACAAAGCTGCAAAGCAAGAACCCTGTCGGTCTCATTTTGTCTGGGGGGCCAAGCAGCGTGTCTGACGAAGGCGCACCCATGTGCGATGCCGGCCTCTTCGACCTGGGAATTCCGGTTCTCGGCATCTGCTACGGGATGCAGTTGATGACGCGCACGCTTGGCGGCGAGGTGCGGCGCTCGGGCAATCGGGAGTTCGGACACGCTCACGTGCATGTGGCCCGCAACGGCGGATCCGAAATGCATCGCGAACCGCGCCTCTTTCATCAGGTCCCGACCGAATTCAGGGTGTGGGCCAGCCATGGCGACGATGTGGGGGCAGTACCGCCTGGATTTGCAGTGGCGGCAACGAGCACGACGGCACCGATCGTCGCGATGGAAGCGCCTGAACGTCAGTTGTACGCGCTGCTGTTCCATCCAGAAGTCGTGCACACCGAACATGGTGCCGAGATCCTGCGTAACTTCGCCTACGGTGAATGCGGCTGCACTGGCGACTGGACGATCAGCTCCTTCATCGAGGAATCGACCGAGCGCATTCGCCAACAGGTCGGATCCGGAAAAGTCGTCTGCGGGTTGTCGGGCGGTGTCGACTCTACTGTCGCGGCGATGCTCATTCATCGCGCGATCGGCGATCGACTGACGTGCATCTTCGTCGACAACGGGTTACTTCGCCACGACGAAGCCAATCAGATTCAGAAGCGGTTCCGCGACAAGCGGCATCTGCCGCTCGACTTCGTCGACGCGACCGATCTGTTTCTCGAGCGCCTTGCGGGCGTCACCGACCCCGAGCAAAAGCGGAAGATCATCGGCGGCACCTTCATCGACGTGTTCGAGAAGCGCGCCAACGAGCTTGGAGGCTTTGGCTTCCTCGGGCAGGGCACGCTCTATCCCGATGTGATCGAATCAGCGTCCGTCCATGGTCCTGCCGTCGTGATCAAGAGTCACCACAACGTCGGCGGACTCCCTGAGCGGATGAACTTCAAGCTGGTCGAACCGCTTCGCGATCTGTTCAAGGACGAAGTCAGGCGCGTCGGTCAGGACCTGGGGCTGGAGCGGGAGTTCGTCGTGCGTCAGCCGTTCCCGGGACCAGGGCTGGCTGTCCGCCTGCTTGGCGAGATCACGAAGCCGCGCCTCGACTTGTTGCGGGCCGCTGATCGCATCGTTGCCGACGAGATCCGCAAAGCGGGATGGTACGAGCGGCTGTGGCAGAGTTTTGCCGTGCTGCTGCCTGTCCAGAGCGTCGGCGTCATGGGCGACACGCGCACCTACGAGTACACGGTCGCGATCAGAGCAGTCGAGAGCCTCGATGGCATGACAGCCGACTGGGCACGACTGCCGCACGATTTGCTCGCGGCGATCTCGTCGCGCATCGTCAACGAGGTCCGCGGCATCAATCGCGTGGTATACGACATCTCATCGAAGCCACCCTCGACAATCGAGTGGGAATGATCCTGTAATGCCCGAATTCACTCATCTTCATCTTCACACCGAGTTCTCGCTGCTCGACGGCGCCTGTCGCATCGACGAGCTGCTCGACGAGGCGGTGAAGCTGAAGATGCCGGCGCTCGCCGTGACCGAGCACGGCAACATGTTCTCGTCGGTGGTCTTTCACGATCACGCGCGCGAGCGTGGCCTGAAACCGATCCTTGGATGCGAGGTCTATGTCGCGCAGGGGAGCCGATTCGACAAGAGCGGCCCACAGACGGAGACGAACCATCTCGTTCTGCTCGCCGAAACCACCGAGGGCTACAAGAATCTGATCAAGCTGGTGTCAGCCGGCTACACCGAAGGGTTCTACTACCGGCCCCGTATCGACAAGGATCTGCTGGCCCGCCATTCCACCGGCCTCATCGGCCTGAGCAGCTGTCTCAAAGGTGAGGTCGCGAGCGCGCTCAAAGTGGAGCAGGCGCGGCCAGCGCTCGAGGCCGCGGCCCGGCTGCGTGACATCCTCGGCCAGAACAACTTCTTCCTCGAAATGCAGTATCAGGGCATCGAGGAGCAGAAGGTCGTCAATCGCGGCATCATCCCGCTTGCTCGTGAGCTCGAGTTGCCGCTCGTTGCGACAAACGACGTCCATTACCTGCGCCAGGGCGATTACCAGCCACACGACATCCTCCTCTGCATCGGCACCGGCAAGACGGTCAACGATGCCCAGCGCCTGCGCTACACCGGCGATCAGTTCTTTCTGAAGACGCCCGACCAGATGGCGGCCGTCTTCAAGGATCACCCCGAGGCGCTGCGCAACACGATGCTCGTGGCAGAGCGCTGCAACGTCACGATTCCCAAGGGACAGAATCACCTGCCCTCGTTCGGCGTGCCCGAAGGGTTCACGCTCGACGAGTACTTCGAGCACGTGGCGCGCGAAGGCTTGGCGCAGCGAATGGTGCGCCTGCAGCAACTGGCAGGCTCCGGGCGTTTGCGGCAATCGATCGACGAGTACTCCCGCCGTCTCGACTACGAGATCGCGATGATCAGGAAGATGGGGTACTCCGGTTACTTCCTCATCGTCTGGGACTTCATCCGTTACGCGCGTGAGGAGGGCATCCCAGTTGGACCGGGACGAGGGTCGGCCGCCGGATCGCTCGTGGCGTGGTGCATGCGTATCACCGACGTCGATCCTCTCGACTTCGACCTGATCTTCGAGCGCTTCCTCAATCCCGAACGCGTGTCATTGCCCGACATCGACGTCGACTTCTGCGAACGACGTCGCGGCGAGGTGATCGACTACGTCACCCGTAAGTACGGCCGGGAGAACGTGGCCCAGATCATCACCTTCGGCACCATGAAGGCCAAGGCGGTGGTGCGGGATGTCGGGCGCGCGCTCGACATGCCGTACGCGGACGTCGACCGCATCGCCAAGCAGATCCCGCCGGCGCTCGACATGACGCTGGACAAGGCGCTCACCGAGAACCCGATCCTCAAGGACATGGTGACGAAGGACGCCAAGGTCAAGGAGGTCATCGACATCGGGAAGCGCCTCGAGGGGATGTCGCGTCATGCCTCGGTACACGCAGCCGGCGTGGTGATCGCGCCGGGCCCCATCACCGACTACGCGCCACTCTACAAAGGGGCGCGCGACGAAATCACGACGCAGTGGAACATGAAAGAGGTCGAGCGCATCGGCCTCTTGAAGATGGACTTCCTCGGACTGAGCACGCTGACGCTCATTCGTGATTGTCTCGGGGAGATCAAGCGCACCGAAGGCATCGACCTCGACATCGATGCGATCCCGCTCGATGATCCGAAGACGTACAAGGTGTTCGGCGAAGGAGCCGCATTCGGGATCTTCCAGTTCGAAAGTTCGGGCATGCGAGAACTGCTCCGCAAGGCCAAGCCGGAGCGTCTCGACGACCTGATTGCCTTGAACGCCCTCTATCGCCCGGGTCCGCTCAAGTCAGGGATGGTGGACGACTGGGTCGCGCGCAAGCAGGGAAGGACCGAGGTGAAGTACGAGCTGCCGCAGCTCGAACCGATCCTCTCGGATACCTATGGCGTCATCGCCTACCAGGAACAAGTCATGCGCATTGCGCAGGCGCTTGCCGGCTTCAGCCTTGGACAAGCCGACGTCCTGCGCAAGGCGATGGGCAAGAAGGATCCCAAGGTCATGGCGAAGCAGCGCGAGGCCTTCATGGAAGGGGCGCGCGCGAAGGGAGTCAACGAGAAGAAAGCAACCAAGATCTTCGACCTGATGGAATACTTCGCCGGGTACGGCTTCAACAAGTCGCACTCGACCGCTTACGCTTTCCTCGCTTACCAGACCGCGTATCTCAAGGCGAACTACCCATGGCACTTCGCCGCCGCGTTGCTGACGATCGAAGCGCAGAACACGGACAAGCTCGCGATGTATCTGGCTGAGAGCCGGGATCGCGGCATTCCGGTTCTCCCACCGGACATCAACGAGAGTCAGCTGCACTTTTCCGTCGAACCGGGGAAGGGGGTTCGTTTCGGCCTGACGGCGATCAAGGGCCTCGGCGACGGAGCGATCCGGGTGATCCTCGACGCGCGCGCACGGCTTGGCGGAAAGATCCCCTCACTCCATGCCTTGTGCGAGGAGCTCGATCTCCGTCTCGCCAACAAGCGCGTGTTCGAAGCGCTGGTCAAAGCTGGCGCCTGCGATTCGCTGGTGGGGGGCACGACGCATGCGCCGCTGCGGGAGCCGCTCAACGTCATTCGCGCGCGGCTCTTTGCCGCGATCGACGGCGCTTGCGACCATGGCAGCCGGCTGCAGCGAAACAAGGATCTCGGCCAGGTCGACCTGTTCGGCGGCGACGCCGAGAACGCCGGTCCCACCATTGTTCCGCTGCCGGACGTCGCACCATGGTCTGAGATCGAGCAACTGACATACGAGAAGGAGACTCTCGGGCTGTACTGGACGGGACACCCGATGGATCGCTACGCTGACGACCTTCGGGAATACGGCGCCCGGACAACGGCCGATCTCGTGCCCAGGCGAGAAGCCGCGTCCGTGACCATCGATGAAGGTGAGGAGGCGGCCGGAGAACCGATCGCAAGGACCGAAGGTGGAACCGCTCCGGGCAACGGCCGGGTCGCCGAAGACATCTCCATCGGCGGCATCGTGTCCGGCCTCCGTCCGTTGAAGACACGCAAAGGCGACCGGATGTGCGTCCTCACGCTCGATGATGCCGCCGGCAGCATCGAGGTCGTCGTCTTCCCCGAAACATTCAAGCAGCACGGGCACTACGCCGAGAATGGCCGCAGCGTTCTCGTCAACGGTCGCTTTGAACACGATGACGAATCGGTTCGGCTCCTGGCCACCGAAATCGCGCCGATCGAGATGGTGAGAGAACGGCTCGCCAAGTCTGTGGCCATTCGACTCTCGATGCCGCCGCACGGCCGGGCGACCTTCGAGCGGCTGCTGGAATTACTCGCGCAACACAAGGGCGACCGCCGGGTGGCGTTCGTGATTCTCGAACAGGATCGGCACCTGCGCGTGACCGCCGATGTCAGCGGTATCCGCGTCCGCCCGTCAGAGCGCCTGGTGTCGGAAGTCGAGAAGATCTGCGGGTCGGGTTCAGTCAGCCTTCGGTGAAGTGACCTGCGCTGTCACGGTGCAGAACGATAACTGGTTCAGCTCGCTTGTGTTGGTAGTTTCAGCCGACGCACGGCTGACAAGACGACCGGCTTTGCTAAGGGTTGCGCATCTCAAAATCGCCCACACAAGCGAGTCTGCCGAGTAACGTAGGAGCCCGATGCCGCCCGATACACTCGAGTTCGAAGAACCGATTGCTGTTCTGCTGAAGGAGATCGAGGCGCTGTCGATGCTCCCGTCCACGGCAGAACGTCAGCGCTCGATCGACAGCCTCTACGCCAGGGTCGAGTCGATCCGCGCCGATATCTACAAGACCCTCACGCCGTGGCAGCGCGTCCTGGTCGCGCGTCATCCAAACCGGCCAACAGTCCTCGACTACGTGAGTCGCCTGTTCACCGACTTTGTCGAAATCAGCGGCGACCGGCGCTTTTCCGACGATCACGCCATCGTGACCGGGTTCGCGCGCTACAAGGACGAACCCGTTCTCGTCGTGGGACACCACAAGGGCGGGGGAGACACGAAGCAGAAGATTTACCGCAACTTCGGTTATGCCAGGCCGGAGGGATACCGCAAGGCGCTTCGCGCGATGAAGCTCGCTGAAAAGTATCAGCGGGCGGTCATCGCGTTCATCGACACGCCGGCGGCGTATCCCGGCATCGAATCGGAAGAACGTGGCATCTCGGAAGCGATCGCCGTCAACCTGCGGGAAATGGCCGCGCTCGACACACCGATCATCGTGATCGTGCATGGAGAGGGGGGAAGCGGCGGCGCCCTCGGGCTCGCTGTTGGTGACCGGATCCTCATGCACGAGTTCGCTATCTACAGCGTGATTCCGCCGGAGGGGTGCGCGGCGATCCTCTGGCGCGACGCCGGACGGAAAGTCGAGGCCGCCGAAGCGCTCAAGCTCACTGCACCCGATTTGTTGCGGCTCGGTCTGGTCGACGAGATCGTCTCGGAGCCCGCGGGTGGCTCTCACACCAACCCCGATCGCGCCGCGGCGCTGCTCGATACCGCGCTTGCTCGCGCGTTGGCTGACGTCTCGGCGATGACATCGTCGGCACGGCTGGAATCCCGTTACCAGAAGTGGCGAAAGATGGGCAGCGTGGGGATTGCGGAGTGATTCAGCGACTGTGGCAGCCTCTCCACTGTGATGACGCGCAAGCCGAGGCGCTGGCCCGCGAGTTGGGAATCGCGCCGGTAACCGCTCGACTGCTGTGCATCCGCGGCATCTCGGATGTGACCGAGGCCCGGCGATTTCTCTCTCCATCTCTCGACGATTTGCTCGACCCGTTCGCGCTGACCGACATGTCCGTCGCTGTCGAACGCATCCTCGCCGCGATTGCCAAAGGCGAACGCATCGCCGTGCACGGCGACTACGACGTCGACGGGGTGACATCCACGGTGATACTCCGGCGCGCGCTGGAATTGCTCGGAGCCGATGTCATTCACTTCATCCCAGAGCGTTTGCGAGATGGATACGGGCTGCAGCCGGCGTCACTCGATCGACTCGCTGCAGAGAAGGTTCATCTCGTGATTTCGGTCGACTGCGGCATCCGCGGCGTTGAAGCAGCGGCGCATGCGAGAGCGCTGGGGCTGGACTTGATCATCACCGATCATCACGAGCCGGACACCGAGCTGCCGCGCGCCTTCGCGGTCATCAACCCGAAGCGTCACGACTGCAGCTATCCCGAAAAGAATCTTGCAGGCGTCGGTGTTGCGCTCAAGCTGGTGCAGGCGTTGTGCGCTCGCTCGGGCCGCAGTCACTGGATTCCCGCCTTCGTGAAGGTGGCGGCCATAGGAACGCTGGCGGACGTTGTGCCGCTGACGGGCGAGAATCGCGTCATCGCCAAACTCGGCCTCGAAATGCTGTCCAGGGGACCGCACAAGATCGGATTGCGGGCGCTTCTCGAGGTCTGCGGTCTCACCGGCAAGGAAATCGACAGCTATCACATCGGCTTCGTCCTGGCTCCGCGTGTGAACGCGGCCGGTCGAATGAGCACTCCAGATATCGCCGCACGGCTCCTGCTCGCCTCGAGCGACGGCATGGCGGAGGAGGCACGGCAGTTGGCCGAGCAGCTCAACTCCGAGAATCTCCGTCGGCAGGAAGAAGAAGCCGACATCGTCGCTCAGGCCCGCAAGCTGGTGGAGACCGATCTCGAAGTCGGATCGCGTACGGTGATCGTGGTCGCGGGAGAGGGCTGGCACCGCGGCGTCATCGGCATCGTCGCCTCGAAGCTCGTCGACACATTTCATCGCCCCGCTATCGTGATCTCGACCGACGGCGAAATCGGTCATGGGTCCTGTCGCAGCATTCCATCGTTCAACATGTTGGCTGCGCTCGAATCGTGCGCCGATGCGATGGTCAAGTTCGGCGGCCATAAACAGGCTGCCGGCCTCACCATCGAGTCGTCACGGCTGCGCGAACTGCGCGCCCGCATCAACGACTACGCGGAAGAACGCTTGCATCCCGACGATCTCCGCCCTCGAATCTGGATCGATGGCTCGCTCACGTTCCGATCGATTAACGAGCAGGTCGCGTCAGACATGACGATGCTCGCACCATTTGGGGCGGGAAATCCCAGACCCGTATTCCACGCCAGCCGCGTGGAGGTCGTCGACGGACCTCGCCGGATCAAGGACCGCCACCTCAAGATGGCCTTCCGGCAGGATGGACGGATCATGCGCGGCGTCGCCTGGCGCGCCATCGAACGGGAGAGCTTCGTCAGCGAACACCGCTCCGCTATCGACCTCGCCTATTCCCTGGAGCAGGACACCTGGAACGGTGAGCGCTTCCTGCAGCTTTCCGTGGCCGACTTCAGGGAGCCAGAAAGCTGACGGGTGCTATCCTGTACCAGCTGAATGACTTCTTGGCAGAAGCGCCTCCGGATCGGGCTGGCCATCTTCGGCATCGTGTTTGCCGGCTTCGTCTATCGATCCATTGGCGAGCGCCGCGCCCCACCGCCGGTGCAACCGGTTGACCGGCTGGATCCCAAGGCAATTTCTGAAGCAAAGGGATCGTCGGCCGAGCAGATACGCGGTACCAAGCGCGAATTCGAGATCAAATCCGAGCGCTTCCTGAGCTACGGAGACGGCTCGACCAAGTACTTCAACATCGAGATCACTGTTCGACGGGACGAACGTGTGTTCGTCGTCACGGCCAAGGAAGCCTCTGCAGGGGCAAACGAGGTGGAACTCGCGCTGACCGGTGGTGTGAAGGTGAAGGTCAGCGACGGCCTCGAGCTCCTCACCGATCACGCGACATTCAACCAGAACGAGGCAGTCGCGCGCGCTCCTGGAGACGTCACCTTCACAAAGGGTCTGATGTCTGGCTCCGGATCCAATGCTACCTACAATCAGAAGGCCGACGTCCTGACTATTGCGGAACGCGCGAAGGTCGTCGTCACGGAGCAGTCGGGAAAAGTCTCCTTCGACGGCAGCGCCGGCAGCGCCACGCTCGATCGGATCCAGGATCTGCTCTTCATGGAGTCGACTGTCCACATCCTCCGGGATTCGCAGACGATCGACGCCGGGAAGGTCATGGCCCGTTTGTCGATGAACGAAGACATCATCACGTATCTCGAGCTTCGCGGAAACGCAAGCAGTCAGGGCGGCAGCGGCCCGCTTCAGTCGATGAAGGCCGAGGCCATCGACCTCGACTACACCGACGATGGCACGATGCTCGAGCGAGCGATTCTGAATGGAGCGGCAAGCTTCACGACTGCTCCAGATGAGCATGCCTCATCTCGCAGGTTGAGCGGCGGCGGGCTCGACGTCCAGATGGCCGCGGATGGAACCGTCAAGACTGTCATCGGCCGAGACGGGGTACAGCTCGATCTTCCCGAGGCGAACGGCACACCACCTCGAAGCATTCGCTCGCGAACCCTCGATGCGGGCGGAGAGACGGGCAATGGACTCAACTCGCTGCGTTTTCGAGGCGACGTGGTGTTTCAGGAGACCAGCGGGCGCGGCGCGCCGTCACGCGAAGTGCGCGCGCAATCGCTGGCGGCCTCGCTCGAGGGTGACCGGCTGGGTGAGGCGCTCTTCGGTGGCGGCGTGTCGTTCAAGGAGCAAGGTTTCGACGCGGGTTCGTTCGACGCTTTGTATAACCCCGTGCAGAACGCACTGCGTCTGTGGAGCGAAAGTGGTGCGAGGCCGTACGTCACCGACGACCAGATCCATGTCGAAGCGCGCCAGATCGACGCCTCGCTCGACAACCACGGCATGATGGCGCAAGTGAACGTAAGGACGTCGCTCAAGGGCCGGTCGTCAACAGCCAAAGACTCCGATACTGGCCGCCTTCCGGGCCTTCTGAAGGAAGGGCAACCAGCAAGCATCAACGCGGATCGACTCGATTACAAGGGCGGTAATGGTCGTGCGGAGTACACGGGCAATGCGACGCTGGTCCAGGGCGATACCGCCATTCGCGGAGATGCCATCGTCCTTGATCGCGAAAAGGGCGACATGGTGGCGTCCGGATCGGCGCGTTCCACGTTGACCCTCGATACGGGCCGGACGGACGGGCGCGGTGACGAGATCCGGTATGAAGAGGCAAAACGGACGGTGACCTACAGTATCAACCCGGTCGCACCGACAAGCGGACTGACGGTCAGTGCGCCTCTGACCCAGGTGAGCGGACCCGACGGAGATTTGCGCGCCGAGCGCATCGAAATCGTTCTGGCAACTGGTGCGAACGCCGTCGACCGTCTCGAGGCGTACAACAGGGTAACGATGGTCCTGGGGTCGCGGACGGCAACAGGCGGACGCATGACGTATCACGCGAAGGAAGAGCGCTACGTCATGTCGGGTACCGGCGCCGACTCGGTGTCGATCCGTGAGTCCTGCCGCGACACCACAGGGCGAACGCTGACGTTTTTCAAGTCGACCGAGAGAATTCTCGTCGATGGCAACGAGACACGCCGCACCGAGACCAAGCCGTGCACGCCACGATCCCCAGCTCCAGCCCAGCCATCGCCAGTCGCGCGATGACGTCCACGCTGCGGACGCGTGAGCTCACCAAGTCGTACGGTGGCCGCACAGTCGTTCGCGGCATCAGCATCGAGGTCGGCTCCGGTGAAATCGTTGGATTATTGGGGCCGAACGGCGCGGGGAAAACCACGACCTTCTACATGACGGTGGGACTCACGGCGCCGGATTCCGGGCGCGTTCTGCTTGACGAGGAAGACCTCACCAACGCCCCGATGTATGCGCGCGCACGAAAAGGCATCGGTTACCTGCCTCAGGAGCCGTCGATTTTCCGCGGGCTGACGGTCGAGCAGAACATCCTCGCCATTCTCGAGACTCTGGGTCTCGACAAACAAACGCGACAGGAGCGTCTGCACGCGCTCCTCGCCGAACTCCACCTGACGCCGCTGAAATCGGCGCCGGCTCACACGCTGTCTGGCGGCGAGCGCCGCCGGGCCGAGATCACGCGCGCGTTGGTCATGTCACCAAGGTTCATTCTTCTGGATGAGCCGTTCGCGGGCATCGATCCGATCGCCGTCAGCGACATCCAGAACATCGTGTTTCACCTGAAGGACCGCGGCATCGGCGTCTTGATCACGGATCACAACGTTCGTGAAACGCTTCGGATAACGGACCGGGCCTACATCGTCCATGACGGCGTCATTTTTCGGAGTGGAACGCCGGAATCGCTCGCCGCGGATGAGGACGTGCGCCGGATTTATCTGGGGACCGAGTTCCGGTTGGACTAAGATGGATTACAGGTTCTCCGGCTGATGGCCATCTCACAGAAACTACACACAAAGCTCGTTCAGAAGCTCATTCTGACGCCCTCGCTGCAGCAGGCCATCAAGCTGCTGCCGATGTCAACGCTCGAGCTGTCGGAACTGCTGAACCAGGAGATGGTCGAGAACCCGATGCTCGAGGAGGTTCCTACGGAGGAGCTCCAGCCGGTTGAGGCGACCCCCGAAAAGCAGGAGGAGAAGCCTACAGAGAAGAAGACCGACTCGTGGGATGACCAGGACTACGAGTACTTCTTCGGCGATTACCTTGACGACGGGTATCGGCCGCGAACACCGACGGAGGTCAAGGAACTGCCCCCGATCGAGAACACGCTGTCGACGGGACAGTCGCTCTCCGATCACCTGCTCTGGCAGTTGTCGATGCAGACCGACGAACCGGTCATTCGAGAGATCGGCGAGGCCATCATCGGCAACCTCGATGATGATGGCTACCTCGTGGCAACGGTGGAAGAACTCGCCGGCATGGGCCCATGGCCGATGGAGGAAGTGGAGCGCGCGCTGAAACTGGTGCAGGGTTTTGATCCAATTGGCGTCGCGGCGCGCGATCTGCAGGAATGCCTCTTGTTGCAGCTGCGGCACCTGGGGATGGCAGGAACGCCGGCCGATCAAATCGTGACCGAGCACATGCGGCTTCTGCAGAATCATCAGGTCCCGGAGCTGGCACGGAAGCTCGGTCTCTCGATCGACGATCTCAAGCAGCACATCGAGTTGATCCGGCATCTCGATCCGAAACCTGGCAGTCGCTACAACCCGTCGCAATCGCAGTACGTCATTCCCGACGTCTACATCGTCAAGATCGAAGATCAATACGTGGCGGTCCTGAACGAGGAAGGGCTGCCGCAACTCCGGATCAGCCCCGTCTACCGTCGATTGCTGGACAAGAACGCGGCGGAGAACACCGACGAGACTCGCGCCTACGTGAAGGACAAGTTCCGCTCGGCGTTGTGGCTGATCAAGTCGGTGGAGCAGCGTCAGAAGACCATCCACAAGGTCGCCTCGAGCATCATCAACTTCCAGCGTGACTTCCTCGATCACGGCATCGAGTACCTGCGGCCGCTGGTCCTGCGCGACGTGGCCAACGACATCGGCATGCACGAGTCGACGGTCAGTCGTGTCGTGACGAACAAGTACATGCACACGCCGCAGGGCGTGTTCGAGATGAAGTACTTCTTCCACAGCGGCATCTCGAGCTCGTACGGGGAAGCGGTGTCCTCCGTCACCATCAAGCAGCGCATCCGCAAGATCATCGAGCAGGAAGATCCGAGGAAGCCGTTGAGTGACTCGAAGATTGTCAGCATCCTGCAACGCGAGGGCCTGGAGCTCGCGCGCAGGACGATTGCGAAATATCGAGAAGAGCTCAAGATTCCCACATCCAACCAACGCAAGGTGCTGTACTGAGACCTCGGGCCTCGGCCCTGAGTGGATTGCGGTCGCTATGCGGCTCGAACTGACAGGACGACATCTCGGCGTCACCCCGGTCATGCGAGCGCTCGTCGAGGAGCGAATCGATCACACGCTTCGCCTGCTCAACGACAGCGCTGTCTCCGCGCACGTCGTGCTCACGCGCGAGCGCGCACGAATTCGGGCAGAAGTGACCTTGCACGCGCGCCGCGAGCGGTTTCTGCACGGCGAGGCGACCGGTCAGAACATCGAGCTGGCGATCAACAGCGCGGCCGACAAGGTCGACCAGCAGGCGCGAAAGCTGAAAGGGAAGCGAGACGGGCGCAAGCGAGGTCCGTCGGCCGTCAAGGCGGCGTCGGCGTCAATCGACGCGGCACCGCGGTCGACATCCACCCCGCGGCGCCGAATTATTCGCGCCCGGCAGTACGCCGTCAAACCGATGTCGGTGGAGGACGCGGCCGTCGAGATCGATGATGCCGCCGATGCGTTCATCGTCTTCCGCAATTCGGCAACCGATACGATCACCGTGTTGTTTCGCAGGTCGGACGGCAATCTCGGCCTGATCGAGCCGGAGGCGTAGGCGGCCGCACGATGGCGGAGCCCGTATTGACGGTCGCGGGCCTGGTCGATCGCGGTTCAGGCCCGGCGAGTCTGTCGCTCGAGCTGTTGAGCGGAGCGCGCGGACTCGAGCGCCGCATCGTTAGTCCGTACATTCAGAAAACCGGCCTGGCTCTTGCCGGGTTCCACGAGTATCTCCGTCCCGGGCGCATCGTCGTATTCGGCGAAAGCGAGGTGCGCTATCTCGAGAGCCTGACGCACGACGCACGCGTCGCCGTGTTGCACACGACCTTCAGTCACGATATTCCCTGCGTGCTGATCACCGGCGGATGGGATGCGCACGAAGACCTGCGGTCGGCCGCCGATCATCACCAGGTGCCACTCCTGCGCACGTCGGTGTCGACGCCTGTGGCCATCTCGCGGATCAGTGCGCTGCTCGATGACGCGCTCGCCGTTCGCGAGATCATCCATGGTGTCCTCATGGACGTCCTGGGCCTCGGCGTCTTGATCATCGGTGACAGCGGCATCGGCAAGAGCGAGTGTGCCCTGGATCTGGTCGTCCGCGGTCATCGGCTTGTGGCTGACGATACGGTGCAGATCAGGCGCCGGGGCGATTCGGTGATCCTCGGTGCCTGTCCCGAACCGACGCGGTTTCACATGGAGCTGCGCGGTCTGGGCATCATCAATATTCGCGACCTGTTCGGTGTGGCGGCTACACGTGCCGCGAAGCGAGTCGAGCTCGTCGTGCAACTCGAACGGTGGGACGTGCATCGGGAATACGACCGCCTCGGTCTCGATGAGAACGTGTACGAGCTGTTCGGCGTGAAGGTGCCGCTGATCTGCATGCCGGTCGCTCCGGGCCGCAATCTCTCCACGCTGGTCGAAGTGGCAGCGAGAAACCAGTTGCTGCGTTCGCGTGGCCTCAACGCCGCGCGCGACTTCGTCAACCGGCTCGAACAACAGCTGCAGGACGAGGAGAGCGAGTCCGACCCTGAAGAAGAGCCTCGCTCCGGAGGGTCGCGATGAGTCCTCGTCGACCCAGCGGGAGGGCACAGAAACGCAAACGCTCTACCCGTCACTCGACACGGTTCATGGTCGTAACGGGCCTGTCAGGCTCCGGCAAGACACATGCTATTCATGCGCTCGAGGACCTTGGGTACTTTTGCGTCGACAATCTTCCCACGCAGCTCATCCCGACCTTCGCTGAGCTGTGCACGCGCGGCGAAGCCGGCCTCGAGCGGGTGGCGATCGTCGTCGATGTCCGGGAACGCGGGTTCTTGACTCACTTTCCACCGATCTATCGCAAGCTTCGCAGCGTTCCTGGCGTTGACGCCAAACTGATCTTCCTCGAAGCCAATCGCTCCGCCCTCGTCCGGCGATTCAGCGAGACACGCCGGCCGCACCCGCTGGCGCCCGACCGTTCGGTGGCCGAGGGTATTGACGAGGAGCGCACGAAGATGCTGGCGATTCGAGCCATCGCCGACGTCATCCTCGACACCTCGAACCTGACCGTCCACGAGCTGCGCGACGTCTTCGGGAACATGATGCGCAGCGAGGGTGGTCGCGCCGACATGGTCGTGAACCTGCTTAGCTTCGGGTTCAAGCATGGCGCCCCCGCCGAGGCCGATCTGGTGTTCGATGTGCGGTGTCTGCCGAACCCGCATTTCGTCGACCGCTTGCGTCATCTGACAGGACGCGACCCCAAGGTCGTGCGGTTCATGCGGAAGCACCAGGTCACGAAGGATTTCATCGATCGCCTGACGCAGTTTCTGAAGTTCGCCTTGCCACACTATGTATCCGAAGGCAAGAGTTACCTCACTGTTGCCATCGGCTGCACTGGAGGGCAACATCGATCGGTGATGATCGCGGAAGCGCTCAAGCGGTCGCTGGACCACACGCCAGGAGTGCGGATGCGCGTGAAACATCGCGATGGGTAACGAGCGAGTGGGGGTCGCATCATGATCGGGGTCGTCGTCGTGACCCACGGGCAACTGGCGACTGAGCTCGTCAACGCGGCTGAGACCATTGTCGGCGACCTGCCCGGATTTGCGGCCGTGTCCATCGGTTGGCACGAGGATACCGAAGATGCCCGTCACGAGATCGAGCAGGCCATCACGCGCGTCAACAAGGGTGGAGGCGTGTTGATCCTCACGGACATGTTCGGGGGAACACCGTCGAATCTGGCGATGTCGTTCCTGGCGCAGGGGAGCGTCGAAGTCATCACGGGAGTGAACCTGCCGATGCTCATCAAGCTCGCAAATCTGTCCGAGCAGGACGACGTGCTCACGGCAGCGCGCGAGATTCGTGGGCAAGGCCGCAACGCGATCTGGGTGGCATCCGATCTCCTGCGTGGGGAGAAAGCGTAGAAGTCGGCAATTGGAGATTCGGAGATGGTCGTTTGACATCTCGATCCGTGACGGTCGTGAACCAGCTCGGGCTGCATGCCCGCGCCGCGGCCAGGTTCGTTCACCTCGCGACGCGATTCGAATCGCGAATACGCGTGGGGCGTGACTCGAAGGTCATGGATGGAAAGAGCATCATGGGCATTTTGTTGTTGGCGGCTTCGCGCGGGACGACGCTGACGGTGATGGCAGAGGGTCCGGACGAGGATCGTGCCGTAGCGGCGCTCGCCGAGCTCGTCGAATCAGGATTTGGTGAGGAATCGTGGAGCGCTTGAACGGCATCGGCGTATCGCCCGGCGTCGCCGTGGGGCCGGCGCTGGTCGCGATTCAGCGGACCCAGGTGCTGCGCTTTCCCGTCGGGCCAGACGGGGTGGCGCGTGAGCTCTCGGCGCTCGAGCGCGCCCGTCAACGATCGCGCAGCCAGCTCGAACAGATCCGGCGTCGCATCGCGACCGCTCGCGGCGCCGATCTGGCCGCGATTTTCGACGCGCAACTGCTCATGCTCGACGACCCGATTCTGGTCGGGCGCGCGGCAGCAGTGGTGCGCAACGAACGCGTCAATGCGGAATGGGCCGTGCAGCGGGCGCTCGACGAAGCGGCGGCTGTGTTCGACGGCATCGACGATCCGTACCTGCACGAACGCAAGGGCGACCTGCACGATGTCGCCGGCCGGCTGCGCATGAACCTGCGTGACGACAAGGGCGGGGCACGCGACAGGTTGCAGGATCTCGATGCGCCGTGCGTCCTCATCGCTGACGAGTTGACCCCGTCGGTCGTGGCGCAACTCGACTGGACGCGAATCAAGGGGTTCGCGACGGATGCGGGCAGCCGCACGTATCACACGGCGATCCTCGCGCGCTCGCTCGGGGTCCCCGCCGTCGTCGGGCTTCACGACGTCAGCCGGCGCGTGCCGCCCGGCGCGTCCGTGATTATCGACGGAGAGACCGGTGACGTCGTGATCGATCCGACGCCGGCGCTGTGGCACGAGGCTGAAGGGCGGGCGACAACGACGCGGGTGACCGTCGTTGCGCACGACGTCGACGGCCCGCTTCAGACCAACGACGGCGAGGCCATTGTCCTCCACGCCAACATCGAGCGATCGGACGATGTTCCGACCGCATTGAGCGCGGGCGCTCAAGGGATCGGCCTGTATCGATCCGAGTTCATGCTGGTCGGCGGCCCTCCCGACATGGCGGCCGAAGACGAGCAGTATCACGAGTACCGGCAGCTGGTGGAACGCATGGAAGGGCGGTCGGTCACCATCCGGACCTTCGACGTCGACGAACGTCAACTCGCGCGGCCGCTGGTCGATGCAGCGCTCGACGCGCGCTGGTTCCCTGAGCCGCAGCGAAGTGGACACGCAGGGCTGCGTGGCGTCCGGTTCGGTTTGGCCCAGCCGCGCATCTTCAAGACACAGCTTCGCGCGCTGCTTCGGGCGGCGGTGCACGGTCCGCTGCGCATCATGTTCCCGTTCGTGGCGTCGGTGCAGGAGGTGCGTGACGCGCGGGCTCTGTTGCTCGAGTCTCAGGAGGAGCTCAGATCGCGCGGAATCACCGTGCCCGGGGTGCCGGTCGGCATCATGATCGAGGTCCCGTCTGCCGCCTTCACAGCATCGTTACTGGCGAAGGAAGCGGACTTCTTCACGATCGGAACGAACGATCTCATCCAGTACACGCTGGCCGTGGACCGGACCGATGACCGTGTGTCGAACCGCTATGAGCCGCTTCATCCGGCGGTGTTGCGGCTGATACGCCATGTTCGCCGCGCGGCGACACGCGAGGGTATTCCCGTCTCAGTGTGTGGAGAGATGGCGTCGGATCCGCTGCTGCTGAAGCTGCTGATCGGATGCGGGCTCCGTGAGTTCAGCATGACGCCCGGTGCCATTCCGATGGCGCGACGCGTTGTGAAGGACACCAGCGCCCACCAGATGATTCGCGTCGCCGCCCGGGTGCTGACACTGGCTACCGTGGAAGAGATCGAGCGCTACCTGGAAGAAGAGGTGACGAAGAACGAGGTCGGAAGAGAGGGATAAGGAGTGGAGAACACCGTCACGCGCGTCGAGAAGCCGTGGGGATACGAGCTACATTGGGCCAAGACCGCGCGGTATGTAGGGAAGATCATCCATATCAACGCCGGGCACGCGTTGAGCCTGCAGTACCACAATCTGAAAGAGGAAACGATCTACCTTCATTCCGGCAGATTGCTCTACGAGATCCAGGTCGATGGTCAGCTGAAGAAGATCGAAATGAAGCCTGGCGATTCGATCCATGTGACGCCGAAGACCGTGCATCGTATGACGGCGATCGAGGATTGCGATGTGCTCGAGGCATCGACGCCAGAACTCGACGACGTCGTCAGATTGGAAGATCGATACGGGCGACAGGGAACGTAAGAATCCACGCGGGGGCTGAAGCCCCCGCGCTACACACTGTTGACGGGTCGGAGTGCCACGTCGCGTAGAGCGCAGGCTTAGGAGCCTGCGCGGGAGATTCGATCATCAGAACGGGATATCGTCGTCCGTAATCGGCTCCATCGGCGGCTCGTCTCCGCCACCAGGCGGGTGAGAGCCACCACGATCCATCCCGCCACCACGCCCGCCCCCACCGCCGCCGAGGAGAGTGACGCGGTCAGCCTTGATCTCCGTCGTGTACCGCTTGTTGCCGTCCTTGTCATCCCATTGCCGCGTCTGCAGCCGGCCTTCGACGTAAATCTGTTTTCCCTTCGTCAGGTACTCCTGCAGACTCTCAGCCGTCTTTCCCCAGAGCACGATGCGGTGCCACTCGGTCTTCTCCTGACGCTGATTGTTCCGGTCGTTCCAGACCTCGGTGGTCGCCAGGTTGAGCGTCGCAACGGCTGCTCCTCCAGGCGTGTAGCGCAATTCCGCGTCGCGACCCAGGTTGCCGACGAGGATGACCTTGTTCACACTTCCCATGTCGTTTCCTTTCGGGCGGCCGTCCGCCCCTACGGCTGCAGTAGCTGCTGCCGTGCCCGCTTCATACGGCCGGCTTCGCCTGCGCACCGCAGCGCATTGGCGAGCCGGACATTACGTCCTGAAGTGTACGATCGGTGAGTGACAGCCCAGGTCAGGGTTTAGCGGGCGTTGCTGGAGGCGTGCGGCTCAAACCAGCGAGTCGCTGCTTCGCCAGCGATGCGCCCTGGCTGTTCGGGAATCGCTTGACGACCTCCTCCCACGAAGCCCTCGCTGCGTCGGTCCGACCCATCAGCGACTCCGCGAAGCCGCGACGGTAGTACGCCATGTCGACCTGGTCCCCGTTCGGATATTGCTGAATCACGAGATTGTACGCGTCGATCGCTTCGGGGAGGCGATTCATGTTGACGAGCGACTCGCCGATGAAGAACTGCGCGTCGTCGGCGCGCTCCGCTGTCGGGAAGTTCTTGATCACCTGCTGGAATCCCGCGATCGCGCTTGCGTATTGAGAAGAGGAGTAGTCGCTGAAGGCCGTATCGAACACCCGATTCGGCGATAGCCCCGCCGTGTCCGGAAGCGTCAGCACCGGAGCAGGCGGACGCGCAGCCGTTGTCGCACCGTCTGCTGGAGGGGCCGTCGTGGTCGTGGGCGGATTACCCGGATCAAGCGGTGCCACGCTTGTCTGCGATTGAGCAAGGAGTGCGGGCAACGACAGGAACGTCTGCCGGAGCGCATCGATCTCGTCCTTCAGTGTCCGCAGACGCGTGTCGGTATCCTGGGTGCGCTCACGGATGGTCCCGAGATCGGATCCGAGATTCTTGACGAGGACTTCCTGGTCGGCGAAACGGCGTCGCTGGAACTCCTCGCTCGTATCCAATCTCGCGTTGACGGCCTTCAGCGCCTCAGTCAGCTGTGTCAGAGCGAGGCTGAGCTGCTGGTTCTGCTCCTGGAGCATCCGCAGCTCGGCCGCTAGTTGAAGGTGCTCACGATTTTGCGCGGCCGCGGGTACTGCCATCGCGGGGAGCAGCGCCAACAACAGGGCCGCAGTTGTCTTGATGTTCAGCATCCTGTTCCTCAGCGAGAGGTGATCACGAAATGGCCGCGGCGATTCTGCGCCCAAGCATCCTCAGTATGCCCCGGACTGAATGGAAACTCCTTGCCGTAGCTCACCGTGCGCACGCGCTCGGGCGAAATCCCGAGTGAAGTTAAATATGTTTTCACCACTGTCGCCCGGCGTTCTCCAAGCGCGAGGTTGTACTCCGCCGTGCCGCGTTCATCACAGTGTCCCTCAACCGTGATGATCCACGAGGGATACTTCTTCAGGACCTCCGCGTTGGCGCTTGCCGCGGCACGACCGGCGTCGTCGAGATCGGCGCTGTCGAGCCCGAAGAAGACCGGCTTGAGCGGTGAATCACGATTCAGCTCGTCAAGCGATCGATTGGCGACCGCATCGTCGGCCAACGGCTGTGGTGGTACCGGCAACGCATCGTCGACACGCGTCGGCGGAGCAGGTGGGGCATTGGTCACGGCGGCTGGTTGATCTGCCGGCGGAGCGGGCTGCGGCCGCGGAATCGGGGGTTTTTTGCCACCGCATCCTGCAACGACCAGCGCGACCAGCAACATGACTGCAAGCGTGACCCGTCTCGTTCTGTGCATGACTCTCCTCACGAATGTGCCGTCACCATTCAGTTCGACCACGCGGGCATCTGGTTATTTCCCGTCCGGGTGATCTGCCTCAGGCTCTTCCCGTCGCGGCCGATCGTGAATACCTGCGTGCTTCCACTTCGGGTGGATGTAAAGGCGATATGCCGTCCGTTTGCCGAGTACGAAGGCCGTTCATTGGAACCCTCGCCAAACGTGATCTGGCGTGTTTGACTCGAGGCGAGATCGTGAATCTTGATATCGAACCCCGAGCCCGTCCGGCCAGCAAACGCGATCTCGTTGAACGGCGGCGGCGACCACGTTGGTTGATCCGCCCACGACTCGTTCGTGGTGATTCGTCGCACGTTCGAGCCATCGGCCGCCATCAGATAAATCTGCGGTGTACCCGTGCGATCGGACACGAAGGCGATCTGCTCGCTGTTCGGTGACCATGTCGGGGTTCCATCGCCAGCGGGATGATTGGTCAGGCGACGCAGATTGGAGCCATCGATGTTTATCACGTAGATCTCCGGGTTGCCGTCACGCCCCGACATGAACGCGATGCGGGTCCCATCGGGCGAGAACACCGGGATGTAATTGGTGCCCACACCCTTGGTCGGGTTCTGTAGCAACCCTTGATAGATGAACGACACGAAGATGTCAGGGCTGGGGCGGTAGGTCGTATACGCGAGCGCGCGTGCGTCGGCCGACCACGAAGGCGTCAGGTTCAGCTGACGGCTCACCGTGATGCGCCGCTCGTTCGCGCCGTCGTAGTCCGCGATGTAGATCTCCTTGACCTCGCGCTTCTCAACGGTGCCGCTCAAGCTCTCGCGGTTGCGATCGGAGACGAACGCCAGCTTTGTTCGCGCTACTCCACGCAGCCCTCGTTGCTGCATATGAATCTCGTCTGCGATCGTGTGGGCGTAAGCGCGTGGATTGGTCGCGTTGAAATACTCTTTGGCGAAGACGGTCTGGCGCGTTCGCACGTTCATCAGGCGAACCTGCACGACCGTCTTGCCTCCGGACTGCTGCGCTGTTCCGAAGATGACGGCATCGGCACCAAGCTCGCGCCAGTCGCCGAACGGGACTTCCTCGGGACGCCGCGCGACCGGAATGGTGGAATACGTATCGCGCGGGAGCATGTAGAACTCCTGCTCGAAGTTGAAGTCGTCCCACAAGACCTGGCCGATCGTTTTCGCGACCTCCGACGCCTCCGACGATAGCGCCACGAAGTCAGGAACGGCCAATCGCGGCGGCGTTCCCGGGTCACCGGCGATGACGAGGGAGACTTCGGAAGGCTGCTGTGTCTGCGCCGGCGTTGCTGGCGGAGTCTGCTGAGGCGCCGGCGGTTGAGGAGCCGCCATGACGGCCACCGCGGTGACGAGCACCGCTGCGGTCCAACTGGTCGCTCCCATCTTCCAGTTCGCCAATCGCAGCCACCCACGTTCGATTCGTAGTTTGTTCTTCATGATCACCGTTGATAGTCGAATCGCATATGAACTGTCAGGCTCGAATTTGGAAATGCCGCTGGGAGTGGCGGCAGCCGTGTGACCTGCACCGCGCGCAACGCCGAGTTATCGAGCGCCAGGAATCCGCTGGGTCTCTCTACGAGTCCCGCCTGGATCGTTCCGTCGCGAGCAATCGTGAACTTCACAGTTGTCGATCCAACGACGCCTTGATTCTGATCCCATGATCGTTGAATGGACGTCACGAGTTGCGCCAGGTACTCGGGGCAACAGAAATCCGACACGTCGAGTTGCACCGGCCCGCCCGCGCCGCCAGCGCTGCTCAGGCCAAACCCCTGACCTCGGACAACGGGCGTCTCAGCGCGTGCGTTGCCGTCCGTGGGCTGCGGTCCGGTGTTCGCGCGTTTGGCAGCCGCTTCCGGCGGAGCCTTTTCTGGCTTCGCCACCGGCCGCGGTTTCTCCTTCGGATCCGGCAGCGCCATTTTCGGCGGCACGGCCGCCGGCGGTGTCAGTATAGGACGCGCCGGTACCTCCGGAGGCGCTTGCTCCTGGACCGCCCGTGCTCCCATTTGTGTGAGACCGCCGGTCTTGGGTCCCGGTGCGCCACCAAGGCTGATGGTCATGACCTGTTGAGGGCGCTCCTCGACCACGCGCGAGCCGCCCAGCAATAGAAACGCAATCGCCACGACATGTCCCGCGGTTGACCACAACACCATCGCCTGCAGCCGTTCGGGCTGCCGTGATCGGGCCACGATGATGTCGGTAACGGTTTCAGTCATCGCGTTCTACTTTGTGGGCACGTCCGTGACGATCCCGACGTCGCGGACGCCTCCGGCCTTCAACTGATCGAAGACATCCATCTGGTGCTGCACATTCAGTCGGCCGTCGATTCGCAGATACACCTGCTTATCGGTGCGGTTGACAACCAACTGTCGAATGCGTTCCTGCAACGCCTCGAGCCGGATCGATTCCTTTCCCAGGAATACGCGACGGTCTGTGCTGAACGACATCGGCACGTCGACGAAAATCCGCTCACTCGCCAGGTCCTGCGCTCGCGAGGCGACCGGCAGAGTTACCTCCACGCCTCTTTGCAACATAGGAGCCGCGACCATGAAAATGATGAGCAGCACCAGCATCACGTCGACCAACGGAATAACGTTGATCTCGGCGAGACTCGACCCGACGCGCCGACCTCGCTGATGGCGTCCGCCGGCGTTTGGCGCCGATGCAATGACTTTGGGCATTAGGTAAAATTGCGCTCCGCGATATTCAGAAACTCGAGCGCGAAGTCATCCATCGTCGCGGAGAAGTCCTTCACGCGGTGAACGAAGTGGTTGTAAAAGACCACCGCCGGAATCGCGGCGAATAGTCCCGCTGCCGTTGCGATCAGCGCTTCACTGATGCCCGGCCCCACGACGGCCAGGTTCGTGGACCCTGTCGCACCTATTCGCTGGAAAGCCAAGGTGATTCCTACAACCGTTCCAAACAAACCGATGAATGGCGCGACGCTGGCGGTCGTGGCCAGGAACGTCAGCCGTCGTTCCAATTTGTTCACCTCTGATGTCGCCGCACGAATCAGAGCGCGATCGACTGCCTCGAGGCTCTTCAAAATTGGACGAGACGGACTGCCGGGTGGACTCGTACCGCCCTGGCCCGTGTGTCGAAACTGGGCCGTGATCTCGGCGTAGCCAGCCTGGAAGACACCCACGAGCGGGCTGGCAGGAAGAGAGGGACAGATCGCTTGCACGTCGGAAAACTTCTGGCTACGACGGAATACGTCAAGAAAGGTCGCGGTCTGACGCGCGACGGCGCGATAAGAAAGAGTCTTGAAAAGAATGATCGCCCAGGAGGCGATCGAGAACGCGATTAGTATGGCGAGGACGATCTGGCTGAGGGGACTTGCGTCCGACAGGATCTGCAGCATGCCTCCGCTCCCAGCGGGCGGGGCAGCGTCCTGCACCTGTAGTGCAAGTAAGGACGAGCCAAACGTATACACCGAAGCCTCCGGTCCATTGTTGGGGACTACGCCGCTGGGACAGCGCGTCACGGCAGACTAACATGCTACCTGAGGCCTGTCAAACATATGATACGATGGAAGTTCCGTCTACATGCTGCGGCTGCTTCGAATCCGCAATCTCGCCGTGATCGAGGCGGTCGAGGTCGAGCTCGAGCCAGGCTTCAACGTCCTCACCGGTGAAACTGGAGCCGGCAAGTCCATCCTCGTCGAGGCAGTCGGCCTTCTCCTCGGAGCACGCGCCTCCGCCGACCTCGTCCGCACGGGCGAGACACAAGCCACGATAGAAGCGATCTTCGAAGATGGCGATACGGGTCAGGTGATTGTCCGCCGAGAAGTCACCAGCCAGGGGAGAAGCCGCTCATTCATCGATGGAACACTAGCGACGGCCGGAGCCTTGCGCGAATTGGCCGACCGGCTGGTAGAGCTACACGGCCAGCATGAGCATCAGACGTTGCTCGACCCGCTTACCCATCTCGCGCTCGTCGACGAGTCTGCTGTTCTCGAACCACTCATCGAACCGATCACAATCGCCTGGAACTCCATGCGCAGGCTGCGAGAGCAGCGAGATCGCGCGCGGATGGACGACCGGGAAAAGGCCGCGCGGCTCGAACTCATTGCCTTTCAGCTCGGCGAGATCGAAAAAGCGGCTCTCAAACCTGGTGAGGACGAAGAGCTTGCCACGTCCAAGCGAGTGCTCGCCAATGCCGAACGCGTTCGACGGCTCTGCGAGGAGTCCTACGCCACGCTCTACGAGAGCGACCAGGCCGTATTGTCAGGCCTGGCCCAGGTCTGGAAACGGCTGGCGGAGCTGGCCACGATCGAACCGAAGTTTGCCGATCAGTTGGAAACGCGCGAGAGCATCAAATCGCAACTGGAAGACATGGCCTTCTTGTTGCGTCGATACGCGGACGACATCGACGGGTCGCCTGTGCGGCTGCAGCAGGTCGAGGATCGCCTGGCGCTCATCGAGCGTCTGAAGCGAAAGCACGGTCCGACGCTTCAGGACGTGATTGCGAAAGGGTCGGCGCTGGCATATGAGCGCGACATGTTGACCAGGTCGGAGGAGGCTACCGAGGATCTGGAGCGGCTGCTCGCGGAGGCTCGACGGCAGTACCTCGATCTGGCGGAGGATCTGTCACACCGTCGGCGAGCCGCGTCGAAGGAGTTCGCTGCGCAGGTCGAAGCGCATCTTGCGCAGCTCGCGATGGCGAAGACGAGGTTTGACGTGCGCTTCCGCGATGACCCTTCCGGAGAGGACGCCTGGAGCGAGCGCGGCATCGATCAGGCTGAATTTTTCCTCTCGCCGAACGTGGGGGAGGATCTTCGGCCCCTCACGCGCATCGTCTCGGGCGGAGAGCTGTCGCGGTTGATGTTGGCGCTGAAGACCATGGCCACGGCGGAGGGAGCAGGAAAGACGTTGATCTTCGATGAAGTCGACGCCGGCATCGGCGGGGAAGTCGCCGACGTCGTCGGGCGCAAACTTCAGCAACTCGGGGAGCGATTCCAGGTGATCTGCATCACCCACCTCCCACAGATTGCAGCGCGCGCCTCGACGCACTTTCACATCGAGAAGTCGGTCCGGGGCCGTCGGACCGTGACAACCGTTCAACGGTTGGATTCTGCTGGTCGTATAGAGGAAATCGGGCGCATGATCGGTGGAAGAACAGTCACAGAGCCGATTCTCGCGAGTGCGCGGCAGATGTTGGGGATTGCCGCAAAAGGTAAACAGAAAGCGAAAGGCGAAAGCGAAAGTCACTAGGAATGGCCCAGAAATATCGCATCGAGACGTTTGGCTGTCAGATGAACGTGCATGACTCGGAGCGCATGGCCGGGTTGCTCGATCAGGCTGGCTATGAGCCGACGACCGACGACGCCGATGCGGATGTTATCGTCATCAACACATGCAGTGTTCGTGAGCACGCGGAGGAGAAGCTCTACACACGCCTCGGCGAATTGCGCGTGCTCCAGCAGGAGACCGGACGCAATCCGCTCGTCGCGGTTGCGGGTTGCGTCGCGCAGCAGGAAGGGGAGTCGCTGCTCTCATATACGAATGGGAAAGTGATCGACGTCGTCCTGGGGACGCAGCGGCTGAAGATGCTGCCGTCGATGCTGAACCGAGCGACGGAGTCGCGGTTCCCCGTCGTTGATATCAACCCGTGGGATGACGTCAGTTTTCCACTCGGGATGGTTCGCCGCTCGGACCCCGTCAGGGCGTACGTCACGATCATCGAGGGTTGCAACGATCACTGCGCGTTCTGCGTCGTCCCTTCCACCCGCGGACACGAGCGGATGCGAGCCAAAGCCGACATCCTCGCGGACGTGCGCGAGGCAGTCGCGTCGGGGCGGGGAGAGGTGCAACTGCTCGGGCAGATCGTGAATCACTATTCGGCTCCAGACGACCCATCCTGCGACTTCGCCGAGCTGCTTTCCGAGGTGGACGCGATTCCCGGCATACAGCGAATCCGATTCGCCAGCCCGCACCCTCGTCATACCGGGAGCCGGCTGATCCAAGCGGTGCGCGACCTTCCGCGCGTGTGCAAACATCTTCACCTGCCCGTGCAATCGGGGTCGACGCGAGTACTTCAGGCCATGCGACGCCGCCATACGCGGGACGAATATCTGGACCTGGTTGCGCGCATTCGCGAATCGATTCCGGGTGTGACGCTGTCAACGGACATGATCGTGGGCTTCCCCGGCGAGACCGGCCTCGATTTCGAGGAAACGCTGTCGCTCACCGAGGCGGCGCAGTATCACAGTATGTTCTCGTTCAAGTACTCGCCACGACCGAACACGCTCGCGTCGAAGCGAATGCCCGACGATGTCAGCCCGGCGGAGAAGACGGCGCGGATCGTCGCCCTCCAGGAACTCCAGCGCTCAATCCAGACGCGGCTCCATGAACAGGCGGTTGGAACCGAGGTCGAAGTGCTGGTTGACTCCGTCAGCAGGCGCCGGACCCGGGAGCTCTCGGGAAGGACCTCGGGAAACACCGTAGTGAACCTGCTGATGCCGTCCGATACTTCTGGCAGCGCAGCAGACGAAGACTGGCTCGGTCGGTTGATGGCGGTTCGTATCACGCGGTCGGGGCCACACAGTCTGTCGGGTGAAGCCTCCTCGTGGGTCCCTCAGAGCATGGAGACACGATCATGCTGATCGAAATGAGTATCAAAGGCCTGATGGTCGACCCGATGGCGGGTACACCCATCGTCATCCTCAAGGACAAGCAAGGGGAGCGCGTACTCCCGATCTGGGTTGGAGTGCCCGAGGCGAATGCCATCGCGCTCCAGATCGAGAACGTGTCCACGCCGCGACCGATGACGCACGACCTGTTGCGGAACATCATCACGGACCTCGAGGGACGTGTCGACCGGGTCGTCGTCAGCGACCTTCGCGACAACACGTACTTCGCCATCATTCACTTGACCGTACGCGGCGAGCGCGTGGCAGTCGATGCCAGGCCGAGCGATGCCATTGCCCTGGCGCTCCGGACGAGGTCGCCAATTCTCGTGGAGGAGTCGGTCATCGAGAACGCCAGGACAGCTGACTTCACGACCGAGCCTTCAGATAATGAGCGCCTCCAGAAATTGTTCGAAAGCCTTGATCCAGAGGAACTTGGCAAGTATAAGATGTGAATGTCGGCCGGCCGACGTATAGGTCGATTGACAGGGTTCCGACCCGTCCCTACAATGAGCGCACCTCTTCCCGGAATTGCGCTTCGTGTCCTTATCTCTGCTGTACGCGAGTACTGAGCCTCTGGCCTGGCTCATCGAGACCATCGGTCATCGTAGGTCGCGCTCGAGGTCGGCCTCCCGATGATCGTTGCCATCGCCAACCAGAAGGGTGGTGTGGGCAAGACCACGACGGCGGTCAACCTTGCCGCGGCCCTGGCGATGCGTGGCCGCAAGACACTCCTCGTCGATCTCGACCCGCAAGCCAACAGCAGCATTTCCTTCCTCGACCATGGCTCGATCAACAAGAGCATGTACGACGCGATCGCCGATCCGGCGTGCGAGCTGGCACACATCATCCAGCCGGCGACGTCGCTGCAGAATCTCTTCGTGGCGCCCGCACGCATTGCGCTGGCGAAGCTGGAGGCGCGGCTGGTCGGGGAGCTGGATGCCCACTTCAGGCTCAAGGACAAGCTGGACAAGGTCACAGGTGAGTACTCGCATGTCGTCATCGATTGCCCGCCGGCGCTTGGGCTGCTGACCGTCAACGCGCTGGTTGCGGCGACGCACCTGCTCATTCCGATCCAGTCGTCGTACTTCGCGCTGGAAGGCACGGACGATCTCCTCGAGACCATCGAAAAGGTCAGACAACGGCCCAACCCCGGCCTTCGCATCCTTGGCGTGGTCATCACGATGCACGACAAGCGGACGGCGCTGGCGCGCGACATCCGGGAACAGATCCAAAAGGTGTTCGGAGGCAAAGTCTTCCGCACCGTCATCAGCAAGAGCGTGCGCCTGGAGGAGAGTCCGGCGTACAAGGAATCCATTTTCACATTCGCGCCTGAATCGACAGGCGCCACCGATTACTACAGTCTCTGCGAGGAGGTCATCGAGCGTGCCGAAGCGAGGACTGCCTGAAACGCTGAGAATGCGCCACGATGAGCATTACGTCGAAGCCCTCGCGGCTTCAGCGGGCGAGCCCGTGGGCCGCATGGTCGCAATCGATCTACTCGATCCGAATCCGGATCAACCCCGCCAGGTGATGGGTGACTTATCGGAACTGATGGCCTCGGTCGCGGAAAAGGGAATCATCGAGCCCCTCGTCGTGCGGCAGCGGGGCAACCGCTACCAGATCATCGCCGGCGAGCGCCGCTATCATGCCGCGGTGCAAGTTGGCCTGCGGGAAGTTCCCGTCGTCATCCGCGAGGCTGAGGACGCCGAGGTGATGGAGCTGGCGCTGGTCGAGAACCTCCAGCGCAAGGACCTGACGGCGTTTGAAGAAGCGGAAGCGCTTCAACAACTCGCCGACCGGTGCGGCCATACGCACGAGGACCTCGCGCGGAGACTGGGGAAGTCGCGCACGTCGATCACAGAATCGCTGTCGCTGACTGCAATGCCGGAAGAGGTTCGCAACCTTTGTCGGCTGGCCGACATTACCGCTAAGTCAACGCTTTTGCAGATAGTTAGGCAGGCAAATCCCCAGAAAATGGTGGCGTTAGTAGAGAAACTGGCCAATCAGGGCGCCGTCACCCGACAATCGGCCCGCCAGGAAACGGCCAAAGGCAAGCCCGGACGCCCGAAATCCTATGTGTTTGCGTTCCGTCCGCCCACCAAGGCATTCGACCTCCGACTGAGTTTCCGCAAGAGCAAGGTCGAGCCGAGCGAGATCATCGAGGCGCTGGAAAACATCATCCGGGAGCTCAAAGCGGCGCGGCGCCATTGAATCTCTGACGACCACAGCCGGGTGGCCAAGCGTAGACACCCTCGTCGTACGGCAGCGCTCCAACCAGTACCAGATATCGCCTCGGAACCTTTTGTCGGCTGGCCGACATTGCGGTTAACTCAACGCCGAGCGAGATCATCCAACGCGGCGCGGCGCCACTTGAGTCTCCGCCCAGTCGTCAACAGGCAGCGAGGAACCGAAACAATCACTCCGTCCGGAGCATCAACAAGACCGGCCCTCGAGATAGACAGTCCAATAGAGAGAAAGGCAGCGTGGCGGT
>Ga0207645_10000212_pt1 | contig 48068 bp, 37 predicted proteins | sample KBSM53metaG_FD_184331 | JGI IMG/M metagenome (GOLD analysis project Ga0207645, IMG submission 184331) | Miscanthus rhizosphere microbial communities from Kellogg Biological Station, Michigan, USA - KBS M5-3 metaG (SPAdes) (version 2) | ecosystem: Host-associated > Plants > Roots > Rhizosphere >...
CTTGAACCTGCCGATGTCCTTCCATTTGCCGGTGATCATCGCGCGACCGGGATCGGTCGTCTGGATTGTTTCGAACGGCGGCAGCGTATGGCGCAGCGTGTACAGCGGCAAATCCGGAGTGCGGCGCGAGGCATCCGTGAGGCCGATGTCGAGCGGCGCCGGGATCGAGTGATTGCCCGCATGCGGAGTGTCATGGCATGTCGTGCACGTGCCCTGCAGAAGGGGGACGCTCAGGTCATCGTTGAGGCCCTTGACGCCCGTGATCATGATCGGTTTGCTGTTGAACAGCGTCTCGCCGCGGGCCACGGCGCGCCGGGCTTCCGCAACGCCTGTGTCGACACCGCTGCGATCGAGCGTGTTCCACGCGTCGTAGAGCTTGAACACGGTTGGGTTGAACAATGCACCGGTCCGATAGTCACCGGACACGACATCGTTGATACCGAAGTAGAAGCCTTGTTTACTCAGGTAGCGCGGGCCGCCGAGCGCCTGACGCGCGGCCAGGTCCCCGGCTTCGACGTCGAATACCTGTGCGGTAAAGAGCGTCATCTCGAACGCCACGATCGCTTCCCGCTGTGCGCTCGTGAGCGCTTGCGCTGCCTCCGCGTGAGCGGTCGTGGCGGCATTGGATTGATCGGCAAGATCGAAATGCATCGAGGCAAAACAGTTGGACGTGCCGAGAATGCAATCTTGCGACGCCGGGTCCCTGAACGTTTCGCGCCCATCCCACATGAGTGTGCTCAGGAACCTGAGGTTGGTCGACGGCAACGGCCGGCGGAACAGCGACAGGTCGGACGCGCTGGCGTGGCCGTAGGGATCATCGACCGCGTCGAGCACGAATTCGGCATTGGGCGGAATGCCGATGCCGACGCGAATCAGTGCCTTCGAAAGCATGATGCTGTATGCCGCGCGCCGGGCTTCGAGCGTCGATACATCGGCGTGGGGCGAGTTCGAGCCGTCGTTGGTGTGGAAGACGGGATCGGTGCCTCCCGTGACGTCGAAGCGTGCCTGGACGTTGCGGGGAGTTATCGTCCACCCCGTCGCCGGCTGGTGGCAGCTCACGCAGGCCCGCCCATTGGTCCCCAGGCTCTGGAAGAACGGCCCGGTGAGGTCGACCTTGCCCGCGGTGCTGAAGGTGGCGGCTGCGCCGCTCGGATTGGCAAACCGCTGCATGTCGGGGAGGAACGATTGCTCGCCCGCGCTGCCGGGCAAACTCACGAGGAACAACGAGGCAAGCGCAGCCGACAAACGACGATGCTGAAATTGGCGCTTCATGATTCATCTCCCTGCCACTCGCGTCTCTGACCCCGCTATTTATTGGGGCGGCTGCCTGTCACAGGAAACTTGCGTGTTCCAATCAGCGAAGCTTCCGTTGGGGTTGTGCTCCCAGGCCCAGACATGAAGTTCATAGAACGCCGGCAGACCGTAACGGTTCGGCGCGTCGACGAAGTTCGTCAGATGGCCATCCACCGCCGGTGTGCTCCCGTCCGGATGTTTGCTCGCCCAATCGGCAGCGAGCACGATGAACTCGACGCCCACCAACCGCAACGCGCCGTTGGGCAGGGGCTCATAGATCAAGGACTCGGGTTCGTTCGCATTCAATATCCCGTCGAAGAGGCGACTGAGAAAAAGGTAATGCACGCCCATCGCGCCCGAATTGGGTCCGCTGACACATGGTGTGCCCGGAACCCAACCTTCGTGAATCGCGACATTGACATCGACGAATCGAGACGTGGCGGCGCGCACTTTATCGATCAACGGTGAATTGGCCTTTTTTGCAGATGGAAAATCGTGCGTGTGCGCGGATGGCATTTGTGCCAATGCACAGGGTGGCGCGACAAGAGCAGCCGCGGCGACGACTGCGAGAAGCTGCGAAAGCCTGTTCATGATTTCCTCCCGTCGGGTAACACGACGCCAATGTGCGCGGCCGTGCTTCCTTCGGTCCTTAAGACGACCTTAAACGTTCTTAAATCACGCGCCAACGCGTGGCAGCCGGTCCCGCTCGGCGCTATGCTGTCGATAACGGACCAGCGAAGGAGGCGTGATGCTCGGTCAATACCGTTTTGGCAGCAGCGAGCTCCGGCCATCGGAGCGGCAGTTGCTGGTGGACGGGGCTCCGGCGGCATTGGGCGCACGAGCGTTCGATTTGCTGCTCGCACTGATCGAGCGGCGGGAGCGCGTCGTCGACAAGTCGGAGCTGCTCGATGCCGTCTGGCCGGGGCTCGTGGTCGAGGAGAGCAACCTGCAGGTGCAGATGAGCAGCCTGCGCAAGCTGCTCGGGCGGAACGCCATTGCGACCATCCCCGGACGCGGCTACCGGTTTGTCGCGGCGCTCGATGCCGACGGGACTGAGAACGTGAACGCCGGCGCGCAAACAACGACGAATCCTAACAACCTGCCAAGGCTGCGAACCCGATTCATCGGCCGCGAAAAGGCGCTCGACGATTGCGCGGAGCTGTTGCACGATTCACGACTCCTCACGCTATCCGGCATCGGCGGTTGCGGCAAGACGCGGCTGGCGCAGGAGTTGGCGCAGCGGCAACTGGGTGCGTTCCCGGACGGCGTCTGGTTCGTCGATTTGGGGCCGCTGCAGGATGCCGAGCGTGTTCCTGCGACCGTCGCCGCGACGCTGGGAATCAAGGATGCGGCTGTGGCGCCGCTCGAGCGGCTCACCGATCACCTGAAATCACGGCAAACGCTGGTGCTGCTGGACAGCTGCGAGCACGTGATCGATGCCGCCGTCGAATCGATCGACGCGCTCCTCGAAAGATGCGGCGCGCTCAAGGTCGTCGCGACCAGCCGCGAAGCGCTCGGCATGCAGGGCGAGCAGATCTTCATGGTGCGCTCGCTGTCGCTGCCCGCGACCGCCGACCTTGATGAGATGCTGCGGTCGGAGGCAGTCCGCCTTTTTGTCGATCATGCGCGGCTCGTGCTGCCCGACTTCACGGTGCACGAAGGCAACGCGGCGGCAATCGCCGAAATCTGCCGGCGGCTCGACGGCATCGCGCTTGCGATCGAGCTGGCCGCTGCGCGCGTGAGGGTCCTGTCGGTCGACGAGATTCGCGCGCGCCTCGACGACCGCTTTCGACTCTTGACCGGCGGCAACCGCGCAATGCCGCGTCACCAGACGCTGCATGCGACGATGCAATGGAGTCACGACCTTTTGACGGCACCGGAGCGGCGGCTGTTTCGCCGCCTCGCGGTGTTCGCGGGCGGCTGCACGCTGCCCGCCGCGACGGACGTCAGCGGCGATGCCGCGGACGAATACGGCACGCTGGAACGACTTACGGCGTTGCACGACAAGTCGCTGCTGATCGTCGACCGCGACACGCGCGCGCAGCCCCGCTACCGGATGCTCGAGACGGTGCGTCAATACGCTGCGGAACGACTGAACGAAGCCGGGGAAGGTGACGACATGCGCACCCGGCACTTGCTGCATTACGTCGCGCTTGCCGAACGCGCGGCGCTCGGCATGGAAGGGCCACGGCAGGGCGAGTGGTTCGCCGCGTTGTGGCACGAGCAGGAAAACCTGCTTGCCGCGCACGCATGGTGCGCGCACGCGGCGCAGGGCGGCGCGCACGCGTTGCGACTGGCGGCGTCTCTATCACGGTATTTCCCGGCCACGGCACAGTACGCGCTCGGCTACCGGCTCGCGGAGGCCGCGCTCGGTCTCGCGCGCGGCGGTGTCGAGTGCGCGGACGGCGCGCTGACGCTGATCTCGATGTCCTTTTGCGCCATGCGGTTGGGTCAATACGACGTTGCGTACTCGTGTGCCGAGCGAGGTCTCGACATCGCTCGCTCGCTCGACGATGTCGAATTGATTGCGCGGGCGCTATCGGCGGTCGGCGCCTCGCTTCACGCAAAGGACGAGCCGTTGCGCGCGATTGCCAGCTTCCAGGAGGCGTGCGACCGGGCGCGAGCGGGGAACAAACCCCAATCTCTGGGTTTCGCGCTCTGTGGAATTGCCGAGGTGCATCGCGAGCTCGGCAACCTCGCCGAGGCCGAGCCTTTCTACGAGGAGTCGCTGACGCTGGCTCGAGCGCGAGAGGACGCACGTGCGACGGCGATCGGGCTGGGCAATCTGGCGAGCCTGTGGATCATGAGCGGACGGCTGGATCGCGCGCGGGCGGCTCTCCGCGAAAGCATGGGACTCAGGACAACGATGAACAGCAAAGCGGTCGTCGAATGCCAACTGGATGTCGTGGCGGCGCTCGCCGCCGCGTCGGCCAGTCACGCACAGGCGGCGCGGTTCCATGGCGCGACGCTGACCCGGCTGCGCGAATCGGGATTCCGCCACGACCCGGCCGACGAGGCCTTCATCACGGGCTGGATGGCTCGATCCCGAGAGGCGCTCGGCGCCGCCGCGTTCGACGCCGCCGAAGCGGAAGGCAAGGCGCAAAACTACGAAGTGGCGATGGCGGAGATGGAACGCTGGCTGCGCAGCGGCGAATAGCGGGCACGCCGGCGATCATGCCGAACGGAATTCGGAATTGCCTGGAAATCGCAGGCGAGCACGCGCAAGACATGTGGCGGGCCAGCAGGCCCGACGACTGATCGGCGCGCGCTCCTGCCTTCCCAAGTCCTGCCTGGTCTGCTGCGCGCTGGTAGACTCATCGCATGGCCGCGCAACCCATCAGCCGCTACCCGGTCCCGACTCTCGCCGATCTGCCTGAGGACATCCGCTCGCGGATGCTCGAAGTGCAGGAGAAGGCGGGATTCATTCCCAACGTTTTCCTGACACTGGCCCACCGTCCTGCGGAATGGCGCGCCTTCTTCGCCTACCACGATGCGCTGATGGAACGGGAGAGCGGTCTCACCAAGGCCGAGCGCGAAATGATAGTGGTGGCCACATCAGGTGCGAACGATTGCCATTACTGCATCGTCGCGCACGGCGCGATCCTGCGCATCTACGCCAAGAATCCGCTGGTGGCCGACCAGGTCGCGACGAACTATCGCAAAGCGGACATCACGCCGCGGCAGAAGGCGATGCTGGCCTTCGCACTCAAGGTGTCGCTGGGGAGCCGCGACCTCGTCGACGACGACTACGCTGCCGTGCGTGCGCACGGATTCTCCGACGAGGATATCTGGGACATCGGCGCGATCGCCGCGTTTTTCGCGATGTCGAACCGCATGGCGGACCTGATCAGCATGCGGCCCAACGACGAGTTCTTCGCGATGGGCCGCGTCCCGCGGACCAAGTGAGTCAGCGTATCAGACGACGCCCCAAAGCTTGAACCACGCGAGCATCCGGGTCCAGCCGTCCTCGGCATCCTGCTTGCGATAGTTGTCGGGACGGAAATCGGCGTTGAATCCGTGTCCGGCCTCGGCGTAGACGACGAACTCTGATTTGCTTCCGCTGCCCTTCAGTTCTTCGCGCATCTTGTCCACGTCGGCCAGCGGAATGCCGCTGTCCTTGCCGCCATAGAGCCCCAGCACCGGCACCTTGATTGTCCGTGCCATGTCGAGCGGCGTCTTCGGCATCGCGTCGCTTGGCTTGCCGCCCAACGTTCCATACCAGGCAACGGCGGCCCTCAGTTTCGGATTGTGCGCGGCGTACATCCACACTGTGCGGCCGCCGCGGCAGAATCCGGTCATGCCGAGCCTCTCGACATCCCCCTTGCCGCTGGCTTTGGCAAAGGCTGCGGTGGCATCGAAGTCCGCCATCATTTCCGCGTCGGTCTTGGCGTTGACGATGGGAATGATGTCGGCGATGTTGGGAATCTTGGTGAGATCGGCCTTCCTCGCGTATACGTCCGGCGTGATCGCGTAGTAGCCTGCCTTGGCCAGTCGGCGGCAGATGTCCTTCATGTACGGGTTCAGGCCGAATACCTCGGGCGCCACCAGGATCACCGCGAACGGGCCGCCCGTAGCGGGCATCGCGAAATAGCCGGGGATAGTTCCGTCGGCGACCTTGATCGTCACGTCGCCCGCCGTAAGCCCGGCGGTATCCGTCACGATTTGCTGCGCCGATGTCCCCGACGCGGCCAGTGCAGCGCTAGCACCCAGCGCGGTGGATAGGAAATCGCGTCGATCAAATGCGCGCTCAGGCTCCAGTATTCCCGCGATGTCCTGGTCGAGTTCCAGTTTCATTGCACGTTCCTCCTATGATGGTGCGGACACGTCATGCCTCGTACACGACCTGGCCGCTGACCAGCGTGTAACGTACCTTTCCAGGCACTTCCATGCCGAGGAAAGGTGTGTTCTTGCCTTGGCTTTTCAAAGCGCGCGGTTCGACTGTCCAGAACTGCTCGGGATCGAACACGCAAACATCGGCGGGAGCCCCGGCGCTGAGATCACCGGCAGCGACGCCGAGCAGTTTCGCCGGTTCGCAGGTAATCCTCGCCAGCGCCGCGGACAAAGGCACCTTCTCTTCCATCGCCCATTTGAGCGTGAGCGGCAGCAGGAGTTCCAGGCCGGTCGCGCCCGGCTCCGCTTCGCCGAACGGAACCTGCTTGCCGTCGTCGTCGACGGGCGCATGGTCGGAACAGATGAGATCGATTGTGCCGTCGGCGACGCCCGCGCGCAGCGCCGCGCGGTCGCGCACCGTGCGCAGCGGCGGCACCATGTGCGTGTGAGAGTCGAACCATCCGATATCGACATCGCACAGATGCAGATGATGGACCGCGACATCGCAGCTCACCGGCAGGCCTTCCTTCTTCGCCGCGCGAACCATCGCCACGCCTTCGGCAGTGGATAGCCTGCACAGATGGACCCGCACGCCGGTTTCGCGCAGCAGCGCCACAATGGTCATGATCGCGATGGTCTCGGCCACCGCCGGTATGCCCGGCAGGCCGAGGCGCGTGGCGACTTCGCCGTCATGGGCAACACCTAATCTGCCCAGGTGCGGGTCGTTGGGTCGTAGCCAGACGCGATAGCCGAAAGTCGATGCGTACTGCATCGCGCGCAGCAACACCTGCGTATCGACCAGCGGCATGTCGGCATGCGAAAAGGCCACGCACCCGGCCTCCGCGAGCTCCCCCATTTCGGTCAGCGTCGTTCCCTGCAGTTGCACGGTGAGCGCGCCGACAGGATAGACGTGCGCCTGGTTCAGCAGGCGCGCGCGGTGCTTGAGCATTTCCACCAGCCCCGGCTCGTCGAGCGGCGGATCGGTATCGGGCGGGCACGCCAGACTGGTTACACCGCCCGCGATCGCGGCCTGCATTTCGGATTCGAGCGTAGCCTTGTATTCGAATCCCGGCTCGCGCAGGCGCGCGGAGAGGTCGATGAACCCTGGCGCCACGACCAGTCCGCCGGCGTCGATGACGCGGTTCGCGGTCCAACCTTCGGGGGCCTTGCCGATCCCGGCGAACTTTCCCGCGGCGACATAGAGCGAGGCGACCCGGTCGGTCCCCTGCGCGGGGTCGATGATGCGGCCGTTCCTGATCTCGATCTTCATCGGGTTGATCGTCAATTGCCCGCGATGATGCTCATGACCGCCATGCGCACGGCGATGCCGAACGTCACCTGCGGCAGGATAACCGCGCGATCGCCATCTGCCACCGCGGAATCGATCTCGACACCGCGATTCATCGGTCCGGGGTGCATCACGATCACGTCCGGCTTTGCCAGCGCCAGCTTGTCGGGCGTCAGTCCGTAATGCTTGAAGTACTCGCCGGCCGACGGCAGCAGCGCGCCCTTCATCCGTTCACTCTGCAGACGCAACATCACCACCACGTCGCAGCCCTTGAGACCTTCACGCATGTCGTGGAAGACGCGCACGCCCAGCGCCTCGACTTTGTTCGGCAGCAATGTCTTGGGTCCGATCACGCGCACTTCCGGCGTGCCCAACGTGGTAAGTCCGTGGATCAGCGACCGCGCGACGCGGGAATGCAGCACATCGCCGACGATCGCCACGGTCAGGTTGTGGAACTCCTTCTTGTAATGGCGGATCGTGTACAGGTCGAGCAGACCCTGCGTCGGGTGCGAATGGCGGCCATCGCCCGCGTTGACGACGTGCACGTGGCTGCGGCCATGGGCGTTGAGGTGCGCGGCGATGAGGTGCGGAGCACCGGATTGCGCATGGCGCACGACGAAGATGTCGGCGTCCATCGCGACCAGGTTGTCGACGGTGTCGAGCAGCGTCTCTCCCTTGGTTGTGGAGGAAGCGCCGATGTTGAGGTTGATCACGTCGGCGGAGAGGCGCTTGGCGGCGATTTCGAACGTGGTTCGCGTGCGCGTCGAGTTCTCGAAGAACAGGTTGAACACCGCCTTGCCGCGCAGCAGAGGTACCTTTTTCACTTCGCGTTCGGCGATTCCCACGAACGGCGTCGCAGTGTCGAGGATATTGCGGATGATCGGCGCCGGCAGCCCTTCGAGGGTCAGCAGGTGCGTGAGCTCGCCCTGGGCATTGAGCTGCGGATTGCGCACCGTCAGGTCCTAAGCGCTCTCTACGCCGAAGCGCAGGCGTTCGCCGTCCTTCGCCAGCACGATCGACAGGCCGCGCGCGACCGCGAGGCGCGAGCCGCAGTAGGTTGCCTCCACCGGCAGTTCGCGTCCGCCGCGATCGACCAGGACCGCCAGCTCGACCCGCGCAGGGCGGCCGTAGTCGAAAAGTTCGTTGACCGCTGCGCGGACGCTGCGGCCGGTATAGAGCACGTCGTCGACCAGGACGATCGTCGCGCCCTCGACATCGAATGGCAACTCGCTGCGCTTGGCGCCGCCTTTGAGGCCGGAGCGCGCGTAATCGTCGCGGTAGAACGACACGTCGATATAGCCCACCGGATGTTCGCCAGGAATCATCGTGGCCAGCCGGTCGGCAATCCAGGCGCCCCCAGAGTAGATGCCTACGAACGCGGCGTCGAAGGCGACTGCAGCGCGCATGCGTTCCGCAAGCGCCGCCAGCGTCGCCTCCGCGTCAGGAATCTCGGTCGGGTCGCTCATCGAACCAACGCTGCAGGATGAGTTGCGCCGCGACCTGGTCGCGCACCGCCTTGCCCTTGCGCCCGGTCGTGCCCGCTTCGTCGAGCGCCACTTGCGCGTCCTGCGTCGTCCAGCGTTCGTCCACCATGACGACCGGCAGCGCGAAGCGGCCTTCGAGCTGCCGCGCGAAGCGCTGCGCGCGCTGCGTCATCGCGTGTTCCGATCCGTCCGCATGCGTCGGCAACCCAACCACCAGCGCACCGGGCTGCCATTCGGCCACCAGCGCGGCAATCGCCGCAAAGCGCTCGTCGTTGCGCTCGTCGTCGATGGTGGCCAGCGGATGCGCCCGCCGCGTCAGCGTATTGCCCATCGCGACGCCAATACGCTGTGTTCCGAAATCGAACGCGAGTACCGTCGCGTCGGGGGAAGTGGCGACCACGCGTCACGCGTGCCCGACGTCCTCGGACAGTTGCGCGAGGTCGATGCCGAGCAATTGCATCGCCGCCGGCAGCCGCCGTTCGGGGGGAAGCTCGAACACCACGCCGGCGTCCGCTTGCACGGTCAGCCAGGCGTTCTGCGCGAGCTCGTTTTCGAGTTGCCCGGCCTCCCACCCCGCATACCCCAGCGAGACGAACACGTCCGCCGGGCCGTCGCCGCGGCCGACCGCCTCGAGGACGTCCTTGGATGTGGTGAGGCCCATGTCGTCGCCGATGGCGAGCGTGGATTGCCAGTTGCCTAAGGGCCGGTGCAGCACGAATCCACGGTCGAGTTGCACCGGGCCGCCGAAGTGGACGGGCGACTCGCGGAGCGCCTGGTTGGCAAGGGGAACGTTGATCTGCTCGAACAGGGCCGAGAGCTTCATGTCGATCGGCCTGTTGACGACGATACCCAGCGCGCCGTCCTTGTTGTGCTCGCACACATAGGTGAGCGTGTGCGCAAAATTCGGGTCCGCCATGGCCGGCATGGCGATGAGGAAGTGGTGCGTGAGATTGATCGGACCGGTCATCAACGTTGAATTGTAATCCGAAGGGGGGTGGGCCACAATCAAAAGACGCCGGCCTCGGGGAACGCGCGGTCGTGTTCCGCCGGATGCCGCGAACTTCCCACTTGACGTTCCGATCCCATGCCGACCTTTTCGACACGCCTTCGTCTGGCCTCGCTGCTGCTGCTGGCGGCGTTTTCCGCCGCCCCATTCCCCGCTGCGGCAAGACTGACCGTCATGCACGGCTACGCCGACGTCACGAGCGCGCTGTTGTGGGTCATGGCGGACACCGCGGGTCCCATCACCGTCAGCTGGCAGCCGGAAGGGCAGGCAATGGAGCGTCAGCTCACGTTGGAGGCAACGGCCGCGTCGGGAAACGTCGTCCTCGCGCGCCTGACGGGGCTCGTTCCCGGCAAGGCTGTCCCATATCGCGTGAGCGGCGACGGTGAGAGCCGCGCCGGGATGCTCACAACGCAGCCCGCGTGGTCCAAAACGGAGGATGCGCGCGATCTCGCCATCGCCTTCGGTTCGTGTTTTTTTCTGGCGGATGCGAACCCCGCCTGGGGCGGACAGGAATACGGCGGCGGATTCGGCATTTTCGACGCCATCGCGGCCATGAAGCCCGACCTCATGGTTTGGGTGGGCGACAACCTCTACTTCCAAAAGCCTGACGAGCTCGATCCCGCGTCCATGGCCATGCGCTACCAGCGACAGCGCACGTTTCCGCCGTTGCAGAAACTGCTTATCGCCGCGCCCCATCTTGCGATATGGGACGACCACGATTACGGGCCGAACAACGCCGACGCATCCTACGTGATGAAGGGCGAATCGCTACAGCTCTTCCGTCGCTACTGGGCCAACCCGAGCTATGGTTTGCCGGAAGTGCCGGGCATTTTTGGGCATGCGCGCTGGGGCGACGTCGACATCTTCCTGCTCGACGACCGCTGGTACCGCTCAGCCAACGACGCGCGGGATGGGCCCGACAAGACAATGTTCGGCACGCAACAACTGGCGTGGTTGCGCAATGCGCTGATTCATTCGCAGGCGCCTTTCAAGCTCGTCGTCAACGGCAGCCAGATGTGGAATCGCGTCAACCGTTTCGAAGGCTGGAACCATTACGCGACCGAGCAGCGGGCATTCGCGGATTGGCTGCTCGCCCAGCGAATCGAGGGCGTCGTGTTCCTGTCGGGCGACCGGCATTTCAGCGAGCTGCTCAAGATCACACGCCCAGGCGCCTATCCACTCTACGAATTCACGTCGAGCCCCCTGACGTCGCGCCCGTGGGCCAACCCGGACGCCGCCGAGCAGCAGAATGGCGACGTGGTTCCGGGCACGCTGATCGGCAAGCGCCAGTTCGGCATGCTCCGAGTCACGGGCCCGGGCGGCGATCGCATCCTTGCGCTGGAGAGTTACGACGCGGAGGGCAACCGCCTCTGGCGGAACGAGATTCGCGCGCGCGATCTCAAAATGCCCAAATCTGCCGGGAGCCGTTGACGATTCTTGCTATTCTTCCTCGTGCCGCCGATGCTTGGCGTACTCGGTGGCAAGCTGGTTCTGCAGCAACGGCGGTGCCGGCTCGTAGTGCGACAACGCCATCGACCATGCGCCCTGCCCGCCCGTCATCGACTTCAGCCGCGCGGCGTAGCCGTCGAGTTCGGCCAACGGCGCAAGTCCGTTGACTGCCAGCGCGCCTGCCTGCATCGTCTTCGTTCCCGTCACCTGTCCGCGCCGCTGCGAAAGATCGCCTGTCACGTCGCCCATGTTGCCCGCGGGGCAACTGATCTCGACGCCGACGATAGGTTCGAGAACAATCGGCCTTGCCTTGGCGATGGCGTCGAGAAACGCCTTGCGGCCGGCGGAAATGAAAGCTACCTCCTTCGAGTCGACAGCGTGGAACTTGCCGTCGTACACGTTTACCCGCACGTCGTGCAGTGGGAAGCCCGCGAGGGGGCCCGATGTCAGTACCTGTTCGATGCCTTTTTGCACGGCAGGTATGAGCGACGTGGGTATCGCGCCACCCTTCACGGTGTTGACGAACTCGAACCCGGACCCGCGCGGCAGCGGCTCGATTCGCAGATAGACCTCGCCGAACTGGCCTGCGCCGCCGGTCTGCTTTTTGTGCCGGGCGTGCCCTTCCGCCGGCGCGGTGATGGTCTCCCGATAGGGGATGCGCGGCGGGCGCGTGGTGACCTCGAGTTTGAATTGGCTGGCCATGCGTTCCAGCACCGATCGCAGGTGCAGGTCCCCAAGACCCCACAGCACGGTTTCGTTCAGAACGGAGTCGTGCGCAACGGTCAGCGTTGGATCCTCCGCCATCATCCGGTGCAGGACTTCGGAGATCCGCTGCTCGTCGCCGCGGCGCTTGGGCTCGATCGCGACGCCGTGCATCGGTGTCGGGAACTCGAGCGGTTTCATGTGGATGTGGTCTTCCTCGTGCGAATCGTGCAGCACGCAGTCGAATTCGATCTCGTCGACCTTCGCCACCGCCGCGATGTCGCCAGGCAGCGCGGTTTCGACCTCGATGTTCTTGCCTCCCTGCAGCATGAACAGGTGGCCGATCTTGAATGGTTTGCGCGCCTCGCCGACGAAGAGCTGCGTGTCGCGCGTAACGGTACCCTGGTGCACGCGGAATATTCCGAGCTTCCCCACGAACGGGTCCATGACGACCTTGAACACATGCGCGAGGACATGTCGCGCGGAATCGGGTGTGGAGTGGAAGTCGACCGCGGCCGCGCCTTCGCCCTTGGTGAATAGCGGGGGGTTGCCCTCGGTCGGGTTCGGCAACAGCTTTTCGAAGATCTGGATCAACTCGGCGAGGCCGGCGCCGGTACGCGCCGATACAAAGCACACCGGCACGAGATGACCTTCGCGCAGCGCCTTCTCGAACGGCGCGTGCAGCTGGTCGGCGGAAATCTCACCCTGTTCCAGGTACAGCGACATCAGTTCCTCATCGACTTCGACGACCTGGTCGACCAACGCGCGATGAGCGTCGGCGACCGAGGAAAAATCGGACTCTCCCGAAGGATTGAAAAAGCAGTCGACGACGCGCTTGCCGTCGCCCGCCGGAAGATTGATCGGCAGGCACTCCTTGCCGAACGCCGCCTGGATGCCGGCAAGCAGCGCGGGAAGGTCGACGTTTTCGGCATCGATCTTGTTGATGATTACGAGGCGGCACAGCTGCCGTTTCGCCGCCCACTCCATCATCCGAGATGTGATCATTTCTATGCCGGCCTGCGCATTGACTACGACCGCCGCGGTTTCAACAGCGTCCAGCGCGCCGATCGATTGGCCGATGAAATCCGGGAAGCCGGGTGTGTCGATGAGGTGCACGCGCGTGCCGTTGGTCTCGAAGTGAAGCAACGACGAGCGCAGCGAGTGCTGGTACGATTTCTCCAGGGGATCGAAATCGCTGGCCGTCGTGCCGCGCTCGACGCTGCCGCCGGCAGGTAGCGCGCCCGACTTGACCAGCAGCGCTTCGGCAAGCGTGGTCTTCCCCGACGCGCCGTGGCCCACCAGTGCGATTGTGCGGATGTTGCTCGTGGCGTATTTCGCCATGCTCGCTCTCCCGTAGTCCAGACGGCCAATTTACCGCGTTATCGGCGGTCCGGGTTGATGCGCCGCAACAGTGCCGGCTACGCGCCCGCCGGATCGGACCCTAAGTCCCAGAACAATCCTGTCATCATCGCGAGGCCCTCGCGGGCGACCGAGGCCAGCATGTGTTCGTTCGGCGCATGCTGCGAACACGCCGGGTAGGAATGAGGCACCCACACCGTCGGCAAGCCGAGGACATCGGCGAAGCAATCATTGGGAAGCGAACCGCCGAGGTTGGGCAGGATCGCGGGCGGCGCGCCGGTTGTCGCGGCAATGGACGCGGCAACGCGTTGCACCCACGGATGTTCCGGGTCGAGGCGCGTTGCGTGCATCGTTTCCATCCGTGCCGCAGATACGGCCACGTTCGCGAATCCGTGCCGGTCGAGGTGCGCGCGCAATGCGGGAATGAAATTCGCGGGGTCGCACCCGACGACGAAGCGCAATTGCAGATTGGCCACGGCGCGAGGCGGTATCGCATTGACGGGGTTCTCGGGATTGCCCGTCTTGAACGCGAGTACTTCGAGGCTGTTCCATGCGAATACGCGTTCCGCCGGCGTGAGCGCCGGCTCGCCCCAATCGCGGTCGATCGATGGGCCGGCGGGCTCGCCAGGTTCGATGGTCGCAAGTGCGCGCCGTACCGAATCCGGAATGGGTGGCGGCCGCAGTTCGGCGATGAGGATGCGACCGCGCGCATCCACCAGCGATGCAATGGCATTGGCGAGGATCGTGCCGGGGTTGGCGAGCAGGCCGCCCCAGTTGCCCGAGTGATGGCCCCCCTCGCGCAGGTCGACAGTCAGGTCGAAATTGAACGCCCCGCGCGAGCCCAGGAAAAGCGTCGGCCGTGCCGCCGCGAGCCGCGGCCCGTCAGAGGCGATGAACACGTCGGCGTCGAGTGCTGAGCGTTCGCTTTGACAAAGAGCGCGCAGCCCGGGTGAACCAGTTTCCTCGCCGGTCTCCATCAGCCATTTCACATTGAATCCCAGCCGGCCCCGCGCAGCCAGTACCTGTCCCAACGCCGCGACATTGATGCTGTGCTGGCCCTTGTTGTCCGCGGTGCCGCGACCGTACCAGCGATTCTCCTCGACGGTCAGCGACCAGGGCGAGAGTCCGGCGCGCCACTGCGCGTCATACCCGGGCACCACGTCGCCGTGGCCGTACATGAGGACCGTCGGCAGCGCGTCGCCTTCGTGACGATCGGCAATGAGGAAAGGGCCGGCGCCCGCAACCGAATTCTCAACGATGCGAAAGCGAAAGCCCAGGGCCCCAAGCGAGGGTCCGATTTCCTCGTCCAGGTAGCGGCGAAGCTCAGGAAGCGCCCCTTCGCGCTGACTTTCCGTGCGATGAGCGACTCTGCGCCGCAGGTCGGCGAGCAGATGGCCGTCGTCGAACCATTGCAGCGCGGCGGATAGGACGTCTTGCCGGGTCGCCATATGCACGATGTTACCGCAGTCGGCTATCCCTATTCGACGGCGGACCACCCACGGAGCGCAACTACATCGGCGCGGCGATCCCGGTCATTTCGCGCAAGTGACGCAGCAGCTCGTCTTCCTGGTACGGCTTGCCGAGATACATGTCCACGCCGAGTTCGGCGGCCCGGCTGCGGTGCTTTTCCGCGGTTCGCGACGTGATCATGATGATCGGGATGTTCACGAACTTCGGATCGCCCTTGATCGTCTTCGTGAATTCGAAGCCGTCCATCCTGGGCATTTCGATATCGAGCAATATGACGTCGGGTATCTGTTCGCCAAGAAGCTGCAACGCATCGACGCCGTCCTTGGCAGCGGTCACCGCGAAACCTTCGCGCTGCAGAAGTCTGCTTGTGATCTTGCGCACCGTGAGCGAGTCGTCGACGATCATCACCAGTGGCTGCGTTGACACGACGGCGACCGGCGCGCGCGGGCGGTCGCCGACTGCGCGTTCGTCGTTGTCCGGGTCGAATTTTTGGACGTCGGCGCGTCCGGCCAGTTGCACGGGGTTGATGATCAGCACGATCTCGCCGGAGCCCAGCACCGTGGCGCCCGAGATCCCGGATACGCGCGCCAATTGCGGCCCGATGTTCTTCACGACGACTTCCTGCGTGCCGACCATTTCGTCGACGTGAATTGCGGCGTACGTCTGGCCGCTGCGCAGCAGGAGCACCGAGTTGTAGCGCAAGGTTTCCGGGCTGTGCAGCGCGTCGCCAAGCAGTCGCGGCAAATAGTGGAACGGGTACTCGCGACCCTGCCAGTCGACCTTGCGCTGGATGTAGAGATCCAGCAGCGCCTGGCTCTTGATCTGCTGCACCTGCTCGACCATTGGCGCCGGAAGCGCCCACAGGCGGCCGCCGGCACGCACGAGCACCGCCTGGGCGACGGCCAGCGTCAGCGGCAGCGTCAGCATGAAGCGCGTGCCCTTGCCCAGCGTGGTGGCCACTTCGACGCGCCCGCCGAGCGCGGCGACTTCGGCGCGGACTACGTCCATGCCGATGCCCCGGCCGGAAATCTGGGTGACCTTCGACGCCGTGGAGAAGCCGGGCTCGAACAGGAATTCGACGAGTTGCGCGTCGGTGGGCTCCTCGCCTTCCACGAACAGCCCGAGCGACCGGGCACGTTCGCGCACTCGCGAGTAATCGACTCCGGCGCCGTCGTCGGCAAGATCGATCACGACTTCGTTGCCGACCTGGCGCACGGTCAGCGAAATTTCGCCGGTCTCGAGCTTGCCCGACTTGACGCGCGCCTCGCGCGTTTCGATGCCGTGGTCCAGCGCATTGCGCAGCAGGTGCTCCAGCGGTCCAACGAGTTTTTCCAGCACCGAGCGGTCGAGTTCGACCTTGGCGCCATGGATCTCGAGGTTGGCGCGCTTGTCCAGTTCCTTGGCGGTGGTCCGCAGGATCCGGTACAGGCGCTCGGACAGGCTGCCAAAAGGCACCGTGCGAATGGAGAACAGTCGCTGCTGCACTTCGCGCGACAGCCGCGCCTGCGCCAGCAGCGCGGCGTCGGCATCGTCCAGGTTCTTGAGCAGCGAATGCTGCACGGTGGACACGTCGTTGATGCCCTCGGCCAGCGAACGCGTCAGTTCCTGGAACCGCGTGTACCGGTCGAATTCGAGCGGATCGAAATCGCTGGGCTGTTCCTGCATCAGCGACATCTGCGACTGGATCTGCGACTCGGCCTGGATTTCGATCTCGCGCATCTGCGCCCGCAGGCGGATCACGCTATTGGTCAGTTCGAGCAGGTTCGCCTTCAGCGAGCGCAATTCACCTTCGACGCGCGCGCGCGCGATGGCCACTTCGCCGGCCTCGTTCACGAGGCGGTCGATGACGTCGGCGCGGACCCGCAATTGCGCGCGCGTGCCGGTCTCGAGCTCGGGAACAGTCTCGGTTTGCGCGGTCACCACGCTCGCGGCCGCAGCGGCCGGCGCCAGCGGTATGACCGATGCCACCGACGCAGGCGCGAGCGGGACGACCACCGATGATTGGTCCACCGTCGGAGGCGCGGGCGCGACGTCAACCCGTGCCGCCGCGACGTTTGCCGCCAGCACATCTTCTGGCGCTTCCGCCACCCAGGGCAACCGGGTGTTGGTCTCGCCACCGCGCAGGCGGTCGAGCACGAACGCGATGCGGTCGAGAGACGTTTCCAGCGTCTCGAAGAACTCGGGCGTCGCGGAAGGAACGTCGCCTTGCCCGAGGTACGATTCCATCAGGTGCGTGAGCTCGCCAAGGCGCATCGCGCCGGCCATGCGCGCGCTGCCCTTCAACGTATGCAGCGTGCGGCGCAGCTCGCTGACCGGCTTGGCGTCCTGCGGATTACGTCGCCAAGCGCGCAGTTCTTCGCCGGCCTGCGGGAACAACTCCGCCGCCTCGTCGAGAAAGATCGGCAGGACCTGTTCATCGACGTCGTCGCGAATTGTCGCCAGCGGGTCTTCCTGCGCCAGCGGCAGAAGAATTTCGTCGGAGCTGGAACCGGGCAACAGGCTGTGGTCTTGCGGCGCCTCCAACTGCGCGTCGGTATGAAGGGGGGGCCGTGTGTCGACCGGCGTGGCGTCGGCGGACGCAAGCGGCCGCGACTCCTCGTCATGAAGAGCCGCGGCGGCGGCGGCAGTCTCGGCATCCTGAGCCTGGCTCGCGGTTTCCTGGCGCAACTCCTCGAGCTCCGCCTGAATCAGCGCAGCCTCGGTTTGGTCGCCGACCGAAAACTCCTCGCGCGCCTCGACGCGGTGCACGAACTGGTTCAGACCGGCAATCGCGCGCGCCAGCACCGGGTGCGCGTTGCTCGGCAGCGGCGCGCCGCGTTCGGCCAGCGCAAGCAAAGTCTGCTCGAGCGATCTTGCCGTCGCCGCGACCATCGGAAAGCCACCCGTCCGGTGGATGCCGCAAAGGGTGTGCCCGGCACGGATCATTTCCGGCGAAGGCACCGTGCGCGGGTCGAATTGCAATACGGACAGTTCGTTCTCGAGCGTGCCCAGATGCTGCCGCGCCTCGTCGCACAGTATTTTCCACAGCGCGGTCGATACGCGGACGCCGCCGATCGTGATCTCCTCCGGCTCAGCCGGCGGCAACGGTTCGGGCGGCGTCGATTCCACTGGCGGTGCGTCGGTGACCAGCTTCAGTACGGTTGCGGTTGGAAATGCCGGCAACTCCAGTTCGGGCAGCACGTCGTAACGCGATTCCGCAAGAGGCACGTCCTTGACTTCGATCGTTTCCATCAGTGCATCGTCGGTCGCGACGAGCGGCGCCCTGTGTGCGTCACCCGCGCCAAGTTCCGGCAACTCGATCAGGTCGAGCGGTGGCGGCACGACGGCGTGCGGCTTGGGTAATTCGTAAACGTTGGACGGTACCGGTGGCGCGTCCGTCGGCGGCTCCGCGTCCGCCGGCAGCTCCGTATCCGTGGGCAGCTCCGCGACCGCGCCCTGGATCTCGGCCTCGACCGCGGCGATGGCGGCGTGCAATTCACGCGGGTCGGCCAACACCTGGCCCGTTTGGGTCAGCGCATCGACCCAATGGCGAAAGTTCCTTTGCGCGACGTCGATCATCGTCAGCACCGAAGGTGTCACCGCCCGGTCTTCCTCCACGAGGCGATTGCACACCTTTTCGACATCGAACCCGTAGTCGCCCAACTGCACCAGCCCGACCATGCGACCGCTGCCTTTCAGCGTGTGGAATCCGCGGCGTACCGTAGTCAGCGCTTCGCGATCGCCCGGATTTCCGGTGAGTTCGTGCAGATTCGCTGCGACCGAATCGAGCACTTCCGCCGCTTCCAGCAGGTAAATGTCGAGAAGCTCGCGGTCGAGGCCGTGGGCGTCGGTCGCCAGCAGCCGCTGCGTCTCCTCCGAGATCTCGGGCGCCGGTGCTGCGGTGTCCGCCATCGCTCCGACGGCCGCGGCGAGATCGGCCGCTTCGCCGCTGGCGAGCTGCTTGAGCGCCAATTCGACCTGGTCGACAAGTCCCTTGTCGCCGATCAATTCCGCGTCGTCGCGCAGTCCGGCCAGCTTCTGCTTCAGGCTCTCGCGAGCCGCGGAATGCAGCGGAGCACTGTCGGCTTCGCGGACCAGGTCGGGAAGGGACGCGCGCAACTCCGCGACCGCTGCCTCGACCGAATCGGAGGCCTCCTGCTTGGGCGCGGGCGCCTCCCCCAAACGCTTGGCGATGAACGGCGCAATCAATCGGTCACGGTCGGGACGCTGCTGCTCCACCGCTTCGATGTAGAAGCCCAATCCCGACAGCGATTCCGCGAGGAGTTCCAGGTCGTCGTTGCTGACCGGCGTTTCCGGATCGGCGTAGGTTTCGATCTGCTGCTGACACAACTCGAGCAGGCGATCCGCATCCTCGAGGCCCAGAATGCGCAGCGCGCCGCGGATTTGCTGGCTGTCCTTGGCCAGCGTCGCCAGTTCGGCGCGCTTGCCGTTGTCGCGGAAGAACCCGTCCAGCACCTGTTCCATGTGTCGCAGGTTGGCCTGGATCTCGCGGCCGACCTGCGCCAGCAGCACGCGCTCCTGCGCGCGCTTGCTCATTTCGTCCAGCATCGGCGCACCCGACGCTGCGGTGGGCCGGCCCGCCCGGGCGGCGTCGAGCCGCGCCAGCATCGCGTCCACCTGTTTCGGGAAATCGGGCGACAGGCTCGTGTAATTCTCGAAGGCGGACTCGGCAAGCAATAGTGCCGTCGCGAATTCCATTGCCACCGATTCGGAAACTCCGGAGGCGGGCATCTTGTCGATGCGCTCCACCAATGCCGCGGTGAGCTGCATCAGCGCGCCGTTGTGGATCTCCGCCGCCTTCGCATGCACCGACGCCAACGTCTGCTTGAGCTTGGGCAAGTTCTCGGCGCGCCCTGAAGCGGCCTTCAGCCAGGAGTCCTTGGCGCCTGCCAACTGTTCGCGCGCTTCCCGGAGCACCGGCTGCAGACGCACGACGTCTGCGGAGAGCACCTCGGCCGAGGGAATGAGTCCCGACAGCTTGAACGCGCGCTGAACGGCCTGCACCTGCGGCGCCACCGGCGCGCAGATAGCCACGAAGTACAGCACTTCGCGCCGCAGCCGGTCCGCGACCTTGCCGCTGCCTTCCGCCACGCGACGGATCTGCAGGTCGATCCGGGCGCACAGTTGCTTCACGCCGAAACCACGGTCCAGTCCGCTCTCGACCACGCCTTCGAGCAGCGCGCCCACCGTCCACCAGAATGCGCGCAGGCTGCCCTGTGCCGTAATGTCCTCGATGCCTGCGACGGCGTCGCGCATCATCGCGGCACCCGTATCCTCGCCGCGCAGCCAGGAGAGCATGCCGCGCTGGTACAGACGGCGCTGCTTGACCATATGCGATGGCAGCCGGTTCGCGGCGATCGATTCGCGCGCCGAGATTCGCGGAGCCCGGGGCGACAGGTCGGGGTAGAACAGGTCCGTCGGTGCGGCGGCTTTCACGCCGCGCGACACTTGCATGGCCTCGTATTCGGGATAGAGCTTGAGCGGGATCGGCGCCGCGCCGTTGACCAGTTCGTCCAGGAAGATTCTTAGCTTGCGGCACGCGCGATCGACGACGACGCACGCTGCCTGCGCTTCGTCTGCGGGCAGTTCCTCCATCCGCGTCAGCTGGCGCTCCAGTTCGTCGGTGAACGCGACGACGGCGTCCAGTCCCACCATCTGGATTGCGCCGGCAGCCTGGTGCACGTGCGCGCGCGCATGCTTCAGCGCCGTGGGATCGCTCGGATTCGCCTTGAATGCGGCGATCGTCTCCAACCCGCGCGTCAATGCCTGGTCGATTTCACCCTGCACCCAGGACAGCGGGCCTACATCAAAAGCCGGAGTGGGATCGTTCGCCACGGAATGTCAGTCTTGTACCTGGAATATCAAGTTAAAGGGAAGCAGCAGGAATCGAGTCAGCAAGAACCGGGCCGACGCTCCCCGCAATCAATTCGTATGGCACAACGCAACCGGAAGCATGGGGCACCCTCTCATCGCATCCCGGTCGCAGCGCGGTCATGGGACGGCGCGCCATGGCAACAAAGGTCAGACCTTGAAGCCCGCAACCGACGAGCGCAATTCGGCAGCGAGCTTGGTCAGCTGTCCGATGGACACGTTGGTCTGCTTGGTGCCTTCCGTCGTTTCCTCGGTGATCTTGAGAATGCCCTGCATGCCGCGAGTCACGTCGGTAACCGATGCCGATTGCATCTGCGTCTGCGCGGAAATCCGCGAAATCAGGTCGGCCAGATCGCGCGACACTTTCTGGATCTCGGTCAGTGCCTGACCGGCCGCGTCGGAGAGTTTGGTACCTTCCACCACGCCGACCGTCGACTTCTCCATGGCGGCGACGGCATCCTGCGTATCCGCCTGAATGGTCTTCACGATCGCCTCGATCTGTTTCGTTGCTTCGCCCGAGCGTTCCGCCAGGCGCTGCACTTCCTCCGCGACGACCGTGAAACCGCGCCCCGCTTCACCGGCCGATGCCGCCTGAATGGCGGCATTCAGCGCCAGGACGTTGGTCTGCTCGGTAATGTCCGAAATCAGTTCCACGATCTCGCCGATTTCCATCGACGATTCGCCGAGGCGCTTGATGCGCTTGGACGTGTCCTGGATCTGGGTGCGGATTTCGTTCATGCCCGAAATCTGGTTTTGCACGACCTGCCCGCCTTTTTCCGCGGCCGCCAGCGACTGCTGCGCGACTCGGGCGGACTGGGTGGCGGTCTGCGAGACTTCGTTGATGGACTCGGCCATCTGCAACACCGATGCCGATGCCTGCTGGATTTCCTTGTTCTGCCGTTGCGACGCTTCGTACAGGCGGTTCGAGATCGCCTGCGTTTCCTGCGTGGCCTTGGTCACCTGGTCGGTCGCCGAGTTGATGCCGCGCACCAGCGTGCGCAGCTCCTCGATCGTGAAGTTGATCGAGTCCGCGATGGCGCCCGTGACGTCCTCGGTCACCGAGGCCTGCACGGTGAGATCGCCGTCGGCCAGGTTGCCCATTTCGTTCAGCAGCCGGAGGATGGCCTCCTGGTTCCGCTTGTTCTCGCCTTCGCTTTCGAAGGCGCGCACGCGCGCGTCGTCGAGGAACACCTTGCCCAGCATCACCATCGTCAGCAGCGCGAGCAGCGCGAAGAGGATGGCCATCCCCAGCGTCCATTTGTGCGCCGTGCCGCCCTCGAACTCGTTGGCGAGCAGCGTGGTCTGGTTCAAAAGCGGCTCGGCGTCGATATTGATGCCGCGCGCCGCCTGCTTGGCGACAACGAGCCGCGGCATGTTCGCCAGGATGGCGTTGACGCCGCTTTCGTAGCTGGTGAACCGTTTCGCGAGTTCGGTCAGCGTCGCGCGCGCGTCGTCGGCGCGGACAGGGGCCAGGCGCAGGGGTTCGCTCCCCTTCAGCAGGCCATTCAATATTTCGCGGAAGGTGCCGGAATCCTTCCCCAGCAGGAAAGCGACTTCCGGGTCGATTTCGTCGGACGACGCCAGCGAGTTCGCGTTTTTCGCGATGCGCTGCGACAGCACGGCAAGCTGGTTCGTGAAGTCGATTTCGCGCAGGCTCCCGCCGCTTTGGCCAATCTGCTGCGACGCCTGCTGCGCCAACTCCAGCAACGCGCTGTTGCCGGAATTCAGCGCCTCGAGTCCCTTCGCAAGTGTGGTCAGGCTCGTCTCGTTGGCAAGCAGGCGATCCGCCGCGACGTCCACGCGTTCCCAGCTCTGCCTGACCTGGTTCAGCAGCTTGACCTTGTCTGCATCCTGCGTCGCGTCCAGGCTGACTCCGCGCACCGTGCCTCCGCTGACCAGCGCCTCCAGATCGGCCTTGAAACGGTCGCGGCTGTCCTTCACGGCGGCAAAGGCCGTGGACTGGCCCTGCGCCGCGAGCGCGCTGCCGCGCGCGAGGCGCTGCGACAGCATCTGCATTTCCGTGGCCGTCGCCGACGCGGCGGCGCTTTGGCCGGACTGCCTGTTGTCGAGGAACATCATCAGGCCCGCGAACACCAGGAACAGCACGATCAGCGCGCCGAGTGTCTGGAACTGTTTCGTCACCGGAAGGTCGCCAATGACCCAGAGCTTTCCCGGCGCGGCCGAACCCGTCGTCGCCGAGCGCAGCTGGTCCATGATCGACACCGACGCGAGCGGATCGTAATCCTGCTGCGAGGCCTGGTTCATTTTCACCTGCGTCGTCGGCATGTCGAATTCGATGTCCGACGCCTTCTTCCGTTCGCTGCCGAACAGACTGGGCATTTTCAGCGCCATTGCTTTCTCCCCGGGGTAGGCACTCCGCCGAAACCCCTCAAATGCCTACCTGCAAGAACACGGAATCGTTCGCGAGCTTCGCGAGATCGATCTCCTGCCACGCGTTGCCGTCACCGTCCATCCAGCGCTGCGCATACCACGCCGGCGCATCCTGCGGCGGAGCCGCCGGCGCCAGTTCCACGATGTTGCGCAGTCCCAGGACGTGCTGCACGACGATCCCGGCGTTCATCTCCCCTACCCGTTGGCCAAAAAGCACCAGCCGGCTCTGTCCGCCGCCGAGTCCGGACTCGCGACCCAGAAAGGCAGAAAAATCGATGACGGAAAAAAGGTTGCCGCGTATGTTGGCGACGCCGAGATACCAGGGCCGGGTCAACGGCACGGGCACCACGTTCGGCAACGTCGTGACCTCGCCCGCGTCGGCGAGCCGCACCAGCCAGCGCTCTCCGCCGCTGGCCAGACCCAGCCGGGACGATTCCACCTGCGCCGTGGTCTTGGTCGCCAGGCGCGCTGCCAGTTCCTGCTGGAACGTGCGGAGATCGAGTTTTGCGGCGCGGGCCATCTATGGACCCCCACGCTTGCTGCAATAACGCGGGCGCGGCTCGCTGCCCCACAAGCGGGCGCAGCAATCCCTCGGGGCGGCCCTTCGGGGTTGTGGGATTCGAATTGGTTCCATGTTCAGCCGATCGCCGCGATCTTTTCCAGCAGCTCGTCGCGGTTGACGGGCTTCACGATATAGTCGCGCGCGCCCTGGCGCATTCCCCATATCTTGTCGGTCTCCTGGCTCTTCGACGTGCACAGGATGATCGGTATCGCGCGGGTCGCTGGATCGCGGCTGATCGCGCGCGTGGCCTGGAAGCCGTTCAGGCCCGGCATGACGACGTCCATCAGTATCAGGTCGGGCTTCAGAGACTTGGCCTTGAGGATGGCGTCTTCGCCGTTGTCGCTCGTCACGACTTCATAGCCCGCTTTGGTCAGCATGTCGTTGAGCACGTGCCGCTCGGTAGGCGAATCGTCGACGATTAGAATTTTTCTGATGGCCATGGCTCCTACCCCGATTTTCGTCCCTGCAGGTTCGCGCGCCGGCTTGGGCGAGTGCGGATCCGCGGCCGCCATCAGGCAGCCGCGCGATTGACGTGCGCGGCGACCGCCTTGAGGAGGCTCTCTTTCGTAAACGGCTTGGTCAGGTACTGGTCCGAGCCGACCATGCGCCCGCGCGCCCGGTCGAACAGGCCGTCCTTGGACGAGAGCATGATCACCGGCGTGTGCTGGAACTTGCCGTTCTTTTTGATGAGCGCGCAGGTCTGGTAGCCGTCCAGCCGCGGCATCATGATGTCGACGAAAACGAGGTCCGGCTGGTGATCGGCGATCTTGGCCAGCGCGTCAAAGCCGTCCTCGGCGAGAATCACCGTACAGCCTGCCTGGAGCAGGAAAATCTCGGCGCTGCGGCGAATAGTGTTCGAATCGTCGATCACCATCACCTTGACGCCCTGCAACGGATTTGGGTCCGCCAATTGATTCCCCTCGCTCCATGCGGCAACGGTTGCGGCGGCGCCCATCGGCTCCCGCACTTGTCGTGTTCAAGTCTGCCACGGCCCAAGCGAACTGACTAGAGCATAAACCTTGCCGGAATCGGCTTGCGGCGGCGAAATCGTTCAAAAAGCAACACTGCGGCAATTTTTGGGACACTGTCCTGCCGTGGCGCGGCAGGTTTTGCCGTCGTAGGGCGGCCCCGCGGACGAAATCACGAGCCCAGGAACATCTGGTAGGCAGGATTGCCCGTCTCATCCACGCAGGTATAGCCGAGACGGTGCAAAAACTGCCGGAAATCGGCCTTGTCGGCCTGAGGCACCTGCATCCCCACCAGCACCCTGCCGTAGTCCGCGCCGTGGTTGCGGTAATGAAAGAGGCTGATGTTCCAGCCGGCGCTCATGCTGTTCAGGAAGCGCATCAGCGCACCGGGCCGCTCGGGAAATTCGAATCGGTAGAGAATTTCGTCCCTGGCCGCCGCCGCATGTCCGCCGACCAGATGCCGGACATGCAGCTTGGCCATTTCGTTGTCGGTGAGGTCGAAAGCCTCGATCTTCGCCTTCCGGAACGCGGCGAGCAGCCCGCGCGTCTCGTGTCGCCCCGCCACTTCCACGCCGACGAAGATGTGCGCCGTCTTCGCATCGGCAAAGCGATAGTTGAATTCGGTCACGCTGCGATTGCCGAGCAGCGCGCAGAATTCGCGGAAGCTTCCCGGTCTTTCGGGGATGCTCACCGCGAAGATCGCCTCGCGTGCCTCGCCCAATTCCGCGCGCTCGGCGACGAAGCGCAGCCGGTCAAAATTCATGTTGGCGCCGCCCGCGATCGCTACCAGCGTGCGGTCGCGGGCACGGTGAGTTTCGCACCATGCCTTCATGCCGGCGACGGCGAGCGCACCGGCCGGCTCGAGGATGGAGCGCGTGTCCTCGAAGACGTCCTTGATCGCCGCGCAGATAGCGTCGGTGTCGACGCGCACCATTTCGTCGACATACAGCTTCGCCAACCGGAACGTTTCCTTCCCTACCTGTTTGACGGCGACGCCATCCGCGAACAGGCCCACGTGCGGCAATATCACGCGGCGCCCCGCCGCGAGCGAACGCGTCATTGCGTCCGAGTCGACCGGCTCGACGCCGATGATCCTGATGTCGGGGCGCACGCGCTTGACATACGCGGCTATGCCCGAGATCAGGCCGCCTCCACCAACCGCAACGAATATGGCGTCGATCGGCCCCTGGCATTGCTGCAGGATCTCCATGCCCACCGTGCCCTGGCCGGCGATCACGTCGGGATCGTCGTAAGGATGAACGAACGTGGCTCCGGATGATTTCTGCAGCGCGACCGCCCGCCCATAGGCATCCGAATAGGAATCGCCATGCAGGACCACCCGGGCGCCCCGCGCCTCGACCGCGGCGATCTTGATGTGCGGCGTCGTCACGGGCATCACGATCGTCGCGCGGCAGGACAGCCGTTGTGCAGCGAGTGCGACGCCTTGCGCGTGGTTGCCAGCCGACGCTGCGATCACGCCTTTGGCGCGCTGCGCGGGTGTCAAGTGCGCCATCTTGTTGTACGCACCCCGGAGCTTGAACGAAAACACCGGCTGCTGATCCTCGCGCTTCAGCAGCACGTGATTGTTGAGCCGCCGCGACAGCGTAGGCGCCGGATCGAGCGGAGATTCGATCGCGACGTCGTAGACCTTGGCGGTAAGGATCTTCTGCAGGTAGTCGATGGGCATGGCGCGAATTGACAAGACGGAACGCACAACCTTGCGAGACTAGCAGATAGACCTTGCTGGGGAAACCGCATGCACATCAACATCATCGCATCGGCCCGCGCTGCGCGCTTTCTGCTAGGCTTCGTTGCCTTTCATCCCGTCCATCTCCGGCCCATGCCGCAGGCAAAGAACGCTCCCCGCAAGGCCGAAGCGACACCCGCCACGCTCGCCGTCGTGGACTTGGGATCGAACAGCTTTCGACTCGAGGTCGGTCGCGTCGAAGGCGACCAGATCTTCCGTCTCGACACCTGGCGTGAAACGATTCGCTTCGGTGCGGGCATGGACGAAAAGGGCCGCCTGACGACCGCCGCCAAGCGCGCCGCGCTCGCGTGCCTCACCCGATTCCGGGAGCGCCTGTCGGGCCTGCATCCGTCCGCCGTGCGCGCCGTCGCCACCAACACATTCCGTGTCGCGAAGAACGCCGCGACGTTCCTGCCGCAGGCCGAGGCCGCGCTCGGGTTCCCGATCGACATCATCGCGGGCCACGAGGAAGCGCGCCTCATCTATCTTGGTGTCGGCCATGTTCTGCCTCCGTCGGAGGCGCCGCGCCTGGTCATCGACATCGGTGGCGGCTCCACCGAATTCATCATCGGCCGCGGCCTGATCCCGGAACGTCTCGAGTCGCTCAAGCTCGGTTGCGTCAACGTTTCGCAGCGCTTCTTCCCGGGCGGCGTGTTGCGCGCCGACGCATTCGTGGCCGCCGAGACGCATGCGCGCGCGGAAATCGAGGCGATCGCGCGCGAGTTCGGGCGCGAGCACTGGAGCGAAGCCTATGCGTCGTCGGGCACCGCGTTGGCGCTCGCCGCGATCCTCGAGGAAAACGGCCTGTCGGCGGGCGGAATCACGCCGGACGGACTCGCCCGGCTGCGCAAGCGCATGGTTGGGGCCGGCCACATGGCGCACCTCACGCTGGAAGGAATCAAGCCTGAACGCGCGCCGGTGTTGCCAGGCGGTTTCGCGATCATGTCTGCCGCCATGGCGGAACTGTCGGTGCCGCGGCTCAATCCGGTCGGCGGCGCGCTGCGCTTGGGCGTGCTATACGACCTCCTCGGCCGTTCCGGCCGCCGTGACAGCCGCGTGGTGACGGTCGAGCGCTTTCTCGAGCGCTACCATGTCGATCGCGAGCACGCGCATCGCGTCGCGGCCATGGCGCGCGCGCTTTACCTGCAGTCTTCGCCGCGTCCGGACGCCGTGGTCGCGCAGCGCGTGGAATGGGCGGGGCTCCTGCATGAGATCGGTTATACCGTCTCCCACATCGGCTATCACAAGCATGGCGCCTACATCCTGGAAAACGCCGACATGCCAGGTTTCTCGGCGCAGGAACAATGGCAGCTTGCGGTCCTGGTTCACGGCTGCCGCGGCGGCCTGTCGAAGATGGAGCCTGCGCTTCACCACGCCGACGGAATCGCCCAGGTGCTGGCCCTGCGACTTGCTGTGCTGTTCCACCACGCGCGGCGAGCGATCGACGCTCCGCGCATCAGGCTCAAGTCGGGCCGTGCCGTGCATTTCGGCCTGTCAAAGCGATGGCTTTCGCGCCATCCGCTGACTTTGCACCTGCTGGTCAAGGAACGCGAGGAATGGTCGGCGCTTGGCGTGCGCTGGCGGACGACCTGAATCCGCGCTGCCGGCAATGCTGCGGGTCAGACGAAGTCCGGCGCCACCACGACCTTCAGCACGACAGCGGCACCGCCGTCCTTCGCGCGATTGGACAGCCACCAGACCGCGCCCTTGCGCACCGACCAGTAGGCTTCCTCGCCGGAGAGCAGGAATGACGCGACGGCCCCGAGCGTGGGTTGGTGGCCGACTATAAGCACCGGCTCACGCGAATCGGGCCAGTTCGCTGCGGCGAGAACCGCGGCCACCGTGGCCCCCGGCACCAGCTCCGGAACCGTCCTGAACTTTCTTTGCAGCGCGACCGCGGTTTGCTGTGCGCGATCGGCCGGAGACACCAGCACGCGGCAAGTGTCGGGCAAATGGGCGTCGAGCCATTGCGCCATCCGCTCGGCCTGCTTCAGCCCTTTGGACGTCAGTCGCCGCCCGAGATCGGGTTCCCCGGGTTCCGCCTCGCAATGTCGCCACAGGATGAGGTCCATCCTCAAAGGCCCTCGGGTGCGCGCATCTTCGCCAGAAGCGCGCTTTGCGCGGACCGGGCCTTGCTTCCCCGCCGCCGCTTCACTTTCGCCCACTTGCCATCCGCATGCAGCTCCCACGCGTCGACATTGTCGGCGAGATAGGCCCGCAATCCCTCGTCGACGACGCGCTTGCGCAGCGCCGGATCGCGCACCGGAAAGGCGACTTCCACCCGGCGGAACAGGTTGCGGCCCATCCAGTCTGCCGAAGCCAGCCAGACGTCCGCATCGCCGTCGTTGGCGAAATACCAGACGCGGTGGTGCTCGAGGAAACGACCGAGGATCGAGCGCACGCGAATGTTCTCGGACATGCCCGGCACGCCGGGGCGCAGCGAACACGCGCCACGGACGATCAATTCGACCTTCACGCCCGCGGTGGATGCAGCATAGAGGGCGCGGATCACGCCCTCCTCCACCAGCGCGTTCATCTTGGCGATGATCTGCGCGGGCCTGCCCTCCTTGGCATTGCGGGTCTCGCGGCGGATCAGTTCCAGCACGCGGCGGTGCATCGTGAACGGCGCCAGCAGCAGCTTCTTCATGCGCGCGGCGCGCGCCAGGCTCGTGATGTGCAGGAACACCTCGTTCACGTCGGCGCAGATGTCCGCGTCCGAGGTCAGCAGGCCGAAGTCCGTGTAGAGGCGGGTGGTGCGCGGATGATAGTTGCCCGTTCCCAGATGCGCGTAGGGCACGAGATTGGCCTCACCCCGGGGGCCGCTCTCGCGGCGGATCAGCAGCGATAGCTTGGCGTGCGTCTTCAGGCCGAATACGCCGTAGACCACCTGGGCGCCCGCGCGCTCGAGACGCTCGGCCCAATTGATGTTCGCCTCCTCGTCGAAGCGCGCCATCAATTCCACCACGACGGTCACTTCCTTGCCACGCTTGGCGGCGTCGATCAGCGCCTCCATCAACACGGAGTTCACGCCGGTGCGATAGACCGTCTGCTTGATCGCGACCACATTCGGATCGTCCGCGGCGCAACGGATGAACTCGACCACCGGCTCGAACGACTGGTAGGGATGGTGCAGCAGGATGTCCTGCTGCCGGATCGCCGTCAGGATGTCCGGCGCGTTCGCCAGCCGTTCGGGCAGGCCCGGTACGAACGTGCCGAATTTCAGTTCCTCGATGTCGACCTGATCGATCAGCGACGACAGCCGCGCGACGTTGACCGGCCCGTCGCATCGGTACAGGTCGGACTCGGTCAAGTCGAATTGCTGCAACAGGAAATTGGCGATCGGGACGGGGCAGGCTTCCGCGACTTCGAGGCGAACGGCGGATCCGAACTGCCGCTCCGGCAGTTCCCCCTTCAGCGCCTGGCGGAGATTCTTGACCTCCTCCTCGTCGATCCAGAGATCCGCGTCGCGCGTCACCCTGAATTGCGAGTAGCTGACCACCTCGCGGCCAGGAAAGAGTTCGTGCAGATGCGCGTGCATCACCGACGAAAGCATCACGAAGTCATTGTCTCCACCGCTGACGTCCCGCGGTATCTTGATGATCCGCGGCAGCACGCGCGGCGCCTTGATGATCGCGATTCCCGAGTCGCGCCCGAACGCGTCATGTCCGGTCAGCTGGATCACGAAATTCAAGCTCTTGTTCACGACCTGCGGGAACGGATGCGCGGGATCGAGACCGATGGGCGTAAGCAACGGCCTCACTTCGCGCTCGAAATAGCGAGCCACCCACGCCTTCTCGGCCGCAGTGAATTCCGTCCGGCGGATAAGCCTGACTCCGGAAGCGTCGAGCGCCGGGAGCACCTGGTCGTTGAGGACGCGGTACTGTTCGGCCATCAGCGCACGGGCGTCGTCTCCCAGCTGCGTGAACAGGTCACGCGCCTCCGGAAGCGTCATTCCCGAAGGCGCCACTTTCGCGCGCAATTGCTCCTTGACGCCCGCGATGCGTATCTCGAAGAACTCATCCAGGTTGCTGCCTACGATGCAGAGGTAGCGCAGCCGTTCGAGCAGCGGAACCGCCGTATTCTCGGCGAGCGCCAGCACGCGCCGGTTGAATTCGAGCAGCGACAGTTCGCGGTTGATCGGCAGCGGTACCGGCGTAGCCATGGCATCGGCAATGGCTGCCACCGCCGCGGTTGCCGCGGAATCGGACTGCGGCAGCGGCGAAGTTGTGGAATGTTCCATTAGAGTCGCAGACGGACGTTACGGAGCGGTGACGGTCACGAATCGAGTCACGCCGCGGGCCGCAGCGCGACGGCGCGCCAGATGCAGCGGCCTCTGGTTTCGCGATCGAGCGCTTCGAGGTAAGCCTCGTGCGCCAGCATTTCCTCGGGCGACGGCAACGTCACTGCGAGCACCGGCCGGTGAGCCAGCGATGCGCCGGCGCCGGCGTTCACCGCCAGCGATGGCGCCGCGCCCATGTCGATGGTGAGGGACTCCTGTCCTCGCGTCATCGCGAGATAGACCTCTGCCAGCAGCTGCGCATCCAGCAGCGCTCCGTGCAGCGTGCGATGGGCGTTGGACACGCCGAAGCGCTCGCACAGCGCGTCGAGATTGTTGCGCTTGCCGGGAAACGCCTCGCGCGCCAGGGCCAGCGTGTCGATCAGGCCGCCGTACAAGTCCGCGCAGGGAGGCAGCTTGGCCGTTGCGAATTCCGTGTCCAGGAAACCGACGTCGAAAGGCGCGTTGTGGATGATCCACGTCGCGCCGCGCGCGAACTCGATGAACTGCGGTACCCCTGCGGCGAAGTTGGCCTTGCCCTTCAGGTCGTTCCAGGTCATTCCGTGCACTTCCGAGGCGCCGGGATCGATCTCGCGCTCCGGATCAAAATAAATCTGCAATGTGCGGCCGGTCGGCCGTCGGTCGACCATTTCAACGGCCGCGACCTCGATGATGCGATGGCCGAGCTTGGGGTCGAGGCCCGTGGTTTCGGTGTCTAGAATGATCTGGCGCATCAGGGGGTTCGGCAAGACTGGAACCCGGATTCTACGCCCCGCGTTGTCGTCGCCGAAGAGTAGCTCGTTGGAGCGTTGCCGCCAGAACTGCGGCAACGCTCAACTTTCGCGGAATGGACCTCAGGGTATTTGCTGCGCCGCAGCATCACGCGATCGACTCGGTGCGCGAAAGTTGAGCGCCGGCGGGTATGCCTTATCCCGGCGACGCTCCAACGAGCCACTCAGACCGCAGCGTTACTTGCGGTATTTCTGGATGGTGGACTGAATTTCCTGGATGGCGTGCTCGATCTCGTCGTCGCTCAGGTCGCGCTGGGCTCCCTTGCGGTCGGTCAGCGTCAGCGTGCGATCGATCTGGGTCGCGAATTCGCCCAGTCCGAGCGTTTCCGTGATCGTCGTCGACGGCTCGTCGGTCAGCGTTTCCGGACCCCAGCGCACGACGATCGCGGACAGGTTGTCGCCGTCGGGTCCACCGCGCTTCTCGCCCTCGCGCATCATCTGCGGCGCCGTCTTCAGGATGGGCGTCGACGTGAGCCACGTCGCCATTTCCTTCTGGTCGAGAACGGCCCACAGGCCATCGGTGCACATGACGATGATGTCGCCATTGCGTAGCGGCGTACGCCGCGACAGGTCAATGACCGGGTCGACCAGGCCCCCCAGGCAACTGAAGATCTTGTTGCGGTCCGGGTGGTCGATCACTTCGTCGACACCGATGATCCCCTGGTCGACGAGGTACTGGACCTTCGAGTGGTCCTTGGTCGCCCCGATCAATCCGCCCTGCCGGAACAGGTAGAGCCGCGAGTCACCGACGTGCGCCCAGTATGCGTGACCGGCTTGGACGATCGTGCACACGCACGTGGTGCGCGGTGTTTCGAGCATCGAGAACTGATTCGCGTAGGAACCGAGCGCGGCGTGCGCGCGCAGCATCGTGTCCTGCAGGAACTTGAGCGGATTCTTGAGGACCGGCTTGGCCTCCTGCTGGAAGCGCTCGATGAAGAGGCGTACCGCGATCTGCGCGGCGATCTCTCCGCCGGCATGCCCGCCCATCCCGTCCGCGACCACCAGCATCAGCGTATCGCGGCTATACGTATAAGCCAGCCGGTCCTGGTTGACCTTGCGCGAACCCTTGCGGGATTCCTGGAAAATCGTGAAGCGCATGCTGCTTCTTGACCTGGTGGACTATGCGCCGATTTGCGAGAAAAGCATCTTCTTGAGATTGCCCATGAACGTGAGCTTGCGCTTCGTCTGAGGGATATCGCGAATGGCCTTTTGCAGCGCGAATACGCTTTGCGGCCGTTCGAGCGGATCAAGGCGCAGGCACCAGTCGATGACCTCGAGGATGTTCTCAGAATACTGCCCGGCCCAGATCTTCTTGGCCGAAACCAGGTGATCTTCCTGGACGCGCGCGTCGGCGGCCTGCGGCGCGAATGCCGCCAGACACGCGAACATGGACGCGCCGGTGCCATAGACGTCGGTCCAGGGCCCGAGACGGTCCGGCTCGCGATATTGCTCGGGCGCGGCGAACCCCGGCGTATACATCGGAGCGAGCTTCGGGCGTCCGCTGGTAAGCGTCTGCCGCGCCGCGCCGAAGTCGAGCAACACCGGCGTGCCGTCGGTGCGCAGGTAGATGTTGGCGGGCTTGATGTCCAAATGCAGCAGCTTGTGCGTGTGCACTTCGCGCAGCCCATTCAACAGATGCATGAACACGTGCCGGACCAGCCGCTCGGACATCTGATCCTGGCGCATCTGGATCTGCTGTTGCAGCGTGCGCCCGCGCTCGTAGCGCATCACCATATACACGGTCTCGTTGGCGCGGAAAAAATTCAGCACGCGCACCACGTTCGGGTGATTGATCTTGGCCAGCGCGCGGCCTTCCTCGAAAAAGCACTTCATCCCGTACCGGAACGACGTGAGATTTTCTGCCGAACTGGCGCGCACGATGTCGCCCTCGGTGCGTAAAACCAGCGAAGACGGCAGGTATTCCTTGATGGCCACCGGCGCGCCGGTCTCGTCGAAGGCGCGGTAAACGATCGAAAAACCGCCGCGACTGATCTGCCGGTCGATCCGGTAGTTGAGAAGCTGGTAGCCCCCGACAAGGGCTTGGTTGGTGACGGCCATCAGTTCAATTTTCGTAGAATCGGGGCAATTCCGGCTGGACGCCCCCATGAATCCCAGAAGACAGGCGCAAATCGCATGCCAGCCGCCTTTGTCTCAGCTTGCGCCAAGCACGGTTAGCGCTTACATTCTCGGCAACCCGGCAGGCAAAGTAAAGGAATCGTGTTTGCAAGCGCCTCAAAAGCTTGCGAATTCGTGGCCAAATTCAGAAATCGCGCCAAAACGTCGCCGGAAGCTGACGTGGCGCGGCGGTTCAGGAACCTTCCAATGATCCTCAGCATGACCGGCTTTGCAGCGGAGGCCGCCGAATTGCCGGGCTTGTCGCTGGCCGTGGAGTTGCGGTCGGTGAACCATCGGTACCTCGACGTCACGGTGAAGCTTCCGGACGAATTGCGTCACCTTGAGTCGACGCTGCGCGAGCGATTATCCGGAGCGTTGAAGCGAGGCAAGGTGGAATGCCGCGTGACTTTGAGCCGCTCTTCCGCCGGGGCCACGACACTTGCCGTCGATGCTGTCCGGATGGAGCAGCTCGCGAACGCGGCTGCACAGGTCCTGCGCACCGTACCCGCAGCCACCCCATTGTCGGTCAACGAAATCCTGCGTTGGCCGGGAGTCATGGCCGAATCGTCCATTCCGCCCGACGAACTCGCTGCCAAAGTCACCGCGCTGGTGGACCAGGCCGTCGCCGACCTCGCGGCGTCGCGGCGGCGTGAGGGCGCCAAGGTGCAAGCAGTGCTGGCGGCCAGCTGCGATGGCATCGAGGCCCAGGTCGCGCGCGTCTTGCCCCGCATTCCGGCTATCCACGCCGCGTTCAACGAAAAGCTTGCGCAGAGACTGCGTGAAGCCGCGCTCGATCCCAACGAAGACCGCATCAAGCAGGAATTCGCACTGTTCGCCACCAAGATCGATGTCGCTGAAGAGCTGTCGCGGCTGGCGACCCACGTCGCAGAAGTCCGGCGGGTTCTTGCCGCGGGCGGCAGCGCCGGCAAGCGGCTGGACTTCCTCGCCCAGGAATTGCACCGCGAAGCCAACACGCTGGGCAGCAAGTCGGTGGACACTGAGATTTCCCAGGTGTCGCTGGAACTCAAGGTGCTGATCGAGCAGATGCGCGAGCAAGTGCAGAATGTCGAATGAGAGAGGCGCGCGAGACCGCAGGGCGCGTGAGTGCGGAAGAGGTGTGATCCCATGACCTCCCCCACCGCGATCGTCACCAAAGCGCCGCCGGCTTCGGGCTGCCTGTTCGTGCTCGCGGCCCCGTCGGGCGGTGGCAAGACCAGTCTCGTACGTGCCTTGCTCGAACGCGAGCCGGGTATCCGCCTTTCGGTTTCCTACACGACGCGAGCACCCCGTCCCGGCGAGCAGGAAGGCGTCCACTACCACTTCGTCGACGAACCCGCGTTCATGGCGCTCAAGGAGAAAGGGGAATTCCTCGAGCACGCGCACGTGCACGGCTACTGGTATGCGACGTCGGCGACCTGGCTCAAGCAGGAAGTGCAGCACGGACATGACGTGTTGCTGGAGATCGACTGGCAAGGCGCGCAACAGGTCCGGCGCCTGATCCCCGAAGCGGTTCACATTTTCATCCTGCCGCCGTCGCTGGGATCGCTCAAGGAACGCCTCGAAAAACGAGGGCAGGACGCGCCGGACGTGATCGCGCGCCGCCTGGACGCTGCTCGCGAGGAAATGCGGCACTGCGGCGAATTCGATTATGTTATTATGAATCAGGACTTTGCGAGAGCAGTGGACGATCTTTCAACGATTGTCCGTGCTGCGCGCCTGACCGCGACGCGGCAGCAGGTGCGACATGCGGCGCTCATAGCCCAGCTTCTGAACCGTTAACGTTAAGCATTACTCCAATTCAGGTTGCTAACCGAGGTATGCCATGGCCCGAATCACCATCGAAGACTGTCTCGCCCGCATCCCCAACCGCTTCGAGCTGACCCTCGCGGCGACCAATCGTGCCCGCCAGATCACGTCGGGCTCCCCCGCAATGGTCGAGGCCGACCGGGACAAGCCGACGGTCATCGCGTTGCGCGAAATGGCGGCAGGTAAGTTCGGCATTGAAATGCTGACCAAGACGGCGCCGATCATCCCGCCGCAGCTTTAGAGCGCCGCAACCGTGGAGCAAGGCGATCCGCTCCCACGCTGTTGCGTAGTCCTCTCGCGCACGAATCGCCTGGCTCAGTTGGCAAAAGAGCCGGCGATTCATGACTAGCTGGTTCGGGCAAAGGTAGGGGTTCTCCATGGCCGCTACTGCTATGTCCGAGATCGCGGAATTCACCAAGCATCTGGGGCACTATCTTCCGGCGCCGGACGTCGCGCTCGTCTCGCGCGCCTTCGAGTTCTCCGAATCGGCTCATCGCGGCCAGTTCCGGAAATCCGGCGAGCCCTACATCACGCATCCGCTGGCGGTCGCCAGCATCCTTTCCCAGTGGCGCCTCGACGCACAGGGACTCGCCGCGGCCCTTCTGCACGACGTGATGGAAGACACGTCGGTGACCAAGGGCGAGCTGGAAAAGAAGTTCGGCAAGCCGGTGGCCGACATGGTCGACGGCGTGTCCAAGCTCGACCAGATCGAATTCGACACGCGCGAAGAGGCGCAGGCCGAGAGCTTCCGCAAGATGCTGCTCGCGATGGCGCGCGACGTGCGCGTCATCCTGATCAAGCTGGCCGACCGGCTGCACAACATGCGCACGCTGGACGCGATGGCGCAGGCACACAAGAAGCGCATTGCGAAGGAGACGCTCGACATCTACGCGCCGATCGCCAACCGGCTGGGCCTCAACGCACTGTTTCTTGAGCTGCAGGACCTCTGCTTCAAACACCTGTATCCGATGCGCTACCGCATACTGGCCAAGGCGATCAAGGCCGCGCGCGGCAACCGGCGCGAGGTCATGAACAGGCTGCTGGAAGTCATACGCGAAGGCTTCGCCAAGTCCGACCTGATCGCGGTCGTCACGGGACGCGAGAAGACGATCTTCTCGGTCTACAAGAAGATGCGCGAGAAGCACTACACGTTCTCGCAGGTGTTCGACATCTACGGCGTGCGTGTGCTCGTCCCGGACAAGACGACATGCTATGCCGCGCTGGGCGTGCTGCACGAGCTGTACAAGCCGATCCCCGGCAAGTTCAAGGACTATGTCGCCATTCCGAAGGCCAACGGCTACCAGTCGCTGCACTCGACGCTGTTCGGGCCCTTCGGCACACCGCTGGAAGTGCAGATACGCACGCACGACATGCATCGCGTCGCGGAAGCAGGTGTCGCGGCCCACTGGCTGTACAAGTCGGGCGGCGAACTCGACCTGGCGGAGGCGCAAAAGGAGACGTCGCGCTGGCTGCAAAGCCTGCTCGAGATCCAGTCGGAGTCGGGCGACTCCAAGGAATTCCTGGAACACATCAAGGGCGACCTGTTCCCCGACGAGATCTACGTGTTCACGCCGAAGGGCAAGATCATGGCGTTGCCGCGTGGAGCCACCGCCGTCGATTTCGCCTATGGCGTGCACACCGACATCGGCCACCACTGCGTGGCCGCGCGCATCAACTACGAATTGCTGCCTCTGCGCACGGAGCTGAAAAACGGCGACCACGTGGAGATTCTCACGTCGCCCACCGCGCGTCCGAATCCGTCGTGGCTGTCGTTTGTTTCCACGGGCAAGGCCCGTTCGCGCATCCGCCATTATCTGAAGGGTCTGCAGCAGAAGGAATCGGCGGCGCTGGGCGAGCGCCTCCTGAACCAGGCGCTGGCCACGCTCAAGGTCGAACCGGAATCCATCACCTGGGACCGCTGGGAGGCGATCGCCAAGGAGTACGGCACCAAGACCCATATCGAGATCCTGGCCGATATCGGGCTGGGAAAACGCCTGTCGTTCGTCGTCGCGCAGGCGCTGACCAAGATCCCCGGCAAGGGCGACGATCCGCAGACCGTCGCCAACGCCAAGCTTGGCTCTCTGACGTTGCGCGGCGTCGAGGGCGTGGCCATCCAGTATGCGAAATGCTGCCGCCCCATCCCCGGCGACGCCATCGTCGGTCAGTTCCGGCGCGGCCAGGGCCTGCTCGTGCATGGCCGCGACTGCCTGACGCTGAAGAAGCAACGCGTCGATGCCGCGGAGCTGGTCGACGTCGAATGGTCGCCCGACGTCGCGGGCACGTTCGAGACCGGCATGCGTCTGTTGGTTGCGGACCGGCGCGGCCTGCTCGCGGAACTCGCTACGGCCATCGCCGAAGCCGAGGCGAACATCGACGCCGTGTCGATGGAGCGGCCGGACGGAGGCGACGTGCTCGCCATGTTCTTTGCCGTGCAGGTGCGTGATCGCGCGCACCTGGCGCAGGTCATGCGCTCCTTGCGACGTGTTCCCGAAGTCAGGCGCGTGCAGCGCACGCGGACCTGACCAAAAACAGAAGGGCCGCGCGACGGCGGCCCTGCTTTGCAGCGTGGCGTCTTTGTTAGTCAGGCCGTCTGCGGCGCCAGCACCTTCTGCAATTCACCAGAGGCGTACATCTCGCGGACGATATCGCAGCCGCCGACGAATTCACCATCCACGTACAGTTGCGGAATGGTCGGCCAGTTCGCGAATTCCTTGATTCCTTGCCGAATCTCGGGATCGGCCAGGACATTGACCGAGAAGTAATCGTCCACGCCGCACCGCTTCAGTATCTCGGCGACGGTAGCCGAAAAGCCGCATTGCGGGAATTGGGGCGTCCCCTTCATGTAGAGAACCACTCGATTCTTCGTGACCTGCTCACGCAGGGTTTCCTGGACATTGCTCATGGCATCGGCTCGCGGGTGGCGGTGAAACGCGTATTTTACGCCACTTGCGAAACGGCACACGGAGCGGGATGACGGACCGGCCGGGGACTCCCATCCCGCGATCGCCTATTCCTTGACGGCCCCGGTCAATCCCGACACGTAGTACTCGACGAAGAACGAATAGAGGATGGCCACCGGCAGCGAGCCGAACAGCGCGCCGGCCATCAGCGACCCCCAATGGTAGACGTCGCCCTCGACCAATTCGGTGACCACGCCGACCGGCACCGTCTTCACCTCCGACGAGGAGATAAATGTCAGTGCGTAGATGAATTCGTTCCACGACAGCGTGAACGCGAAGATGCCCGCGGAAATCAGTCCCGGCACCGCAAGCGGCAGGATGATCTTCACCAGTATCTGCAGGCGGCTGGCGCCGTCGATCAGGGCGCACTCCTCGAGCTCGTAGGGAATCGACTTGAAATAACCCATCAGCAGCCAGGTGCAGAACGGGATGAGGAACGTCGGATAGGTCAGGATGAGTGCCAGTCGCGTGTCGAAAAGTTGCAGCTTGTACACGATGGCAGCGAGAGGAATGAACAGGATCGACGGTGGCACCAGGTAGGCCAGGAAAATGCTCATTCCGACATACCGCGCGCCGCGGAAGCGCAGGCGCTCGATCGCGTAGGCCGCGAGCACGCTGGCAAAGATGGAAATGAACGTCGCCACGACGGTGACCAGGAACGTATTCCACAGCCAGTCGGGATAGGCCGTGTCGAACAGCAGCTTTTTTATGTGCTGGAGCGTGGGATTGCGGACCCAGAACGGATTGCCCTCGCGCGACAGGAGTTCGTTGTCCGGCTTGAACGCCGTGATGGCCATCCAGTAAAACGGGAACAGCAGCACGATCACGAACACCGTCAACGGCACATACAGGGTGACCACGCGGCGCGGTAGCGAGACCAGGTAATTCATTCCCTGCGAGTCGGCAACTTCAGGGCTGCCCTCGCCGGGCTTGTTGTCTACGGTGCTCAAGGAACGACCCCCACGCTCACTTCGTTCGCTGCCCCCAGGGGGGCGCAATTCGCACCTTGGGGCGGCCCGGCGGTGCTCTTGTCGATCATTTGTCGCTTCCACCTTGCTGCCATGCGCGGCGCTGCAGGCCGAAATAGCTGACCATGATCGCGGCCAGCAGGAATGGCACCATGGCCGTCGCGATCGCCGCGCCTTCGCCCAGGCTACCGCCGGAGATTGCGCGCTGGAACGACAGCGTGGCCATCAGGTGGGTCGAGTTGAGCGGTCCGCCGCGCGTCAGCACGTAGATCAACTGGAAGTCGGTGAACGTGAACAGCACGGAGAACGTCATCACCACCGCGATGATGGGCGTCAGCAGCGGCAGCGTCACGAAGCGGAACTGCTGCCAGTCGGAGGCGCCGTCCAGGCTCGCCGCCTCGTAATAGGAAGGCGAAATCGTCTGCAGGCCGGCGAGCAGCGTAATGGCGACGAAAGGAACGCCGCGCCAGATGTTGGCGGCGATGGTCGCGAACCGCGCATGCCACGGCTGGCCGAGGAAGTCGATGTACTCGTGGATGATGCCCATCTTCATCAGCGACCAGCTGATGATCGAGAACTGCGAGTCGTAGATCCACCAGAAGGCAATGGCCGACAGCGCCGTCGGCACGATGAACGGAAGCAGCACGATGGCGCGGAGAAACGCCTTGAATGGCAGGTGCTTGTTCAGCAGCAGCGCCAGCCACAGTCCCAGCCCGAATTTGATGACGCTGGCGACGACGGTATAGAAGATCGTGTTGAACACGGCGAGGCGAACCACGGCATCGCCCCAGATGTAGACGAAATTCTCGATGCCGATCCACTCGCCGCTGCGGCCCACCTTGGCGTCGGTGAACCCCAGCCACGTGCCGAGGCCGAGCGGATAGGTCAGGAACACCAGCAGCAATGCCGCCGCGGGCAGCATGAAGATGAGCCCGAGCGTCGTGCGGTTGTCGAGCGCGCGGGAGAGCGCGGATTGCCGGGTGGCCAAGGGATTTTTACGAACTAGCGTTGTCGACCGATATATAAAAGGACGCCCTGCGAGGAATGGGCGGGACCGCGCGGATTGAACGTCGCGGCAGCGACGATCCAATCCGCGCTGATATTACGTCGCGCGCACCGGCGCAATTGGGACTGCCTCGGCCCGCCGCGACGGAATATCACACCTTGTAGTACCGCTCCGCGCGCTTCTGCGCCCGCTCCGCCGCTTCCTTCGGCGTCTTGGATCCCGAGGCCGCCTCCGCAACCATGTTCGGGATGATGAAGTCCGCGACGCATGCCGCCGACGCGTAGCCCATCTGTCCCGCGTAGCCGCCGGGTGTCCCGTTCTTGAAGCAGTCGCGGTACGGCGTCTTCTTCGGATCAGCGGTCCAGAACGCGCTCTTCTCGTACGCGGCCAGAGGATGGCAGACGTATCCGATCGAGGCTTCCTGCCACGGCACGTACTGCTCCTTCTCCATCATGAAGCGCAGGTATTCCTTGGCTGCGTTCGGGTATTTCGAGTACTTGAAGATCATCATCGGGAACACGAGATTCAGCTCGCGATTCTTGCCGTCGACGCCGGCCGGGAAATAGGCGTGCTGGATGTCGTTGGCGAGTTCCTGCATCTTGGGGTCCTGCGACGTCTTCGCAGCGTAGTAGACCGAGATGCCGTTGGCGGTCAGGAAGAGCTGCCCGTCCAGGAACGCCTTGTTGTTGTTGGGGTCGAGCCACGACAGCGTGCCGGGAATGAACGTCTCGTAGAGCTGCTTCGAGTACTCGAGCGCGGCGATGGTTTCCGGGCTGTTGATGACGACGTTGCCCTTGGCATCGACGAGCTTGCCGCCGTGGGCCCAGACCAGCCAGTGCGTCCAGCTCGAGTCGCCGGTCGCGTTGCCGAGCGCGAAGCCGGACGGCGTGCCCTTCGCCTTCAGCGCCTGGCACAGCTTGAGGAAGCCGCCCAGGTCCTTCGGCACGCTGTCGAAGCCGGCCGCCTTGACCGCGCTCTCGCGATAGACGATTGCGTTGCCGGCCGCGCCCATCATGATCGCCACCCACTTGTTGCCGTGCATGGCGTAGTCCTTGGCAAGGGGATACCAGCCGCCGTACTTGGTGCCGAGGTAGTTGGCGAGGTCACTGACATCGACCAGCTTTTCCGGATACTGGTGCGCGTCTTCCATCGTGCTGATGATGATGTCCGGGCCGCTTCCGACGTTGGCTGCCACGGCCGCCTTGGGCCGCACATCTTCCCAGCCTTCGGCATCGACGCGAACCGGGATGCCCGTCATTTCGGTGAATTTCTTCGTGTTGGCGGCCCACACGTCCTCGTCACCTTGCACGAAGCGCTTCCAGCGCAGCACGCGCAGCGTCGCGCCCTTCTCCGGTGTGACCTTGTACGTCTGCGCCATCGCCTCCGGCGTCCACAGCGCCGAGCCGGCGCCGAGTACGCTGCCGGCGGCAACGCCCGCAGTGGCTTTCAGAAAATCACGACGTTTGGTATCGCTCATCATTGTCTCCGTGGGTGAGTGGGCGTTGGTTTTTGTGATGCCCGGTTGAATTTCATGCCGCGAGCCGAATGCCACTCGCCGCGTCGAAAAGATGTGCCCGACCGAGATCGGGGGTCAGCGCAATCCGGTCGCCGGGACGGCAGTCGACGCGGTCACGCACCATCGCATTCACTTCCTGTCCGTTGAACCGGCAATACAGTTGCGTATCCGCGCCCGTCGGCTCCACCACCACGACCTCCGACGGCAATCCGCCGACGCCAGTCAGTGCGCAATGCTCCGGCCGGATGCCGTACATGACGGACTGACCGTCGGTCGCGCGCGCGCCGTTCGGCAAGGGCAGCGTGGCGCCATCCGCGAATACGACGTGCGGCGCGGCGGCGCCCGCACCCTGCTGCGCGGCGGTGCCCATCCTTACCGTGCCTGGAATGATGTTCATGGCCGGCGAACCGATGAATCCCGCGACGAACAGGTTGGCGGGACGGTCGTAGAGTTCCAGCGGACCGCCCGTCTGTTCCACCAGGCCATCCTTCATCACGACGATCTTGTCGGCCATCGTCATCGCCTCGATCTGGTCGTGCGTGACATAGATCGACGTGGTCTTCAGGCGCTGGTGCAGTTCCTTGATCTCGGTGCGCATCTGCACGCGCAGCTTCGCGTCGAGGTTGGACAGCGGCTCGTCGAACAGGAATACCTGCGGGTCGCGGACGATCGCGCGGCCCATTGCCACGCGCTGCCGCTGGCCGCCGGACAACTGCCGAGGATAGCGATCGAGGTACGGGACGAGGCCCAGGATGTCGGCGGCCTTCTTGACCGCCGCCTCGATCGCGGCCTTCGGCTGCTTCGCGAGAGAAAGGGCGAAAGACATGTTGTCGCGCACCGTCATGTGCGGATACAGCGCGTAGTTCTGGAACACCATCGCGATGTCGCGTTCCTTCGGCGCCATGCGGTTCACGACATTCGCGCCGATCGTCACCTCGCCGTGGGTGATCTCCTCCAGCCCGGCAATCATCCGGAGCAGCGTGGACTTGCCGCATCCGGAAGGGCCGACGAGCACGCAGAATTCGCCGTCGGCAATGTCGACGTCGACGCCACGGATCACGTGGGTCGAACCGAACCACTTCTGGACGCCGGTGATCTTTACCGCCGCCATCGCGTTCCTCCACGCCCATTGGGATGATCTGCCGCGCGACTAGGGCAATCCGCGCAGCTTGGCCTGCTGTCGACTACGAGCGTTTCAAGGACTGCGAGTCCCGCGCGTCACTACATATTCGGGCCTGCCGGTCGCAAGCCACGTGATGATGTTCTGTGCCGCCTTGCGCCGCAACTCCTTTTCCGCCTCGAGCGAGTAGAACGCGGCGTGCGGCGTGAGAATTGCGCGCGGGTGCTTGAGCAACGGCGAGTCGCGCGGCACCGGTTCCTCGGGCAGCACGTCGAGCGCCGCGCCGGCCAGCACTCCGGCCTCGAGGGCGTCGACCAGGTCGGGCAGGTTGACCACCGCGCCGCGCGACGTGTTGACGAAAAAGGCACCTCGCCTCACCGCGGCGAAGAACTTCGCGTCCACCAGGCCTCGCGTCTCCGCATTGAGCGGCGTATGCAGCGACACCACGTCGGACTGGCTCGCAAGCGTGGCGAGTGACGGTGCGCGCTCGACATAGGCAGGAAAGTCGCCGTCGATGATGTGCGGGTCGTAGGCAACGACACGCTTGAACACATTGCGCGAAATGTGCGCCATGCGTTTGCCGATGCGGCCCAGGCCCACAATGCCCAGCGTGAGCTCGGAGGGGCGGCGCATCGTGCCCGGCGACATGAAACTCCATCGGCCGGCATGGATGTCCCGGTCGTACGCAACGATATTGCGGATGGACGCCAAGGCCAGCGCCAGCGCGTGAGTCGCCACTTCACCCACGCCATAGTCGGGTGAGTTTGCCACCCAGACGCCGGCGGCGGCACAGGCGTCGGTATCGACGGTATCGAAGCCCGCGCCGATCCGGCTGACGATTCCCAGGCGCGGAAGCGCCGCTATGACCTTGGCGCCGATCGGCGCGTACTGCAGCAGGATGCCGCAGCAGTCCTTCCCCAAAGCGATGACTTCTTCCTCGGTCCGGCATTGCCCCTGGATGATTTCCACACCAGCCGGTTCGAACAGCGCGCGCTCGATATCGATTTCGGGATAGTCGTTGTCGGCGTAAAGGATTTTCGGCATCGGGGGGCGTTGTCGGCGCGGCCAGTAACTTTGGACCGCCCGCAAGCGTAAGGGTGACGTCCGGGCTGGTCAAGTGGCCTGACCGGTTGGTGCACTGCACTAGCGGCGGTGCGACAGGCACGCCACGGGGAAGCATCGTCGCGGCGACTATAATCGGCCACCCTTTTGGCCAAGACGAACCCATGCCCCACCTCCTGCGGACCACCATCGCCGGCAGTCTCCCCAAACCCGCCTGGCTGGCGGAGCCGCTGGCCCTTTGGGCGCCATGGAAGCTCGACGGCGACGCGCTCGCCTTGGCCAAGCGGGACGCCGTGCGCCTGGTGCTCTTCGACCAGGAGCACGCGGGCATCGACATCGTCACTGACGGTGAGCAGACCAGGCGCCATTTCGTCACTACGTTCCTCGAGGGGCTGGAAGGCGTCGACTTCGCCAACAAGAAGACCGTGCGCATCCGCAATCGCTACGACGCCGACGTGCCGATGGTGGTCGGTCCGGTCGCGCGGCGGCATCCGATCTACGTCGATGACGCTCGCTTCCTGCGCGCCGAAACGGAGCGCAAGGTGAAGTACACGCTGCCGGGACCAATGACCATGGTCGACACGCTCTACGACGGCCACTACAAGAGCCGCGAAAAATTGGCCTGGGCCTTTGCGGAAATCCTGAACGACGAAGCCCGCGCGATCGAAGCCGCCGGCGTGGACGTGATCCAGTTCGACGAACCGGCCTTCAACGTCTACTTCGACGAAGTGCGCGATTGGGGCGTGGCCGCACTCGAGCGGGCGGCGCAGGGATTGCGCTGCACCACCGCCGTGCACATCTGCTACGGCTACGGCATCAAGGCCAACAACGAATGGAAGAAGACCTTGGGCTCGGAGTGGCGTCAATACGAACAAACGTTCCCGCTGCTGGCGAATTCGCGCATCGCCCAGGTTTCGCTCGAATGCGCGAATTCCCACGTTCCCATCGACCTCGTCGGCCTCCTAACAGGAAAGGACGTGCTGGTCGGTGCCATCGACGTCGCCAGCGACCTGGTTGAGACACCTGAGGACGTCGCCAGGACAATTCGCGCCGCGCTGCGGTTCGTTCCCGCCGAACGCCTCTATCCGTGCACGAACTGCGGCATGGTGCCCCTGTCGCGGGACGTGGCCCGGGCCAAGCTCGGTGCCCTGGCCGCCGGCGCCGCCCTGGTCCGGGAGGAATTGGGGCATTGAGAGGCGTCCCTGGCCGCAGACGGCACGCCCCGCCCCAGCCGGCAAAGACGCCTTTGAAAACCGGGAAATGTGGCGTACACTCCCAAAGGTGTTTTGTTTCAAGTACTAAAGCACGTCTTTACGCGGTCCAAGGGGCGCAATCTCCGGCCGGTCGCGGTACTCGTACTTTTCTGTCCTTGAGAATGAAACATGGGGCGGGCATCCGCCCGCCGATTATTTTTTCCTAAGGAATTACAGAAATGGCAACAGGTACCGTGAAGTGGTTTAACGACGCGAAAGGTTTCGGCTTTATTACTCCTGATGGCGGTGGCGAGGATCTTTTCGCGCACTTCTCAGCGATCAACATGCCGGGATTCAAGACTCTGAAGGAAGGCCAGAAGGTCTCTTTCGAAGTCACGCAAGGTCCGAAGGGCAAGCAAGCCAGCAACATCCAGGCTGCCTGACGCACCCTTAGCGTTCGCATCAAGCAAGAAGGCCGGGTCCGCCCGGCCTTTTTCTTTGTCCTCTCGAATGAGCGCCTTGTCAGCCGCCCCGGCGCGGCGCGATTGTTGCAGAGCATGTCGTGTCCCGCGCGGTTTGGTCGTTCCACTGTGTCAGTCGTATCGGTGCTCTCCGGTTTGCGCTAAGCAAGAGATTGCGTGATTGCCCTATTTATCATTGAAAATCAATGATATTGCTGCTACCCTTTTCCAGGAAATCCAGCCTGTCCGCCTCGCTGCTCCGGCGCGAGCGCAGCCAGGCTGAATTGGCGCGCAAGCGTCAAAAGTGCCGAAGCGCGACTCCCGGGTCCGATTCCGTACCGACCCACCCGATGGAGGAGGTTTTGCACTTTGCGCCATCCGCCCGTTGACACTCCTGCGGGCACTTCCCCTGCGCCGGCCGCCGCTCCGTGGTGCGAAGCGCAATCAGGCGACATTGCGCGCCGGTTCCTGAATCACGCCCGTACCGCGCTGCTCGCAGCCGGGCTCCTGGTTCCTACCGTCGCCTTGGCGGCCATCGGCGTCAACAAGACATTCAACTTGGCCAATGTCTCGGCCGGGCAGACGTCGACCCTGACAGTCATCCTGATCAACAACAACCCGGCTGCGGCGACGGCAACGGCGTTTACGGATACCCTGCCCGGCACCGTTGTCATCGCCACGCCGGCAAACGCGGCCAACACCTGTGGTGGCGGCGTCACAGCAGTTTCCGGCGCGACCAGCTTTTCGTTCTCCGGCGGAACGATTCCGGCGGCGGTCGGCCTCACCGCCGGTCAATGCACGGTGCAAGTCGACGTCGTTTCCCCCACGGCCGGCGTGTTCGTCAACACCATTCCGCCGAACGCTGTCACCTCGTCGCAAGGCAACAATACGCAAACGGCATCGGCCACGCTGACGGTTGCAACGCTGCGACCGGTGACCGGCGCCAAGACATTCAACCCGACAGTCCTGCACGGCAGCACGACGCTGCCCGCGCCGACGTCGCGCATCACCGTGACGCTGACCAATCCGAATGGCGTGGCGCTCACCAACGCCTCGCTCACCGATACGCTGCCGGCGGGCATCTCCATTGCACCGGCACCCAACCCGACGACCACGTGCGGCGCCGGGACCCTATCGACCACGGCCAACAGCGCGACGCTGGCCGGCGGCACCATTCCGGCCAACCTCAACTGCAACTTCCAGTTCGACGTGGTCGCCACCAACCCCAACGCATACGCCAACGGCGCTGTCACCAACACCATACCGATCAGCGCACTCGCCACGGCGCAGGGCGTCACCAATACCGCCGCTTTCTCGGCCAATGTCACGCTGCAAACGGGCGCCCGCGTCGAGAAGACCTTTGCCCCGACGCCGATCACGACCGGCGGAACGTCGACATTGACCGTCACCGTGCGTAACTTCAACACGTCGCCGCTGACCAATGTCATTGGCTTCACCGACAACATGCCCGCGGGAATGACCGTCGCCGCCCCGGTGACGACCGGCGGGTCGTGTTTGCTTCCTCCGGGAACGCTGGCGTTCACGCCCGTGCCAATTGCCGGTGCTGCGTCCTTCACCGTCAGCGGCGGATCGCTTCCCGGCGCGACGGTGGGCGTGAATTCCAACGCCAACTGCACGGTGACTATCGGTGTCACGGGAATCAACGCGGGCGTCAATCCGCTGAACCTGACCAACACCATCCCTGTCGGCAATTTCGGTGGCGTCGCGTATTCGTCGGCAGCCGGCGTCCTGGCCGTCAACCAGGTAACCAACGTCACTGCATCCAAGGCGTTCGTACCGGCCGCCGTCGTGCAGGGCGGCACCTCGGTGCTTACGGTCACGCTCAACAATGCCGCCGCCGTGGCCGCGTCGCTGACGGCGGTATTCACCGACAGCCTTGCATCGATGGGGGCTGGCTACACGATCGCTGCGGCTCCGGCGGGCGCGACAACCTGCGGTGGCGCTTTGACGGCCGTGCCGGGTGCGACCTCGTTCTCGCTGCCCATCGGCACGACCATCCCCGCGGCTGGGTCCTGCACGATCACCATTCCCGTGCAGGTCGCCGCCAATGCCGTCACGGGCGGGCGCGTGAACACGATCGCGCAGTCCGTACTCCAGACCACGCAGGGTCGCACGCAATTTCCCACCACCGCGACGCTCACCACGTCCGCTGCGCTGGTGGTGGCGAAGGCGTTCGCGCCGGCGACGGTCGCAGCACTGGGAACATCGCGGCTCACCGTAACGCTTACCCACGCCAATGGCGCGCCGGCGTTCACCGGGCTGGCGTTCACCGACAACTTGCCTGCGGGCCATACGATCGCGGCCACGCCGAACGCCGTGACCACCTGTGGCGGCGTCGTCACCGCGGTCAGTG
>Ga0207645_10000213_pt1 | contig 48054 bp, 55 predicted proteins | sample KBSM53metaG_FD_184331 | JGI IMG/M metagenome (GOLD analysis project Ga0207645, IMG submission 184331) | Miscanthus rhizosphere microbial communities from Kellogg Biological Station, Michigan, USA - KBS M5-3 metaG (SPAdes) (version 2) | ecosystem: Host-associated > Plants > Roots > Rhizosphere >...
CGATCGCCGATCGACGGACTACTGTGGTGTTCCAAGGCGCCTGCCGGACGGCAAGCTTCATCGCTGTCACGAACGCCCCGGCCATGACGGGAGCATCCATACTTGCTGGTGCGGCCAGGGCCAGCCGCCCCATGAGCGGACGGCGTGACCAATCCGCGAGGTGGCCGCCGCTTCGATAAGAGGGGAGAATGGAGATGATGCGGAGCAAGAAGGCGTCGTCCCGGGTCACCGCGGCGAACCAGGAATCGGCGGCCGCCGCCGTGGAGTCCAGGACCGCCAGTCGACGGAAGGCGGTCAGGTCGAATGCGGTCGAGAGCGTTGCGACACGGCAATTCCGGACGAGTCAGGCGACCGCGATCCAAGGACACGTGCGGTCGAGCGGGCAGCGGCGACAGGCCAAGCGAGACGCGCCGCGAGCGTAAGCTCGGTCGCAGGTGGCCGCGGCCGAGATCGTGGGCGCCCTCTCAGGAGAGGAGACCTCCATGCTCAACCCCGGCGACGTCGCCCCCGATTTCACGGGGCGCGACCACAACGGCAACCCGGTGCGGCTGGCCGACTTCAAGGGCAAGACGGTCGTGCTCTGGTTCTACCCCAAGGCCGACACCCCCGGCTGAACCGCCGAGGGTTGCGGGTTCCGCGACCTCAAGGCCGACTACGACCGGAAGAACGCGGTGATCCTCGGCGCCTCCTTCGACACCGCGGCCGAGAACCGGGCCTTCGCCGAGAAGTTCCACTTCAACTTCCCGCTGATCTGCGACACCGACCACTCGATCGGCGCCGCCTACGGGGCGGATCAGGGCCCCGGCAAGGGGGCCCAGCGGGTGGGCGTGATCATCGGCCCCGACGGAAAGATCAAGGAGTGGCACCAGCGCGTCGACGCGCGCGCCTGGCCCGCTTCGGTGATCGCGGCGCTCTAGCCACGGTCTCCTGAGCCTGGATGGCAGCAGCCCCCGTGCGGACTCGGCGGGGGCACGTCCAGGCCCGGGTTGCGATCGAAGAATCCGGCCGGCTTCAGCATGAAGCCGATGGTGACCACCGGCATCACCGGCCAGTCCTCGGCGCGCACCACGTGGTGCGCGCCGAACGTGTACCAGAGGACGAGGTCGGTGTTCTCGACGGAGGCGTCGTCGGCCACGTAGGCGGGCAGGCCCGCGCCGCCCGCGTGCTGGTTCGGGTACTCGCCGGCCGCGTACCGCTCCCGCGGGTCGTGGCGCGTCACCCAGAGGTGCTTCGTCATGAACCCGGCGCGGCGGGTGACCGACGCCTCGGCGCCCGCGAACGGGCGCACGTTCTCCCCCGGCATCAGCTTGTAGGCCACCGGCTCGCCCAGGCGGTTCTTCACGGCCGGGTTCACCACCTTCCAGAACCGTGCGGCCAGCGGGTCGACGACCCGCGCGGCTTGCTTCTCCGAGCGCAGCAGGGTCGCCTCCGCGTGGAAGGCGTTGGCGTGCGGGTTCTCGGGTCCGGGGGGATCGGCCACCGTGTTCACCTCGTAGACCGAGTTGTCGAGACCGTCCACCATCATGTCGAGGCGGGCGTTGAAGAAGTGCTGGTGGATCGGCCCGTACACCCCGGGGGCCACCATCTCGCCCCAGCGCGGCGTCGCGCCTCCCGGCGGCTCGGCCCCATTCGAGATGACGCCGGTCATCTTGACCTCGAGCTGGATGGTCCCGTCCTGGTAGAAGTACCAGTAGAAGCCGTACTCGTAGTTGCCGACGGTCGAGATCGACGAGACGACCAGCCGCCGCGAGCGGCGCACCTCGGTGGTGCCGAGCCGCCAGTCCACGTGCTTCCACAGGATGCCCGCGTCCTCCTCGTGGATGCAGACCGCGTTCGGCAGGGTCACCGCGCGCCCCTGACCGTCGTTGACCACGGCGTCCAGGTAGCGGATCTCGCCCAGGCAGTCGCAGCCGTTGACCAGCGCGTTGGCCAGGGTGCCGATGCCGTACTCGCCCACGTCGAAGGCGTTGCGGTGGTAGTAGGTCGGGCGCGGGTCGCCGTAGGGCACCACCATGTCCGCGATGGAGGCCCGGTAGAGGATCGGCCGCTCCCGTCCCCCGTCCGCATAGGCCACGGTGTGCAGGACGAGGCCCTCGCGCGGGGTGAAGCCGATCCGCATCCGCCACTTCTGCCACGCGAGCTCGTGGCCGGCGAGCGTGAAGCTCGGCCCCTCCGGCTGGCGGATCTCGATGGGCCGCACGTCCGTCCGCGCGCCCGCGGCCTCCACCGAGTAGTTCCCGTCCTCCGGCGGCAGCGGCACCACTCCGCCGTCCTCCACCGCGAGCACCCGCATCGCGTTCAGGTCCACGACGGTCAGCAGATTCGCCACCGGGCGCGCGTAGCCGTTGTCTCCGGGGTGCCGCCGCACCCAGGTGAGCGCGCGCACCAGGCGCCGGCCCTCGTCCTCCGGGAAGCCGAAGTTGCCCGCCGACCAGGAATCGACCATCGCGAGCGAGAAGTCGGTGACGCCGCGGCGCCGCAGCGCCTCCTGCCAGCGGGGGTCCGCGCGCACCGCGGCCTCGCACTCGACGAACTCGTCGAGCACGATGGCGGGCTGCGCGCCCGCCACGTGCTCCCAGCTGCGCACGCGCCCCTCGGCGAGCCCGACCACCGCCTCGTAGGTCCGGCCGGCCCTCGAATCGATCGCCACCACGAAGGCGGCCCGGTCCACCGGATCCCCGGGACGGTGGCGGAGCACCGCCTCCTTGGGCGGCTCCTGCAGCATGACGAAGATCACCCGCACCTGCGGCCCGAGGCCCGCGGCCTTCTCGGCCCGCACGATCTCCCAGGCGCGCTCGATCTCCCCCGCGGTCAGCGGATCCAGCGGGTGGATGCTCGGGGGGGCTTCGGTCAACGGCGAGGACGCGATGGCGACCATGGGGCTCTCCTCTCGGACGCTAGTCGATCATCTGCTCGGCCTGCAGCAGGATGGACGGGGGGACGGTCAGCCCGAGCAGGCGCGCCGTCTTGCGGTTGACGATGAGCTCGAAGCGGTCCGCCTGCTCGATGGGCATCTCGGCCGGGCTGGCGCCGCCCAGGATCTTGTGGACGTACACCGCGGCGCGGCGCTGGGTGGCCGGGAAGCTCGCGCCGTAGCTCATGAGCCCGCCGGCCTCCACCGCGTCCCGGAACGCGAACACGGTGGGCAGGCGCTGCTGCCGGCTGATCGTCGCGATCCGCGGCGCGATGCCGTCGATGATGGGGTTCTCCGCGATGTAGACGCCGTGGACCTGCGCGGCCCGCAGCCGGCTCGCCAGCGAGTCGAGCTGCTCCCGTCCCGCGACCTCCACCCACTCGATGTGGATGCCCATGGTTCCGGCCGCGCCCTCGACGTCCCGGAGCGTGGAGCGGTGCACGTGGGGCTCGATGAGGATCGCGACGCGGGAGAGCCGGGGCAGCATCTCCCGGAACAGGGCCAGCCGCCGCGCCCGCACCTCGGTGGTCATGAGCGCGACGCCGGTGATGTTGCCGCCGGGCCGGCCGAGGCTCTCGACCAGCCCCTGCCCGACCGGGTCGCCCGCCGGCGCCATCACGATCGGGATCGACCGGGTCACCGCCCGCGCCGCCGCGGCGGCCTGGAAGCCCACCGCGACGATGACGTCGACCCGGCTCTGCACGAGCTCGGCCGCGCGCGCCTGGAGCCGGTCCGGATGGCCCTCGGCGTAGCGGAACTCGAAGGCGACGTTGCGCCCCTCCACGTAGCCGAGGTCGCGCAAGGCCTCGCGCAGATCGCGGGCGCGGCGCGAGTTGTCGGCCTCGGCGGTCGCGAGGATCAGCACACCGATCCGGGCCGGAGCCGGCTGCGCGACCGCGGTGCCGCGGCCGAGGGCCGGTCCCACACCGACCAGCAGGATCGCGAGCGCGAGACGGAGCCAGATCACCATGGGCGCCCGGTCAGCATACGCAGCCGCCCGGGCGCGGAGCAAGCGGCTACCGGCGCGGCAGCTCCCGGACGGGCCGCACCTCGATCGAGTGCCGGCCCACGCGCACCAGCGGATGGTCGCGGGCGATCGCCACCGCCTCCTCGAGGCTCGGCACCTCCACGATCGAGTAGCCGCCGAGCGCCTCCTTGGTCTCCGCGAACGGCCCGTCGGTGGCGAGCGGCGTCCCGGCGGCCAGCCGGACCGTCACCGCGGTGCCGGTCGAGAGCAAGGGATCGCCGCCCAGGAAGACGCCGCGCGCCCGCAGGCCCTCGGCGTGGTCGATGGCCTGCTGGCGGATCGCCACGCGCTCCGCCTCCGGCCGCGCCTCCCAGGCCTCCTCGTCCCGATACATCAGCAGCACGAAGCGCATCGCGGCCGCGCGTCCGCTCAGCGGGCCGGGCTCGGGCTCGGCAGCGCGGCGCCGACCGTGGTCGGGGGCCGGAAGGTCGACGCGATGGCCACCGCGGCCAGCCCGATGGCGAACGAGCTCAGGTAGAGCCACGCGTAGGACCCGTAGGTGTCGAAGAGCCAGCCTCCCGCGGGCGGGCCGATCGACATGCCGAGCGTGGAGACGAGGGCGACCGCGCCGAACGCGGTGCCCATGATGCGCGCCCCGAAGTACTCGCGCACGATGATCGCGTAGAGCGGCATCACCCCGCCGTAGGCGAAGCCGAACATCACCGAGAGGGCATAGAAGCTCGGGAGGTCCCGCGTCCAGATGTAGAGCGTCACCGCCAGCGCCTGGATCGCGAGCCCGACCACCAGGGTGCGCTTGGCCCCGACCCGGTCCGCCACCAGCCCGCACACGATCTTGCCGCCGAGCGAGGCGAGGCCGGCCACGCTCAGCACGGTGACCGCGGCCATCGCGGTCATCCCGCGGTCGATGGCGTGGGTCACCATGTGGAAGATCGGGCCGGAGTGCGCGGCGCAGCAGGCGAAGTAGGCCAGCGCGATGGCCGCGAACTGGGGCGTGCGCAGGGCCTGCCCGGCGGTCATCTCGCGCCCACCCGCGCCGAGGGTGCCGGGCGCGCCCACCGCGGTCGCGGGCGGCTCGCGCACCAGCAGCGCCATCGGGATGATCACGAGCCACGAGAGGTTGCCGATCGCGAACATCGCCACGCGCCAGTCGTAGGCGCTGATCAGGTAGCGCGCGAGGGGCCCCACCGTGGTGGATCCGAGGCCCACTCCCGCCGAGACGAGCGCGACGGCCAGGCTCCGGTTCTCGGTGAACCACCTGGTCGTCGTGGCGGTGAGCGGCGTGTAGAAGCTGCCGGAGGCCAGGCCCACCAGCACCCCGAACAGGAGCTGGAACTGCCCGAGGCTCGCGGATCGGCTCGCGGTGACGAGACCCAGGCCGAGCAGCACGCCGCCGATGAGCACGACGACGCGCGAGCCGTAGCGGTCCGAGAGCCAGCCCCACAGGAACGCTCCCACCCCCATGCACAGCCAGTTCACGGTGGCGGCGGTGGAGACCCCGGTGCGGGACCAGCCCATCGCCTGGGCCATGGGCTGGAGGAACACGCTGAGCGAGAGCATCGCCCCCATGCCGAAGCAGGTGACCACGATGCCGATGCCCACGATGGCCCAGCCGTAGGAGATCTTCTTCACCGCGCGCTCACCCTATCACGGACGCCGCGGGATGAGCCGGACGAGGTTGCCCTCCGGGTCCCGGCAGGTCGCGATCGACACCGTGTCGTGGTCGGCCGGATCCTCGACGAACTCGACCCCCGCCGCCTCGAGCCGCCTCCAGGCGCCCGCCAGGTCGCCGGTCGCGAGCCGGATCATGTGGCGGGCCGGGTCCGCGTTGCGGCCGCGCACGTCGCGGTGGGTCCCGAGACCCACCGAGGGTCCGCCCGGCGCCCCCAGCACCACGAAGCGCGGGGACTCGATCGCGACCGGCAGGCCCGGCCGATCGCGGTAGAACGGCAGGAGATTGTTGAGGGCCGCGCTCCAGATCGACACCGCGCTCAATCCCTTGATCATCGTGGTCTCCTTGGGTGGGGGCGGGCTCGCCGCCGGGCGCGGGATGCCTGGCGCCGCCGGCGCACCTCACCCGATAGTCGGTCGAGCGGCTCGAGATTCGACACCGCGGCGGCGCGTCAGGCGTCGATCCGGGCCCCTCCGGTTCGACCATCGGGTGTCCGCACCGATCCTGACGCCGCCCGAGGAGGCGTTCCATGAAATATGTGTGTCTGGTCTACCTGGTGGAGAAGGAGCTGGAGGCCATGTCCGAGAGCGAGGCGGATGCCTGCACGGACGAGAGCCTGGCGTACGATGAGACGCTCCGGCGGACCGGCCAGCTGGTCCTGGCCCACGCGCTCGAGCCGGTCGAGATGGCCACCACGGTGCGGGTGCGCCGGGGCAAGATGATCACGACCGACGGCCCGTTCGCCGAGACCAAGGAACAGCTCGGAGGCTTCATCGTGCTCGAGGCCCGCGATCTCAACGAGGCCATCCAGACCGCCTCCCGGATCCCCCTGGCGCGCCGCGGTAGCATCGAGGTGCGACCGATCAAGGCCCTGTCCACCCTCAGGAGGACACGATGAAGTTCCTGTTCCTGATCTACCACGAGGAGAAGGTCCTCGACACGATGCCGCCCAAGGAGATGCAGAAGCTGGTGGACTCCGCGCTCGACTACGACGACGAGATCCGCGGGAGCGGCCACTACATCGTGTCGAACGCGCTCCAGCGCGCCCGCACCGCGCGCACCATCCGGGTCCGCGGCGGGAAGGCCACCGTCACCGACGGCCCCTTCGCCGAGACCAAGGAGCAACTGGGAGGCTTCTTCCTGATAGACGCCAAGGACATGGACGAGGCGTGCGCGGTGGCCGCGCGCTTCCCTCCCGCCCGGATCGGCATCATCGAGGTGCGCCCGGTCCAGGAGATGCAGCACTCCTAGTCCGCCGGCCGGACGCGAGGCGATGAGCCAGGACCCCGTCGACCGGGCCCGCGCGCAGGTGGACGAGGTCTACCTCGCGGAGTCGCGGCGCGTCCTCGCGACGCTCATCCGCCTCCTCGGCGACTTCGACATCGCGGAGGAGGCGATGCAGGAGGCCTTCGCGGCCGCGGTGGAGCAGTGGCCGCGGGACGGGATGCCGGCCAGCCCGCGCGCCTGGCTCGTGTCCACCGGGCGCTTCAAGGCCATCGACGCGATCAGACGCCGCGCCCGCTTCGACGCCTCGCAGACCGAGCTGGCCGAGCGCCTGGCCGCGGAGGCGGTGGTCGCCGAGCCGCGCGAGCCGGGCGAGATCGAGGACGACCGCCTGCGCCTGATCTTCACCTGCTGCCACCCCGCGCTGCCGCCCGAGGCGCAGGTCGCGCTGACGCTCCGGGAGGTCTGTGGGCTCACCACCGAGGAGATCGCGCGCGCGTTCCTCATCACCCCGTCCACCCTGGCCCAGCGCATCGTGCGGGCCAAGGCCAAGATCCGCGACGCGCGCATCCCCTACGAGGTGCCGTCGCGGGTGGAGCTGCCCGACCGGCTGGACGCGGTGCTGCACGTGGTCTACCTCGTGTTCAACGAGGGCTACACCGCCTCCTCCGGCGAGTCGCTCACCCGCGCCGATCTCTCCGCGGAGGCGATCCGCCTCGGGCGCCTGCTGCTGGACCTCCTGCCGGAGCCGGAGGCGATGGGCCTCCTGGCCCTCATGCTCCTGCACGAGTCGCGGCGTGCCGCGCGCACCTCCGCCACCGGCGAGGTGATCCTGCTCGAGCAGCAGGACCGCAGCCACTGGAGCCGGGCGCTCATCGCGGAGGGCACCGCCCTCGTGGAGCGGTCGCTGGCCTCTCGGCGCATCGGGCCCTACACCCTGCAGGCCGCGATCTCCGCGGTGCACGCGGAGGCGCCCACCGCGGCGGCCACCGACTGGGCCCAGATCGTGGGGCTCTACGACGTGCTCCTGCGCGCCGATCCCTCGCCGGTGGTGGAGCTGAACCGCGCGGTCGCGGTGGCGATGCGCGACGGCCCCGGCGCGGGTCTCGCCTTGATCGACGCCCTGCTCGCGAAGGGCGCGCTGGCCGAGTACCACCTCGCCCACTCCGCGCGCGCCGAGCTCTGCCGGCGCCTCGGCCGGACCGCGGACGCGCGCGCGTCGTACGAGCGCGCGCTCGCCCTGGCGCGCCAGGAGCCGCAGCGCCGCTTCCTCGAGCGTCGCCTCCGCGAACTGCTGGACTGACGGGGGCCGATCTGGCAGGATCGCCCGGTGCCTTCCATGCCGCTCGACGGAGTGCGGGTGCTCGATCTGAGCCACGCCCTCGCCGGGCCCTTCTGCTCCACCATGCTGGCCGACTTCGGGGCGGACGTCATCAAGCTCGAGCCGCGCGGAGCGGGCGACATCTCGCGCGCGTGGGGCGCGCCGCTGCCCGGCGGCGAGACCGCGTACTTCGTGAGCCTCCACCGCAACAAGAGGGGCATCGAGGTCGACCTCAAGGCCCCGGCGGGGAAGGACCTCTTCTTCTCCCTGGTGGCCAAGTGCGACGTGGTGCTGGAGAACTATCGGGTCGGGGCGCTGGCCCGCCTGGGGCTGGGCTACGAGAAGGCGCGCGAGCGCAACCCCGGCATCATCTACTGCTCGGTCTCCGGCTTCGGCCAGGACGGCCCCTATCGCGACCGCGCGGCCCTCGACCTCATCGTGCAATCCGAGAGCGGCATGATCAGCACCACCGGCGAGCCGGGCGGCCACGGCGTGCGCTGCGGCGTGTCGATCGCGGACATGACCGCGGGGATGTACGCCGCCTTCGGCATCATGCTGGCCCTGCGGGTGAAGGAGCGGACCGGCCGCGGCCAGGCCATCGACGTCTCGATGCTGGAGGGCCAGCTCTCGCTGCTGGGCAGCATGATCGGGGGCTACTTCGCGGACGGCGAGCTGCCCCTGCCGATGGGCACCGCCTACAAGGCGCTCCTGCCCTACCAGACGTTCCGGACCCGGACGCGCGACCTGGCCCTCGCGGTCGGCAGCGAGAAGCTCTGGAAGGTCTTCTGCCCCGCCATCGGCTGCCCCGAGCTGACCGATGACCCGCGCTACCGCACCAACGCGGACCGCGCCCGGAATCGCGAGACGCTGATCGCCCGCCTGCAGGAGGTCTTCCTCACCCGCCCCTACGAGGAGTGGGAGCCCATTCTCTTGGCCCAGGGCATCCCGATGGGCGCGATCAACTCCATCGCCCAGGTCGTCGATCATCCCCAGGTGATCGCCCGCGGCGCGCTGGTCGAGACCGCGCATCCGCGGGCGGGCAAGGTGAAGATGGTGGGCGCGCCGGTCCGCCTGTCCGAGACCCCGGGCTCGGTGCGCACGCCCGCGCCCATGCTCGGCGAGCACACCGATCAAGTGCTGCGCGAGGTGCTCGGGCTGAGCGACGAGGCGATCGCGGCGCTCCGGAAGGCGGGGGCGATCGGAGGTTTGAAGAAGTAAGGGTTGACTGCTATGTGGGGGGAGTGCGGGGGCCATTTCTGGGCCCCCGCAGATGAAAAGCCTTACAGAGGGGAGACCACGCGGATGAACGGGGCGGAAAGCCTGGCGCGGACGCTGGTGGCGGGCGGGGTCGACGTGTGCTTCACCAACCCCGGCACCTCCGAGATGCACTTCGTGGCCGCCCTCGATCGCGTCGAGGGCATCCGCTGCGTGCTGGGCCTGTTCGAGGGCGTCGTGACCGGCGCGGCCGACGGCTACTGGCGGATGGCCGACAGGCCCGCGGCCACCCTGCTCCACCTGGGCCCCGGCCTCGGCAATGGCCTCGCGAACCTGCACAACGCGCGCAAGGCGTCCTCCGGCATCGTCAACGTGGTGGGCGAGCACGCGACCTATCACGTCAAGCACGACGCCCCGCTCACCTCCGACATCGAGGGCATCGCGCGGCCGGTCTCGGGCTGGGTGCGCACCTCGCCGAGCTCGCGCGCGGTCGCGGCCGACGGGGCGGCCGCCATCGTGGCCGCGCGCACCGCCCCCGGCCAGGTCGCGACCCTGATCCTGCCCGCCGACACCGCGTGGGGCGACGCCGACGGGGTGGCTCCGATCCCGGCGGTGCCGGCGCGCGCCGCGGTCGACGCGGCCACGATCGACCGCTGCGCGCAGGCGCTCCGCTCCGGCGAGCCCGCGATGCTGATGCTGACCGGCCTCGCGGTGCGCGAGCGCGGGCTCGCGCTCGCCGGCCGCATCGCCACCGCCACCGGCGCGCGCGTCATCGCCCAGGGCTCCAACGCGCGCATCCAGCGTGGCGCGGGCCGGGTGCCCATCGAGCGGCTGCCCTACCCGGTGGACCAGGCCCTCGCGGTGCTGAAGGACGTGCGCCACCTGATCCTGGTCGGCGCCAAGGCCCCGGTGGCCTTCTTCGCCTATCCCGACAAGCCGAGCGTGCTCACGCCGGACGGCTGCCAGATCCACCGGCTCGCCACCATCGCGGAGGATTCCATCGGGGCGCTCGAGGCCCTGGCGGAGGCGGTGGGCGCCAAGAAGAGCGGCGCGGTCGTGCAGCAGCCCTCCCGGCCCGCCCTGCCCACCGGCGCGCTGACGCCCGAGACCCTCGCGGCCGCGCTCGGCGCGCTCCTGCCCGAGGGCGCCATCGTCTCCGACGAGTCGGTCACCACCGGCCGCGGGTTCTTCAAGGCCACCGCGGGCGCGCCGCCCCACGACTGGATGAACAACATGGGCGGCTCCATCGGCCTCGGGCTGCCGCTCGCCACCGGCGCCGCGGTGGCGTGCCCGGACCGCAAGGTGGTGTGCCTCGAGGGCGACGGCAGCGGCATGTACACCGTGCAGTCGCTCTGGACCCAGGCGCGCGAGGGCCTCGACGTCACCACCGTGGTCTTCGCCAACCGCACCTACGCCATCCTGCGCCACGAGCTGACCGGCGTCCGCGCCGGCACCCCCGGCCCCAAGGCCGCCGACATGCTGGACATCGGCCGCCCGGATCTCGACTGGGTCTCGATGGCCCGCGGCATGGGCGTGCCCGCGGGCCGCGCGGCCACCGCGGAGGAGTTCGCCAAGCAGTTCGCCGCCGGGCTCGCCGCGCCCGGCCCCTATCTCATCGAAGCGGTCCTGTGAGGAGCTGACCATGCCCCGCAAGCAGATCGTCACCGTCGGTTCCGCGAAGCCGAACCCCAATCTCTCCGCCGCGGTCCGCTTCGGCAACCTGGTGTTCGTCTCGGGCCAGACCGGCCGGCATCCGAAGACCGGAGAGGTGGGCAAGGACATCCGTGAGCAGACCCGCAACACGCTCGAGCGCATCAAGGAGGTGCTGACCGCGGCGGGCACCTCGATGGACCAGGTGCTGAGCGCGATGGTGCACCTCACGCGGCGCGACGACCTCGCGGCCTACAACGAGGAGTACGCGAAGTACTTCCCCACCGACAAGCCGGCGCGCACCACGGTCACGGTGGCCTCGCTGAACGCGCCCGAGCTCGTGATCGAGATCACGGTCATCGCCGGGATCCCGGACTGACGGACTCCGCACGCGCGGGGCGCTCTCAGGCCTCGCGGGGCAGCGTCCAGACGATGCCGGCCCGGCGGCCGATCAGGACCAGGGCCGCCACCGCGAGCAGCCCGCCTCCGCCGCCCAGCAGGCACGCCGCGCGCACCCCCAGGTGCTCGGCGATCGCCCCGACCAGCAGCGAGCCGAACGGCGTCATCCCCGCGTTGGCCAGCGCGTAGAGGCCCATCACCCGCCCGCGGAGGGCGTCCGGAGTGGTGAGCTGCAGCGTGGTGTTGCACCCGGTGGAGAAGAGGATCTGACAGCAGCCGAGGGCCACCAGCAGCGCGGCGGCGGGGCCGAAGCGGCCCACGAATCCCAGCCCGGCGGTGCCCACGCTCAGCACCGCGGCGGCCGCGGCCAGCGTGCGCAGCGACGGCCGCCCGCGCCGGAAGAACGCGAGCCCCACCCCGGCCATCACCGCGCCCGCCCCCAGGGAGGACATGAGCAGGCCGAAGCCGTGGGCGCCCTCGCCCAGCACGTCCTTCGCGACCAGCGGCACCACCACGTTGAAGTTCAGCACCAGGATGCTGATCGCCACGATCAGGGTGAGCGTGAAGGCCACCGCCGGGGTGCGGGCCGCGTAGTCGAGTGCGCCCCACACCCCGGCCCGGATGCCGAGGCGCCCGGCGGGATCGGGATCGCCCGGGGTGCGGGTGGCGAGCAGCGCGCCCAGCACCGCCACGAAGCTCAGGCCGTTCAGGACGAAGGCGAGCGCCACTCCGTAGCGAGCGATGAGCAGGCCCGCCACCGCGGGTCCCACGATGCGCGCGCCGTTGAACACGAGCGAGTTGAGCGCCACCGCGTTGGCGAGGTCCGCGCGACCGACCAGGTCCGAGATGTACGACTGGCGCGCCGGAATGTCGACCGCGCGCCCGAGCCCGTAGATCGCGGCCAGCACCGCCACGTGCCAGTAGCGCACGTGGCCGCTCCACACCAGCGCGGCCAGCACGAAGGCCTGCAGCATCATCGCGGCCTGCGACAACAAGATGATGCGTCGCTTGGGGAAGCGGTCGCTCAGGGCGCCGCCCACCGGGGAGAGCAGCAGGATCGGGGTGAACTGGAGCGCGGTCACGAGCCCCAGGTGAAAGGGCGAGCCGGTCAGCTCCAGCACGAGCCACGCCTGCCCCACGCTCTGCATCCAGGTGCCGATCAGCGAGACGAGCTGGCCGCTCCAGAACAGGCGGTAGTCGCGGTGGCGGAGCGCGGCGAGGCGCGCCGGCCGCGGGCGGACGGGTCCGGTCACGCGCGAGGCGCTCAGGAGGCGGCCGCCGCGCGGTGGACGCCCAGGCGGTCGGCGCGCTCCTGGAGCGCGGCGCTGCCGAGCCGCTCCGCCCACTTCGCGAAGCCCGGATGCGGGCCGCGCCAGCGGAGCCCGTCCACGTCGACGCCGATCGGCGCGTCGGCCCGCAGGGTGGCGAGGGTGCGGAAGAGGAGCGCACGCTCGCGCTGCTCGCCGAGCGTCGCGGCCAGCCGCGCGGCCCCGCGCACCGGCACCTCCCACTCCGCCGCCGCGGCCGGGATCTGCTCCAGATGGCGGTAGCGCGCGAGCACCGCGGAGGCGGAGGCCGCGCCCCAGCCGGGCAGGCCGGGAAAGCCGTCGGCCGCATCGCCCACCAGCGCGAGCCAGTCGGGGATCGACGCGGGCGATATTCCAAACTTCCTCATCACACCCGCTTCGTCGCGCACCTCGCGCTTGCGGCGGTCGAGCTGCACCACGCGGTCGCCCCGCACGCACTGGGCCAGGTCCTTGTCGGGCGTGGCGATCACCACCTGGGCCACGCGCGCGTCGGCGGCCGCGAGCGCCGCCGCGGCGGCCAGGGCGTCGTCGGCCTCGAACTCGACCATCGGCCACACCACCACGCCGAGGGCGGCGAGCGCCTCCTCGAGCGGCACGAACTGGGCGAGCAGCAGCGGGTCGATCCCCTCCCCGGTCTTGTAGTCGGCCCAGAGGCGGTTGCGGAACGACTCGATCACGTGGTCGGTCGCGACGCCGACGTGGGTGGCGCCCTCCTCCAGCATGCCGAGGATCGAGCCCACCACGCCGCGGACTGCACGGAGCTCGGGCGGCGCGCTCCGGTCGTAGGCCGCCGCGGGGGAGAGGAAGTAGCGGAACAGCTCGTAGGTGCCGTCGACCAGGTGCACGATCACGCCCAGAACGATACGCCAGCCAACCGGCCGGACGCGGTAGAATCGCCCCGTCATGAAGATCCGCATCGGGGTCGGCACGGGCGGCGGCTTCGCGAGCGCCGAGACGCTCCTCGAGCTGGTGGCCGGGCTCGACGCGCTCGGCTTCGACTCGCTGTGGCTCTCCGAGGTGCTGACCGGCCCGGTGGTCGACCCGCTGATCGGGCTCGCGTGGGCCGCCGCGAGCAACCCGCGGCTCAAGATCGGCACGACCGCGCTCCTGCCCGGGCGCAACGTGCTGCGCCTGGCCAAGCAGCTCGCGAGCCTCGACCGGCTCTCCGGCGGCCGCCTGCTCGTCACCCTGGTGCCGGGGCTGACCTACGCGCCCGAGCGCCTGGCGATCGGGGTGGAGCCCAAGCAGCGCGGGGCGGTCATCGACGACGCGATGCCGCTCCTCCGGCGGCTCTGGGCCGGCGAGACGGTGAGCCACGAGGGTCCCGCCGGGCGCTTCCACGACGTGCGCCTGTCCCCGCTGCCCCTGCAGCAGCCGCTCGAGATGTGGCTCGGCGGCACCGCTCCCGCCGCGCTCGAGCGCTGCGGCCGGCTGTCGGACGGCTGGCTGCCGTCGCTCTGCACGCCGGAGGAGGCCGCGAGCGGGCGGCACGTCATCGAGGACGCGGCCGCGCGCGCGGGGCGCGCGATCAGCCCGGAGCACTTCGGGCTCAGCGTGGGCTACGCGAGCGTGCCGCTCGACCCGGAGGCCGCGCGCACGCTGGCCGCGCGCCGGCCGCGCGCGCTCGAGCTGACCCCGGTGGGCTATCCCGCCCTGCGCCAGACCATCGAGCGGTTCATCGCGGCGGGCTTCTCGAAGTTCGTGGTGCGCCCGCTGGTCGCGCCCCGCTCCTGGCGGGCCGAGCTGGAGGCCCTCGCCGCCGCGGTGGGCGACCTGCAAACGTGATCCGGCACGCGTGATCCGCGCCGTCGACGTGAGGTCCGCGCTGGCCGAGCTCCCCGCGCTCGAGGGCCGGAGCGCGACCACCCCCGCCGATCAGGTGAAGGCCGCGTTCGCGGTGCTGGCCCCGTTCCGCGACGGCAGCGTCTTCGCGGGGCGCTTCTCGGGCGAGACCGCCTGGGAGCGGCACGCCAGGGGCGACGAGCTGGTACAGGTCCTGGACGGCGCGGCCACGCTCACGATCATGACCGCGGAGGGGCCGCAGTCGCTGCCCCTCTCGGCCGGGATGCTGGTGGTGGTCCCCCGGGGCCACTGGCACCGCTTCGAGGCGCCCGGCGGCGTCACGGTGCTGAGCGCCACGCCGCAGCCCACCGAGCACTCGACGTCGGCGGACCCGCGCGGCGCCTAGCGCGGCGCCCGGTCCGCGCCGCCCGTCCGCCGGATCAGCGCGGCGAGCACCCAGACCCCGGCGAGCGCGCCCGCCGCCGCGAGCAGCGGCGCCACCGCCGGCGGCAGCGCCGCGGCCAGGCGGCCGGCGAGAACCAGAGCCGTGAACGCGGCCGCGAGCGTGCCGCCGACGAGCCCGAGCCAGCGCCCCAGCGCGGCCGCGACCACCGGGCCCTGCACGTGGGCGCCGCGCGTGCGCGCGATCAGGTCCACCGCGCCCAGCAGGAGCACGAGCGTGAGCCCGAAGGCCAGCGCGGGCTCCACCGCGAGCAGGCGGTCCTCGATGCGGAGCGCGGCCGCGTAAGCCACCAGGAACACCACCGCGGCGCCGCTCGCGGCCCAGCGCCAGCCCGCCGCGATGGCGAGCCCGGCCAGGCCCAGGCCGAGCAGGCCCACCTCGAGGACCGGCGGCACCGCGGTGGCCAGGCGGAGCAGCGCCAGGGCCGCGAGGGCCGACGCGGCGGCCAGCCCGCGCGTCATCCCGCGCTCGCGAGACGCACGCGTCTCCGGCGCGCGCGCACGAGCGCCGCCTCCAGGGGCTCGGGCGGCTGCCAGTCCATCACCACCAGCCCCTGCCGCCGCAGCGCGGCCAGGTCCGCGCGGCGCTCGAGCGCCCAGAGCCGCGTGGCCAGCGTCTCGAGGCGCGCCCCGTCCACCAGCGCGCGCGTGACCGCGACCGGGGAGACCACCAGCACCGCGAGGTCGAAGCCGCGGGCGGCCAGGTCGAGCACCGCGCGCGCGAAGCGCGGATCGAGCAGCGGAGTGATGGCGATCACGAGGGCCCGGGACGAGAGCACGCGCGGCGGCACCCGCGCCAGGTCCTTGGCCACGTAGGTGAAGACCACCTCCGCGCGCAGGAGCCCGTCCGCGAGCCGCTCGTACTGCACCGCGCCCGATCCGGGCCGCACCCAGCTCATCACCCCGCCGTAGGTCACGAGGCCCACGCGGTCCTTGCGGGCGAGGTACGCGGTGGCGAGCGAGGCGGCGGCCCGCACGCCCAGGTCGAGCGTGGTGTGGGGCGGCGCGCCCACCTCGGCCAGCGTGTCGAGCATCAGCACCACGTCCGCGCTGCGCTCCCGGTGCCGCTGGGTCACGTAGAGCTGGCCGAGGCGGAGGGAGGCCCGCCAGTTCACGTGCCGGATGCGGTCGCCGGGGGCGAACTGGCGGACGTCGCCGGGCTCGATGCCCTCCCCCAGCGCGGGCGAGAGGTGATCGCCCACCGAGGCCTCCGCGTGGGCCGGGCGCGGCAGGCTGCGGAGGGCGACCGCGCGCGGGAACACCCGCACCGCGAGCGGGGCCACGTGGCGCCGCTCCCACGCGCGCAGGCCGAGCCGATCGCGAAGCCGCACCCCGACTGCCTCCACCTGGTGGACCCCGCGCCGCGGGAAGACCAGCTCGTACCGCCACTCGACGGACTGGCCGGCCCGCAGGGTCATGACCGCCCGGTGGCGGCCCGCGCGGACCTCCGTGCCCGCCGGGCGCGGCCCGACCAGCTCCACCAGCGGCACCGCGGTGCGCGCCTGCACGGTCACGGTGACGGTCAGCGCGTCACCCTCGAAGAGCCGATCGGCCGAGACGCGATGGGCGACCGCGCAGCCGGGCGGGGCCGCGCGGCGGGCGAGCGCGCCCAGCACCAGCACGCCGGGCAGCGCGACCAGCAGGAGCTCGGCGCGGGCGAGCAGCACCGCGAGCGAGATCGCCCACGCCGAGACGGCCAGGATCGAGAGCGCGAGCGGGGTGGCCCGCCCGCTCATCCGGGAGCTCGGGGAGCCTCGGGACCCGGCGCCGGCACCTGCTCGAGCAGGCTCTCCACCACCTGCGCGGGCGCGATGCGCGCGGCCCACAGCTCCGGCTTGAGGATGAGCCGGTGGGCGAGCGCGGGCCCCGCCATCGCCTTCACGTCGTCGGGCAGCACGAAGTCGCGCCGGTCGAGCGCGGCCGCCGCGCGCGCCAGCTTGAGCAGCGCGAGGGTGCCGCGGGGCGAGGCCCCGAGCGCCACGCGGGGATCCGAGCGGGTGGCCTGCACGAGGTCCACGATGTAGCGCTCGATCACCGCGGCCACGTGCACCGACTCGAGCGCGCCCTGCATGGCCCCGAGGTCCGCCCGCGAGATCACCGGCGCGAGCGTCACCGCGTCCGCGCCCCGGTGGCGCCGCCGGGCCAGGATCTCGACCTCGTCCTCGGGCCCCGGATATCCCACCGAGAGGCGCATCAGGAAGCGGTCGAGCTGGGCCTCCGGCAGCGGGTACGTGCCCTCCAGCTCGATCGGGTTCTGGGTCGCGATCACGAGGAACGGCGCCTCCAGCGGGAAGCGCTCGCCCTCGACCGTGACCTGCGACTCCTGCATCGCCTCCAGCAGCGCGCTCTGGGTCTTGGGAGTGGCCCGGTTGATCTCGTCCGCGAGCAGGAGGTTCGTGAAGATCGGCCCGCGCCGGAACTCGAAGCGTCCCTCCCGCTGGTCGTAAAGGAAGCTGCCGGTGATGTCGCTCGGCAGGAGGTCCGGCGTGAACTGGATGCGCTTGAAGCCGAGGTCGAGGCTCTGGGAGACGAGGCGGGCGATCAGGGTCTTTGCGAGCCCTGGGTAGTCCTCGATCAGGATGTGGCCGCTGGCGAGCACCCCGGCCAGGATCTGGCGCAGGACGAAGCCCTTGCCCACGATCACCTGCCCCAGCGCGGCCAGCACCTCCTGGCCGCGGTCCGCGACCGCCTCGATCTTCACGGGCGCTCCTCGATGCGGGCGATCACCGCCTCGATCGCGTCGAGCGACGGGCCGCGCCGGCCGGGTCCGGGCCGGTCGGCGGGACGGGCGAGGTCGGCGGCGCCCAGCCCGCGCAGGCGCGGCCAGAGCACCACGTCGAAGTAGCGGCGGCGGCGCGCGCCCGCGGCCAGGTCGTCGCGCAGGCGCAGGAAGCGCGGATCGAGCGCCACCTCCGGCGCCGGCGCGGGCGGGGCGTCGACCCCGCCCGCGGGCGCGGCGCCGAGCGCGTCGCGCGCCCACGCGCGGGCGCGCAGGCAGCCGATGGCCACCAGCGCCGCGCAGCCGAGGCGCGCGGCGAGCGGGCGCCACGCGGGCGCGATCGTGAGGTAGGCCGGCACGGTGGCGGCGGCGAGCAGGCTCAGCCCGGCCCCGCGGGCGATCAGGCGCGCGGCCGCGCGGCTAGACGGAGCGGGCATCACGCGCGCTCGCGTCCATCGCCCGGCGGATCTCGGTCAGCGCGTCGACGGCCCGGTCCCGCTCCGGCGCGCCGAGGGGCCGGTCGCTGAAGCGGGCCAGCTCGAAGAGGCCGGTGAGCGTCGGCACCGCCGCGCGCGGCAGCGGCAGTCGCGCGAGCGCCTCGCGCATGAACTCGCCCGGGGTGAGCCACGGACGGCGCGGCAATCCCGCGGCGGCCGCCGCGCGCTCGAAGCGCGCGTAGCAGCGGACGATCGCCCGCCGCGCGTCGCCCTCCAGGTGCAGGTCGTCGAGGCTCTCCTCCACCGCCCCCGCGAGGGGCGCCTCCGGCGGCGGCGCGGACGCCTCGTCCCGCCGGAGCGAGCGATCGCCGAGGACGCTCCAGAGCGCGAGGCCGAGCGCGCCCAGGCCGGCGGCCACCGCGAGGGCGCCCACGATCCAGTGGTAGAGCGCGGGCGCGAGGAGCGTCTCCCCCGCGGGCAGGTCCAGGCCCGCCGCGAGCCCGCTCACCCCCGCGAAGAGCCCGCCATCCAGCACCGCCCGGCGCCAGAGGTACGCGAGCAGCACCACGTTGACGAGCGAGAAGACCACCGTGATCCGCCGGATCCACGTGGGCACCGGCGCGGGCTCCTCGTCCGGAAGTGCCCCGACCGGCCGTCGCTCCCGCGAAAGGATGCGGCGCACGAGGTCACCCAGGAACACGAGCAGGGCCAGACCGAACAGGGTGACAATGACCGCGGTGACGGGCGCCGGGAGCCGGATGACGCCGACCGCCTGGTCCGCCTCGTCGACCGCCCCCGCCATGCGCAGGGCGGCGGCCAGCGCGATGATGAAGCCCGCCGCGAGCCCGGCCCAGGCGGAAAGTGGCGCCACGGCCGCCACGATGCCGGTTCCGGCCAGCCTCCGCAAGGGGTTTCCTCGCGCCGCGCCTTTTCTCCCGACCCTGTCGATCCCCCGGCGGGGCGGTCGACCATGGACGGAAAGCGCCGAGGGGCAGCATCGACCTTCAACCCGGGAGGGCCGTCGTCATGCCGGCAAAGATCGCCATCGCCGTCGCGGTGGTCGTGGTGGGCCTGGTCGTCGTGGTCGCGCTCCAGCCGAAGGACTACCGCGTCTCGCGCAGCGCCACCATCGCCGCGCCGGCGCCGGTGGTCTTCGCCCTGGTCAACGACTTTCACAAGTGGGCCGCGTGGTCGCCGTGGGCCACCGTCGACCCCGCGATGAAGCAGAGCTTCGAGGGCGCACCCGCCGGAGCCGGCGCGGCCTACACCTGGTCCGGCAACCGCGAGGTGGGCGAGGGCCGCATGACCATCGTGGAGAGCCGCCCGCCCGAGCGGGTCCGGGTCAAGCTCGACTTCGACAAGCCGCTCAAGGGCACGAGCATGGCGGAGTTTACTTTCCGGTCCGAGGGCGATCGCACGGTGGTCACCTGGTCGATGACCGGCGAGAAGAGCTTCGTGGCCAAGGCCATCCACCTGGTCCTCGGGGTGGAGCGGATCATCGGCCGGCAATTCGAGAAGGGACTCGCCGCGATGAAGACCGCGGCGGAAGCCGCGCCCCGGTCCTAGCGTGGCGGAGCGGGCGAGGCGTCCCGGACCGGCTCCGCGCCGTGGCGGGCCGGCCCGGGCTCAGCTCCCCTGGTTGGTGCGGGGGTCGCTCACCAGCGTCCAGTCGTCCACGCCGTCGGTGGTGGGCATCGCGGCGGTGGGGGTGGTCTCGGTGCGTCCCTTGCTGGGCGAGAACCACACGAAGTCGCGGGAGGCGGGGCCGTTCGCCCCCGGGGCCTCGATCTCCGGCCCGCTGGTCCCACTCTCGCGCCGCTCCGCCCGGCGGGCCCGCTTCGCGTCCTGCTTGGCCTTGCGCTGATCTTCCTTGCGGCGACGGTCGCCGCGGTACATCGCCGGTCGCTTTTGCGCCATTCGGCTCCTTTCCCGGGTCTTCCTGCTTACTTTACATGAGGGACGGCCTCGTCTGCCGAGTTCCCGATCCGTGCCCGGTCGGCGTCGGCCCGGGCGCGGCCTCCGCGGACGTGCGCCCTTCTTGCGAACATCGGACGAGGCCGGAGACGCGGCGGGTGCGGGAAACGTCCCAACACCGGGAGCGTCGCCCGATGACCCTGCCCCGCCTGCTCCGTGTCGTGCTCGCCGCCGGCGCGCTGTCGCTCGCCGGCTGCGCGGGGGCCTCCCTCTGCGAGGCCGCCGGCGGCAGCTACACCGGATCCACCTGCACCCGCTGGAGCCCGGGCCAGGAGGCGGCGTCCGAGTGGTGCCAGGCCAACGGCGGGGTGTACCTCGGCGGGCAGGATCGCTGCGAGTGGGGATCGGGCGGCCCCTGACGGCTCGCGTGTGCCGCCGTACGTCGCGCCCGGTTGCCGCCCGGTCGGCGCGGGTCGAGCATACGCGCGAGAGGAGAGATCGTCATGACCACCGCATACCGCGTGGACCCGCGCACCGTCGCCGGCGTCGACGTGATGGGCCCGATCATCGAGTTCCTGACCCTGCCCGAGGAGGGCGACGGCGCGCCGTGCACCATGCGGGGGACGATCCCGCCGGGCGTGGTGGTCCCGCTCCACAGCCACCCCGATCCCGAGACGTACGTGAGCCTGTCCGGGGAGGCGGAGGCGCTCGCCGGCTCCGTCGCGGAGCCGCGCTGGATCGTGATCCGGCCCGGCGACGTCTTCCACGTTCCTGGCGGCGCGCGGCACGCGTTCCGCAATCGCACCGACGCACCCGCGGTGATGCTCGTGATCAGCACCGCCCGCATCGGCCGGTTCTTCCGCGACGTCGGCACCCCCGCCGCGCGCGGCGCGGCCCCGCTGCCGCCCTCCGGCGAGACCATCCGCCGGTTCCGCGACACCGCCCGGCGGTACGGCTACTGGAACGCCACGCCGGAGGAGAACGCCCGGCTCGGGCTGGTCCTGCTCGCGCCCCGCTGAGCCCGGCTACCCCGGCTCCTTCGGGGCCTTCGGCATGATGATCCAGAGCAGGAGGTAAACCGGGAGCGCGATCGAGAGGAGAACGCCCGGCTCGGGCTGGTCCTGCCCGCGCCCCGCTGATCCCGGCTACCCCGGCTCCTTCGGGGCCTTCGGCATGATGATCCAGAGCAGGAGGTAGACGAGGATGCCGGGGAACGCGATCGAGACGATCGAGATCACCACGTAGAGCACCCGGACCAGGGTCGGATCCCACCCCAGCCACTCCGCGATGCCGCCGCACACGCCGGCGATCATCTTGTGGCGGCGCGAGCGACGGAGGGGCACCGGGCCGGTCTCGCTCACCAGCCGAGCGGCCGCGCGAACGACAGGGAATGGCCGTCCGGGTCGGTCACGTGGAAGTAGCGCTCCCCCCACGGGGCGTCGCGCGGGCCCGCCTCCGGCCGGAGGCCCTGGGTGAGGACGTGCCGGTGCATGGCGTCGACGTCGTCCACGTAGAAGATGATCCGCACGAGCCCGCCCATGGAGCGGGCGCCGCCCTCCCGGGTGAGGTTCACGTGCTGGCCCGCGATCCGGAACGAGGTGAAGTCGGCCTCCTCGCCGCCGTAGGCCATCGTGAACCCGAGCGCGGCGTAGAAGCGTACCGCCCGCGCCATGTCGGCGGTGGCGAGGGTGATCGCGTTGATCGAGCGGATCACGCCCGCCCGCGGGCCACGTGCGCCTCGTGGACGAGCCGGGCCGCGGCCACGTCCTCGATGGCCAGGCCGACCGACTTGAACACGATCGTCTCCCCGCCCGGCACCGTCTTCGTCCCCGCGAAGATCTCTCCGGCCTCGGCGTGCACGGTGGCCCCGGAGAGGATCACGTCCCCCGACTCCTGGCCCACCGCCTCCCGCGAGTCGGCCACCAGCACGCTCCGCATCGCGGCGTCGTCCAGCTCGCGCCAGGTGGGCCGCGGCGCCCCCACCGCGTTGACGAGGGCGCCGCGCTTGAGCCACGCACCCCGGAGGACCGGCGTCTGCGAAGCGGTCGCGGTCACCACCACGTCCGCCCCGCGCACCGCGGTCTCGGCGTCGGTGGCGGTCGCCCCGTGCTCGCGGGCGAAGCGCTGGGCGTGCTCCGCGGTGGGGCTCCACACCCGCACCTCGTCGAAGCGCCGGACGCGTCCGAGCGCCTCCAGATGGGCCTGCGCCTGGACCCCGCTGCCGAGCAGGGCCAGCACGCGGGCGTCGGGTGCGGCCAGGCGGCGCGTGACCGCGGCCGAGACCGCGGCGGTGCGCCTCTCGGTGATGAGGCGGCCGTCCATCACCGCGAGGGGCTCGCCGGTGTCCGTCCGGCACAGCACGATGATCGCCAGGTGGGTGGGCAACCCCCGGCGCGCGTTGCCGGGATAGAAGCTCACCAGCTTGAGGCCCATGGCGTCCTCCGCCACCGCGGGCATGATGCCGAGGTAGCGCTGGCTCTCCTCGATGGTCAGCATGGTCCGCACCGGCTGCATCACGCGGCCGGCGGAGAGCGCGGTCAGCGCGGCCTCCATGGCCGCGATCAGGGCGTCCCAGTCCAGCAGCGCGCGCACGCGCGCCTCGTCGAGGTAGCTGATCATGTCGCGGGTTATCTTACCCGCCGGGCGTGGGGCGCGGTGGAGTAAGATGCCGGCCGGGAGGGCCCCCGATGAAGCGAAGCGTCGATCGCATCCTCACCACCCACACCGGCAGCCTCCCGCGCCCGCCGGACCTGATCCGCACGATGTTCGCGCGCGAGGAGGGCGTGCCGGTCGACACCGCGGCACTGGCCGCGCGCATCCGCCTGGCGGTGGCGGAGGTGGTGCGCAAGCAGGTCGACGCCGGCCTCGCGGTGGTCAACGACGGCGAGGTGAGCAAGCCGAGCTACGCGACCTACATCAAGGACCGCCTGACCGGCTTCGGGGGCACGAGCCAGGCCCTCCAGTATCGCGACCTGGTGGACTTCCCCGAGATGGCCAAGCGGGTCTTCGGCGACCCGGGCCGTGCGCGTCGCAAGACGCCGGCCTGCACCGGCCCCATCGCGGTGCGCGACCCCGCCGCGGCCCAGGCCGACGTCGACAACCTGAAGGCGGCGGTGGCCGCCGCGCCGGCGGAGGACGTGTTCGTCAGCGCGGCCTCTCCGGGGGTGATCTCGCTCTTCTTCCGCGACGATCACTACCGTGATCACGAGAAGTACCTCTTCGCCATCGCGGACGCCATGCGGCACGAGTACGAGACGGTGGCGCGGGCCGGCTTCACCCTGCAGCTCGACTGCCCGGACCTCGCCATGGGGCGGCACATCCAGTTCGCGGACCTGGATCTCGCCGCGTTCCGCCGGATGGCGGCCCTGCACCTGTCCGCGCTCGACCACGCGGTGGCCCGCATCCCGCCCGAGCAGCTCCGCATGCACCTCTGCTGGGGCAACTACGAGGGGCCGCACCACCACGACGTCCCGCTCGCCGATCTGCTCGACCTCGTCTTCGCGGCGCGGCCGCAGGCGGTCTCCTTCGAGGCCGCGAACCCGCGCCACGCCCACGAGTGGAAGGTCTTCGAGCAGGTGAAGGTCCCGGCGGGCAAGATCGTGATCCCCGGGGTGCTCGACTCGACCACCAACTTCATCGAGCACCCCGATCTGGTGGCCGAGCGCATCACGCGCTTCGCGCGCCTGGTGGGCCGCGAGAACGTGATCGCGGGCACCGACTGCGGCTTCGGCACCTGGGTGGGGCAGGCCGCGGTCGATCCCGATATAGCGTGGGCGAAACTTCAGAGCCTGGCCGAGGGCGCGCGCCGCGCCTCGCGAGAGCTCTGGGGTCGGTAGCGCGGGAGCTCCGAGGTCAGTAGCGCGCCGCGACCACCGGGGCCGAGCGGAGCTGGATGCTGATCCGCAGGCCCGCGTGCGCGCTCTTGGGGATCCCGTGCTCCCACGTGCGCTGGCAAGTGCCGCCCATCACCAGCAGGTCGCCGCCGCCGAAGTCGAAGGCGCGCGACCGCCCGCCGCCCGCGGGCCGCAGCAGGAAGCGGCGACGCGTGCCGAGGGCCACGATGGCCACGATCGCGTCGTCCTTCGCCGGGCCCAGGCGATCGCCGTGGAAGGCCACGCTGTCGCGCCCGTCGCGGTAGGCGGCCAGCGACACCCGCGGGAGCGGCCGGCCGTAGCGGGCCACGAGGGCGTCGCGCACCAGGGGCAGCAGCGGATGGCCGGGGCCGTCTTCCGGCCACGTCGCGACCAGCCGCGGGACATCCACCACGCGCTCGTACATCATCCGGCGCTGGGCGTGCCAGGCGGTCGTGGTCCAGAGCGCCTCCAGCATCGCCTCGTGTCCCTTGATCCACCCCGGCAGGTGATCGATCCACGCCCCCGCGCCGAGGTCGGTGCGCACGAGGCCGGCCAGCGACGGATCGAAGCCGGGGGCCTCGGTGAAGAGGCTGGCCTGGTAGAGCATCGAGGATCCAGCGTCGCTCACTCCTCCATCATCCCACCGCGGGGAAGATCGACCGGGTCGTTCGTTCGGTGTCGGCAATCGGGAGCGGTCCGTCGGGGCGGCGCCCACCACGCGGTCGGCGCGGTCCGCGGGAGTCGTGTCGTGGCCATGCTCTTGCACCGGCCTCTCCGGAAGGAGGACACGACATGGCAACGACTCGACAGCGTCAGGCCGCGCGGCGAAACATCAAGAAGGCCGCGAGCGCGGCGATGCGAAAGCGGACTCTGACGAAGCTCCCGAAGCGCGTGCGCACCGCGATGGGCAAGCAGGGCGCCAAGGCGCGGCGCCGGCGGGGCTGACCGCGCCCCGATCAGGTGCGGCCGGCCAGGCTCGCCACCACGGCGGTCAGCTCCGCGGGGTCGACCGGCTCCGGGATGTGCGTGCGGTAGCCGGCCGCGCGCGTGCGGAGGCGGTCCTCCAGCTTCACCATGTCCGGTCCCCAGGAGAGACAGTCTGCCTCTTCGAGGCGAGCATGATCCGGCTCACGTTGCGCAGATGCACCGGCCAGGTGTCCGCGGGACCCAGCCGGGTGGCGGCCCAGGCGTGAGATCGCAGGCGCGCACCCATCTCCCCACCGCCCGCGAGCCACGCCGCCACCGCTTCCGGGCCGGGGGCCGGGACGATCGTCCGCCATGAGGAAGCGTCGGTATACGGGCGCGTCGGGCCCGCAGCAAGCGCGCGACGCTTGCGAAGGTGCACGCCGCTCCCTATACTCAAAGCACGCGGATGAGCCTCGATCCCCTGTACCGGATCGCCGACCTGGTCGCCCACGTCCGCGAGCCGGAAGAGATCTACGAGCCCGCCGTCGACGCCATGATCGCGGCCACCGGGGCGGCCCGCGCGAGTCTGCTCCTCTTCGATCGCGCGGGGACCATGCGCTTCAAGGCCTGGCGCGGGCTCTCCGACGGCTACCGCGCCGCGGTGGACGGACACTCGCCGTGGACCGCCGACACCCGGGACCCGGCGCCGGTGCTGGTGCCCGACGTGGCCGCCGACGCCTCCCTCGGTCCCTTGCGCGACGTCGTCCTCGCCGAGGGCATCCGCTCGCTCGGCTTCATCCCGCTCGGCCGTCCGGGCCGTCTGCTCGGGAAGTTCATGGTGTACTACGACGCGCCGCACGAGTACGCCGAGCCGGAGATGAAGATCGCGTCGATGGTCTGCCACTACGTGGCCTTCGGCCTCGACCGGGTGCGGGCCGAGCGCGAGATCACCGAGCTGCTCGATCGCGAGCGGAGCGCGCGCCACGAGGCGGAGACGCTGAACCGGGCCAAGGACGACTTCCTGGCCATCCTCTCGCACGAGCTGCGCAACCCGCTGAACGCCATCGTCAACGCGGTCGGGGTGCTCGATCAGGGGGGCGGGCGGGAGCCGATGGCGATGAAGGCCCAGGGCGTCATCCGGCGGCAGATCACCCACCTGGCCCGCCTGCTGGACGACCTGCTCGACGCGGCCAAGATCGGCCGCGGCCATCTCGAGGTGCGGCTCGAGACCATGGACCTCCGCGCGGCGGCCGGCGCGGCGGTGGAGAAGCTGTCGCACCGGTTCCGGGCGAAGCGGCAGGCGCTCGAGGTCGCGCTCCCGGAGCGGGCGGTGCCGGTGCGCGGCGACGCGAACCGGCTGCAGCAGGTGATCGCGAACCTCCTCGACAACGCCTCCAAGTACAGCCCGGAGGGCGCCCGCGTCGCGCTCGCCCTCGACGTCGAGAGCGAGCGGGCGGTGCTGCGCGTGCGCGACGCGGGCATCGGCATCCCGGCCGAGCGGCGGCGCACCATCTTCGAGCCCTTCACCCAGGGACACCCGCGGCAGTCGAGCGGCGGCCTGGGCATCGGGCTGAGCCTCGTGCGGCGCATCGTGGACCTGCACGGCGGCTCCATCGAGGTCGGCGACGCTCCGGACGGTCCCGGCAGCGAGTTCACGGTGCGCCTGCGGCTCACCGCGGAGCCGCTGCCCGCCGCCGCGGGCCCCGCGGCCCCGCCGGCGGGACGCCGGCGGCTCGTGCTCATCGAGGACAACGACGACGGGCGCGAGGCCCTCGCGATGGCCCTGCGCGCGGCCGGTCACGAGGTGGAGGCCGCCGCCACCGGCCAGGCCGGGATCGAGCTCGCGCTGCGGGGGCGGCCCGACTACGTGCTGATCGACATCGGCCTGCCCGACGTGGACGGCTACGCGGTCGCCCAGGCGCTCCGCCCGCGTCTCGACCGCGCGGTGAAGCTGGTGGCGCTCACCGGGTACGGGCAGCAGCAGGACCGCCAGCAGTCGGCGGCGGCGGGCTTCGACCTCCACCTGGTCAAGCCGGTCGCACCGATCGACGTGCTCCGGATCCTCGCCGGCACCGAGCCGGCCGCGCCCCGGCGCGCGCCCAGCTACCTCGCCTAGCCGCTCACACCACCAGGCGCTGCGGGTGGTGGCGCAGATCGCGCCGCGCCAGCGCGCGGCGGTGCTCCAGCAGGAGGCGCACCGACTCCTGCAGCACGGTGGCGGCCGGCACCGCGACGATCATCCCCAGCACGCCGAGCGCGTGGTTGCCCACCACCACCGAGCCCAGCAGCAGGGCCGGATGCAGGTGCACGCTGCGCCCGATCGTGAAGGGCTGGATGACGGTGTCGTCGAGCACCTTGATGGCGAGGAACAGCACCACCACCCGGCCGACCCCGGCGAGCCCCTGGCCGGGCGTGAGCACGACGACCAGCCCCGCCGCGGCGGCGGACAGGAGCGGGCCCACGAACGGCACCACGTTGGCGAGACCCGCGAACGCGCCCAGCAAGAGCGGGTACGGCACCCGCGCGGCCCAGAGCCCGAGCGCGGCCAGCGCGCCCACCACGAGGCCGTCCATGACCAGGCCCCGGATGTAGCGCCCGATCACCCCGTTGATCTCGCGCCAGAGCGCGACCGAGGTCTCCACGTGCTGCGGGGGCAGCCGGTCCATCGCGACCGCCATGAGCCGGTGCATGTCGCGCAGCAGGAAGAAGGCGAAGAACGGGATCAGGATCACGAGCAGGAAGAGGTGGCCGACGTGCTCGAACAGATCCGCGGGCTCGGCGGGGGCTCGATCGAGGACGAAGCGCTGCACCCATCCCCCGCCCTCGGGCAGCAGGCGCCGCACCGCGGGGGCGGACTCGGCCAGCTCGCGCACCACCGCGTCGAGGCCCTGATCGATCTGCCGGGCGAGCCCGGGCAGGCGGTCCATCAGCGCCGCGCCCTCCGCGAGCAGACCGGGCCCGAGCAGGAAGCCGGCGACCACGAGCACGGTGACGATCAGGGTGAACAGCACCCCCACCGTCACGCTCCGGCGGATGGCCAGCGTGTCGGCCCACGCGACCGCCGGGCTCAGCAGGTAGGCGAAGGCAGCGGCGAGGAACACGGGCAGCAGGAGGCCCCGCGCCAGCCACAGCAGCGCGACGAGCCCGGCCCAGCCGAGGAGCCGGAAGGCCTTCACAGGGGCGCGCCCGGCTCCGGACCCGCGCCCGGGAACACCGGGGTGCGGCGGGCGTAGATGGTGAGCTGACGGGCGAGGTTGTGCATCACCACCACCGCGATGCGGGCGCTGCCCTCCATGAGGGCGTCGAAGTCGCTCTTGTAGAGGATGAGCAGGCGCCCCTCGGTCCCCTGCCGCGCGGTGGCGGAGCGCGGGAAATCGTCGATGAGCGCGAGCTCGCCGAAGGCGTCGCCCGGCCCGAGCGTGTTCAGCACCACCGGCCCCTTCGCGGTGGCGCGGGTGATCTCCACCGAGCCCTCGACGACCACGAACAGCGCGCGGCCCGGGTCACCCTCCTCGAAGATGACGTCGCCCGCGTGGTAGAACTTCTCGAAGAAGCGGGTGGCGAGCCGGCCCAGCAGGCGGCGCGGGAGGCCGGCGAAGAGCGGGGAGCGCGAGAGGAAGGGAGCGCGACGGACCTGCTCCGGATCCGTGGCCCAGGACAGCCACCCCGGCAGGGGGTGCTCGAACATGGCGCCCACTATAGCAGCGATGCCGCCGGTCCCGTCTCCTCCTCCGCCCGGCGGCTCCAGGAGTCCATCGCCATGGCGCGGTACATGGTGGCCGCGGCGGAGAGGTGCTCCTTCGCCTCTCGCGCGCGGCCCGCGATCCGGGCGAGCCGGCCCAGCCCCAGGTGGCAGTGGGCGACCAGCGGGCGCATCGCCCGCGCCTCGGCCAGGCCGAGCGCGCGGCGATAGGCGCTCTCGGCGCGCCCGGCGTCGAGCCCCTCCGGCTGCGCCGCGACGTCGGCGAGCAGGTGCCAGGCGTGGGCCGCGAAGCCGGGATGGGTGGGGGAGAAGGCGAGCGCGGTTTCGCCCAGGCGGCGGGCGTCCTCGGGTCGGCCGAGCAGGAGCGCGGCGCGACCGAGCGCGTGGCAGGCCTCGGCGTGGAGGCCGACGATGCCCCGCGTCGCCTCCCGCTCCAGCAGCGCCGCGCCCTCCTCGTACCGGTGGAGGGCCAGCTCCCGCCGGCCGGCCTGGGCGAGGGCCCACGCCGCGGAGGCGACCGCGTGCGGCAGGTTGAGCAGGATGGTGCCGCTCCGGTAGGCGGCGATCCCCTGCTCCACCAGCGCGCCGGCCCGGGCCCAGTCGCCCTGCAGCAGGTAGAGCCAGCTCGCGGCCACGTGGGCCATGCCGACCGGATAGGCGTGTCGCGTCGACTCCGCGAGCCGCCGGGCCTCCGCCTCGTAGCGCGCGCCGTCCGCGAACCGGCCCAGCTGGGCGAGGCTGCGGATCAGCAGATACCGGTCGTAGATCGCGATCGGCATCGCGGCCCCGAAGGACTCGCCGGCCAGGTCCGGGGGAAGCGCCCCCATGTTGTCGAGGGCCAGCTCCACCGCGCGCTCGTACTCGCCGCGGAAGTAGCTCGCCTGCTCGAGATACGTGGTCGTCAGCAGGCGCAGCCCCAGGTCGCCGCCGCGACGGGCGATGGCCAGCGCGCGGGTGCCCAGCTCGAGCGCCTCGTCCAGCTCGCCGAGCTGCGAGTGGGCGTTGGTGAGGACCGCGCAGACCCGGCCCCGCCGCCGATCGTCGTCGAGCGCCTCCGCGATGGCCTCCGCCTCACGCAGCCGGTCCATCACTTGGCGGTACTCGCCCAGCTGCGCCAGGAACGGTCGTAGCTCGAGGCGGATGTCGAAGCCCTGCGCGAGCGTGGAAGGGCTCTCGGGCAGCGCGGCGAGGACGCCCAGGGCCTGCTCGAGCCAGTCCCGCGCCTCCGGGAGCGCGGAGCGGCCCGCCGCCTTGAGCCCGGCCTGCCGGAGGTAGGGCACCGCCTTCTCCCACACCTCGCCGCGGAGCGCGTGGTGGGCGAGCCGCTCGATCTGCTCGCCGGGCCGCTCGCGATGGAGCGCCTCGATGGCGTCGACCAGGCGGGCGTGAAGGTCGCGCCGCCGCTCCTGCAGCAGGCCGCCGTAGGCGACCTCCTGGGTCAGCGCGTGCTTGAACGTGTACTCGATGTCGGGGAACAGCCCCGACTCGTAGAGGAACTCCGCCGCCTGGAGGTGGTCGAGCCCGCGGCGCAGCGGCTCCTCGTCCAGGTCCGCCACCGCGAGCAGGAGGGCGAAGGGCACGTCGGGACCGATGACCGAGGCGGCCTGGAGCAGCCGCTTGTCCTCGAGCGAGAGCCGGTCGATGCGGGCGGCCAGGATCGCCTGGACCGTCGACGGGACCTGCACCGTGGTGGCGTCGTGTCCCAGCCGGTAGGTCCCGCGCTCGCCCACGAGGGCGCCGGTCTCCACGAGCGCCTGCACGCTCTCCTCCAGGAAGAGCGGGTTGCCCTCGGTCCGCACGATCAGCGTGCGCTTGAGCGCGTCGAGGCTCGGGTCGGAGCCGAGCAGACCCGTGAGCAGGTCCTCGGCGCTCTCCGCGGGCAAGGGATGGATGCGCAGCTCGCGGGCGTGGGCGAGGCGGCCCCAGCGGGGCTGGTACTCGGGGCGGTAGTTCAGCATCAGGAGGACGCGCGCGGTGGCGAGCCCGCTCACCAGGCTCTCCAGCACCGCCTCGGTCTCGGCGTCGATCCAGTGCAGGTCCTCCACCAGCAGCAGCAGCGGCTGCACCCGGCTCTCGCCCAGGAGGAGGGCGCTCACCGCCTCCAGGGTCCGCTGCCGCCGCTGCGGGGGATCGAGCCGCTGCCACGCCGCGTCCTCCACCGGGACATCGAGGAGCGCGAGCAGGGCCGACAGGGCGGGCTCGAGCGCGCGGTCCAGCGAGAGCACCTTCCCGACTACCTTCTCGCGAATCGTCCGGATCTCGTCGCGGCCCTCGATCCGGAAGTAGGCCTTGAGCAGCTCGATGATCGGCAGGTACGCGGTGGCCCGGCCATAGGAGACGGCGCCGCACTCGAGGACGCGCCAGCCCTGCACGCGATGGGAGCGGGTGAACTCCCAGTGGAGCCGCGACTTGCCGACCCCCGGCTCGCCGACCACCGCGACCACCTGCCCCGCCCCCGCCTGCGCCCGCTCGAGCGCCTGGCGGAGCTGCTCCACCTCGCGGTCGCGGCCGACGAAGCGGGTGAGGCCCCGGCCCGCCGACGCGTGCAGCCGTGAGCGCGCTCCGCCGGGACCCACGATCTCGTAGACCTCGACCGGCTCCGGCAGTCCCCGAACCGCCACTGGCCCTCGCGAGGTCACGTGGACGTAGCCCTCCGCGAGCTGGAGCGTCGTCGGCGTCAGCAGCACCGTCCCCGGCGCGGCGAGCTGCTCCATGCGGGAGGCGAGGTACGTGGTGTGCCCCAAGGCGATGTAGTCCACGTGCAGATCGGAGCCGATGCCGCGCACCACCACCTCGCCCGAGTTGAGGCCGACCCGGATCTGCACCAGCACCCCGTGCGAGCGGAAGATCTCCTCCGCGTAGCGCTTCACCGCCTCCTGCATGCGCAGGGCCGCGTAGCAGGCGCGCACCGCGTGGTCCTCGTGGGCCAGGGGCGCCCCGAAGATGGCCATGATCCCGTCGCCCATGACGTGGTTCACCGTCCCCTCGTAGCGGTGCACCGCGGCCATCATGTGCTCGAGCACCGGGTCCAGCAGGGTGCGCGCCTCCTCGGGGTCGCGGTCGGCCACCAGCTCCATCGAGTCCTTGGTGTCGGCGATGAGCACCGTGACGTGCTTGCGCTCGCCCTCGAGCGCGGTGCGCGAGGTGCGGATCTTCTCCGCGAGGTGGCGCGGCGTGTACGCCTCCGGCGAGGCGAAGCGCGGCCCGCCCGCCGCACCCGCGGCGGCACCCCGCACCGGCTGCGCGCACTCCAGGCAGAACCTGGCCGCGGGCGGCAGAGCCGCCCCGCAGCTCTCGCAGCGGGCGCGCAGGGCGACGCCGCACTCCAGGCAGAACTTGGCGCCGGGCGGATTCGCGGTCTGGCAGCGGGAGCACGTCATCGGAGTGCGGCCCAGGCTAGCCGCGCCGCGGCACCGCGTCAAGGAACGTCACGAGACCGCGGCCCGGGTTGTGGCCGGCCCGCAGTCGTGGAATCATGGCGCGAGCCAGCCGGCGCGGCTGCCGCCCAGGCTACGGGAGAGTGCGATGGACGTGGGGCTCCAGATGATCTTCGCCACCTACGGCTGGACCGGCGTGTCCGACGAGCAGGCCTGGGACGAGGAGCTGCGCCTGGCGCGCCTGGCCGCCGACCTCGGGTTCGACGTGCTGTGGTCCGTCGAGCATCACGGGAACGACTACTCGTTCTGCCCCGACAACCTGCAGCTCATGTCGTACCTGGCCGCCGCGTGCCCGGACGTGGGCGTCGGCACCGCGGCGGTGATCCTGCCCTGGCACGATCCGCTGCGGGTGGCCGAGCAGGTCTCGGTGCTCGATCACCTGAGCCGCGGCCGGCTCCGCCTGGGCATCGGCCGGGGCCTCGCCCGGCGGGAGTTCGAGTCCTTCCGCGGCACCATGGACGAGTCGCGCGGCCGGTTCGACGAGGCGGCGGCCATGATCCTGCGCGGGCTCCGCACCGGCTTCATGGAGGGCGACGGACCGTTCTACCCGCAGCCGCGCACCGAGATCCGCCCGCGCCCGACCCGCAGCTTCGACGACCGCGTCTACGCGGTGGCCTCCTCCGACGACTCGGTGGTCTCCGCCGCCCGGATCAACGCCCGGATGGTCATGTTCGCGGACCGCCCCTGGCCGATGCGCATGCCGGCCATCCAGAAGCATCGCGCGCTGGTGCGGGAGATCCACCGCATCCCGGCGGGCCCGCCCCTGCTCGCCGACTTCTGCGTGTGCGCCCCCACCATGGACGGCACCGAGGAGGCCGCCCGCCGGCACATGGGCAAGTTCGTGGAGAGCAACTTCTACCACTACGAGCTGCTCGGTCCCCACTTCGCCACCGTGAAGGGCTACGACGCCTACGCGCAGAAGATCGCGCTCGCGCGCGAGATCGGGATGGACGGGATCGTCTCCGCGTTCATGGAGGCCGCGGTCTGGGGCACGCCCGACCGCATCCTGCGCACGCTGGAGGCGCGCCGCGCGCTGGTGGGCGACTTCGAGCTCGCGACCTCGTTCCGCTTCGGCGGCACCCCGTACCCGCTCGCCGAGTCCGGGCTTCGCCTCTACGCCAGGGAGGTCCTGCCGATCGTGCGATCCTGGGCCGCCACCGGGTCCGCGCGTGGCGCCGGCGTCGCCGACTAGCCGCTCGGGGCGCGCCGCACCCTGCGTCTTCATCCTGCTGTGGAGCTCCTCGTTCGTCACCGCGCGGGTGGGCCTGCGCGTGATCTCGCCGCTGCTCTTCGTGGGCGTGCGGCTGATCGCGGCCACCGCGATCCTGGGGATGGCCGCCGCCCTGAGGGGCAGCCGCCCCCGCGAGTCGCTGCGCGGCCGCTGGCACCATCTCGCGATCGCGGGCGCCCTGATCAACGGCGTCACGCTCTCCGCCTTCCACGTGGGCATGGTGACCGAGAACGTGGGGGTGATGGCGCTGATGCAGACCCTGAGCCCCATGCTGATCGCGCTGGCCGCGGTCCCGCTGCTGGGCGAGCGCCTGCGCGCCACGCAGTGGCTCGGGCTGATCCTGGGCAGCCTGGGGGTGGTGCTGGTGGTGGCCCCGCGCGCGCTCGGGAGCCCGGCGGGATGGCGGGCCGTCGCGCTCGGCCTCGTCGGCGCGGTGGCGCTGGCCGGCGGCACCATCTACTTCCGGCGCTTCTGCACGGGCGTGCCGCTGCTCCCCGCCACCGCGGTCCAGATCGGCGGGGGCGCGGTGCTCACCGCGGCGCTGGCCCTGGCCTTCGAGGACATGCACGCCGCCTGGACGATCGCGGCGGTGACCGCGGTGGCGTGGAACGTGTTCGCGGTCTCGATCGGGGCGATGGCGCTCTACTACTACATGCTCGCCCACGGGACCGCCGGCCGGGCGGCCGCGAACTTCTACCTGGTCCCCGGGACGGTGGCGCTGGCCGCGTGGGCCCTCTTCGGCGAGCACCTGACGCCGACGGCCCTGCTCGGCTTCGCGGTCGCCTCCGCCGGCGTGGCCCTGGTGGCGCGGGTCACGACGGCAGGATGACCGCCTTGCCGGTGGTCTGGGTGTCGAAGAGCTCGTAGGCCTCGCGGGCCTGGCCGAGCCGCCAGCGGTGCGTGAAGAGCTTCTCCACGTCCACGCCCCGGTCGGCGACGAACTCCGCGCACTCGGCCTGCCCCTGCTTCGAGAACGTCCACGAGCCCACGAGCGTGACCTGGCGGCGGAGCAGGTCCGGGCTCACGTCGAGCGTGACCTGCCCGCGCTCGCCCACGAAGCAGGCGGTGCCCCACGAGCGCACCGCGCGCACCGCGGCGGCGCGCGCGTCCGGGGCCGAGGAGGCGTCGAGGGTCTTGTGCGCGCCCTCGCCGTGGGTCAGGTCGCGGATCGCCTTCACCACGTCGCCCGCCGCGGGGTCGATCACCTCGTGCGCGCCGAACTCGCGCGCGAGCGCGCGCCGCTCGGGGGCGACGTCGATGGCGATCACCCGCGCCCCCATGACCACCGCGAGCTGGGTGGCGGAGAGCCCCACCGGCCCCTGGCCGAAGACGGCGATGGTCTCGCCGCCCTGCAGCTGGACGCGCCGCAGCGCGCCCCACGCGGTGCCGGTGCCGCAGGAGATCGCGGCGCCGGTCACGAAGGAGAGCGCGTCCGGCAGCGGCACGAGCGTCGACACCGGCACCTTCATGTAGCGGGCGTGGCCCCCGTGCCCGCCCGAGCCGTAGACCACCGTGCCCGCGAGGCACATCTGGGTCCAGCCCGCGCGGCAGTGCTTGCAGACGCCGCAGCCCTCGTAGTGGTGATCCATCACCCGCTGGCCGACCCGGGCCTCTCCCTCGGTGACGCCGGTCCCCACCGCGGCCACCACCCCGCTGGGCTCGTGCCCGGCGATCACGCCCGCCTGGCGCTTGATCCCGCCCGTCACCGTGCCCGCGGGCTGGGCCGGGGCGCGGTAGTTGTGCAGGTCGCTGCCGCACATCCCCGAGGCCTTGATCTCGAGAATCACGTCGCGCGGCCCCGGCGTCGGGTCGGGGAAGTCTCTCAGCTCGAGCTTGCGATCTCCGAGGAACACCACGCCTTGCATCGCCGCCTCCTTCGCCAGGTGGGATCGGAGCGCATTCTATGCCAGGACCCGGACCGTGGCCATCGGCGTCTTTCACCGCCGCGGCAACGCGTGGTACGCTCGGAGGCCGCGCCCGCCGATCGAGGAGGACGACCATGACCGTGTACGAGATGCGGACCTACACGCTGCACGTCGGCAAGATGGGAGAGGCGGTGAAGCTCTACACCGAGCTCGGCTACCCCGCGCTCCAGAAGGGCGGGCAGGACCGGAAGCTGATCGGCTACTTCCAGGCCGACACCGGCACGATCAATCAGCTCGTCCACCTGTGGAAGTTCACGGACGACGCCGACCGGCGCGCGCACTGGGCCTCGGTGTTCGCGAACCGGGACTTCGTCGACGGCTTCGCGGTCAAGTTCCGTCCCCTGGTCGCCTCCCAGGAGGTGAAGCTCCTCACCGCGGCCCCGTGGGGCCCGCATCCTTGAACTCCCGCTCTGTGGAGGGACAAATGACTCGACGTCGCGCCGTCCTGCTGGCGATCGCCACGCTCCTCCTCGGCCCCGGCTCCGCCCTGGCCCAGGAGAAGCTTCCCCCGCTCCGCACCGGCGTGGACGGCACCTTCGCGCCGCACGCCATGCCCAAGCTGGGCGGCGGCGTCGAGGGCTTCCAGATCGATCTGTTCACCGAGGTCGCGCGGCGGATGAAGCGGGAGATCACCATCGACGCGGTGAGCTTCTCGACCCTGATCCCGGGCATGCAGTCCGGCCGCTACGACTTCATCGCCGCGCCGACCACCGTGACCCGGGAGCGCGCGGAGAACATGCTGTTCACCGCCGGCTATCTGTGGACCGCGTACCAGTTCGGCATCAAGAAGGGGACGGCGCCGATCAAGGACTGGAGCGACCTCAAGGGCAAGTCGGTCTCGGTGAACAAGGGCACCCCCTACGAGACCCTCTCCAAGGCCAAGGCCACCGAGCACGGCTTCACGGTGCAGGTCTACGACAACCAGCCCGACGCGACCCAGGCCGTGCTCTCCGGCCGCGCCTACGCGACCCTGGGGGGCAACACCACCATCGTGTACGCCGCGTCCAAGAATCCCCAGTTCGTGGCCGACCTGGAGCTGAAGGACACCCGCGCCCACTGGGCCGCGCCGGTGCCCAAGAGCAATCCCAAGCTGCGGGCCGAGCTCCAGGACGCGCTCGACTGCATGAAGAAGGATGGCACGATCGCCCGGATGTCCGAGAAGTGGTTCGGCCGCAAGCCGGGGCCCGACGCGCTCGAGGTGGTGATCACGCCCGGCTACGGCGTGCCCGGCATGCCCGGCTACGATCCGACGCCGCACGAGCTGCACTGCAACTGATCGTCGCCTTCGATTCTGCCATCCTCCGAGGGATGAGTCGGACGATCGTCGACGCCCGGGGCCTGCACAAGCACTTCGGCTCCCTGCACGTGCTCAAGGGCGTCGACCTGCAGGTGGCGGAGCGCGAGCTGGTCTTCGTCATCGGGCCCTCCGGCTCCGGCAAGTCCACGCTCCTGCGTTGTCTCAACCGTCTGGAAGTCCCCTCCGCGGGTCAGGTCATCGTCGACGGCATCGACATGCTCGACCCGCGCACCGACATCAACCACGCGCGCCAGCGCATCGGCATGGTGTTCCAGTCCTTCAACCTCTACCCGCACATGACCGCGCTGAGCAACGTCACTCTGGCCCTGCGAAAAGTCGCGGGCAAGTCGCGCGCGGAGGCCGACGCCCTCGGCCGGGCCGCGCTCGTCCGGGTCGGCCTCGCGGACCGGGCCGGCCACACCCCGGGCCAGCTCTCGGGCGGCCAGCAGCAGCGGGTGGCGATCGCCCGCGCCATCGCGCTGGAGCCGCGCGTCATGCTGTTCGACGAGCCGACCAGCGCGCTGGACCCGGAGCTGGTGGGCTCGGTGCTGGAGGTCATGCGCGCGCTCCGGGAGAGCGGCATGACCATGATCGTGGTGAGCCACGAGATGGGCTTCGCCCGCAACGCGGCCGACCGGGTCCTGTTCATGGATCACGGCGCGATCGTGGAGGAGGGGCCGCCCGCCCTGATCTTCGAGCGCCCGGCGCACGAGCGGACCCGCGCCTTCATCGGCCAGATCCAGCGGCACTGACCAACCGCATCGAGATGTCGCGCTGGGACCGCTTCACCGACACGTTCTTCAACACCAAGGTCATGGCGCGCTACCTGCCGGACATCCTGTCCGGGGTGGTGGTCACCATCGAGCTCGCCGTCCTGGTCGTGGTCACCGGCATCCTGGCCGGCCTCGCCCTGGCGCTGCTGCGGAGCCTCGCGATCCGCCCCCTCAACTGGCTGATCGTGGGGGTGGTCGACGTGTTCCGGTCGCTGCCCCCGCTGGTGGTGATCGTGCTGATCTACTTCGGCCTGCCGAGCATCGACGTCTCCCCGTCCGGGTTCGTGTCCACGTGGCTGGCGCTGGGCCTCGTGCTGATGGCCTTCTCGGAGGAGATCTTCTGGGCCGGGATCACCTCGGTGGCGAAGGGGCAGTGGGAGGCCGCGCGCTCCACCGGGCTCTCCTTCGGCCAGACCCTGCTGCACGTGGTGCTGCCGCAGGCGCTCCGCCTGACCATTCCCCCGCTCACCAACCGTACCATCGCCATCACCAAGGGCACCGCGCTCGGCACCGTGGTCGCGGTCACCGAGATCCTGGGCCAGGCCAGCTCCGCGATGTCCAACTCCTACAACCCCTCGCCGCTCATGCTGGGCGCGGCGGCCTACGTGGTGCTGTTCTTCCCGGTGGTGGTGGCGGGCCGGTGGGTCGAGACCCGCTTCGCCTGGAAGCGATGATCGGTCGGTCGCGATGATCCAGACCTTCCTGAACCCGGAGATCATCCGGGCCGCGTGGCCCATCATCCTGGCCGGGCTGCGCAACACGGTGCTGCTCTCGCTGCTGGTGGTGCCGCTCGGGCTCCTCGGCGGGCTGATCCTGGCCCTCCTGGCGAGCGCCCGGAGCCCGCTGGTGCGATGGCCGCTGATGGCGTGGGTGGATTTCTTCCGCGCGTTCCCGCCCCTGGTGCTGCTCATCCTCCTGTTCGCGGGGCTGCCGTTCGCGGGCCTCGAGCTGGGCGGCTTCGTCTGCGTGGCCATCGCGTTCTTCCTGAACACCGGCGCCTACTACGGCGAGATCCTGCGCGCGGGCATCGACTCGGTGCCGGCGGGCCAGCTGGAGGCCGCACGCTCCACCGGCCTCTCGCGGCTGCAGGCCATGGCCTACGTGGTGCTCCCGCAGGCGGTGCGCAACGTGCTGCCCGACCTCCTGTCCAACACCCTCGAGGTCGTGAAGCTCACCGCGCTCGGCAGCGTGGTGGCGGTCCCGGAGCTGCTCTACCAGGCGCGCCAGGCGCAGAGCCTCACCTACAGCCCGACGCCCATCGTGGTGGCGGCCATCGTGTACTTCCTGCTGCTGTGGCCGGTGGTGCGGCTGCTGAGCCGACTGGAGAACCGGGCCCTCGCCGCGCGCTGACCGCGGCCGCTCAGCCGCGCCCGCAGGCCGAGAGCACCTCGAGTACCGGCTGCTGCCGGAGACGACCGCCCTGCGGTACTTCGCGGGAACCGCCACCCGGGACGAGATCCTGGCCGTCAAGCGCAACGTGGAGAAGATCCGGACCGCCATCACCGCCTCACCGGACGACCGGGCCCTGCGGGTGTGGGCGCTCGACGAGGACTACAAGTTCCACCAGGACCTGATCGACTTCCAGGGCAACGGGTTCATCGGCAAGCACTACCGGCTGAACGCGGCGCGCTGGATCCTGGACGCCTGCCTCGCCGACGATGCCGATTCCGCGGCGAGCCTGCTGGCCCAGCACGTGGAGATCTCGCGCGAGCACACCCTCGGGCTGCGGCCGATGCGCTGGAAGGGCAAGCCCGCCACCCTCACCCGCCGGCCCGCCCGCGACCCGGCTCAGGAGAGCCGGGCATCGCGGGCGCGCGCGGCCGGGATCAGTCGTCCAGCAGCGCGATGACCCGCGCCGGGGCCGACTCGGTCTTCCACTTGGCGGGCAGCGCCACGACCTTCGCCCGGGACGGGATCTGGTCGAGGTTGGTGAGATTCTCGATCTGGTACACGATCTTCGGCAGGATCGTCCGGTGCACCGGCATGGCGCTCTGGAGAATCTCCCCCGCCTTCTCGTAGCCGATGCCGGCGCCCTTCTCCTCCTGGGCGAAGTCGTATCCGAGAACCTTCGGCTGCTTGGCCACCAGCCACTCCGCGGCCTCCTTGGTGAGACACGGCGACTCATCCCACCACTTCGGATCCGTGGTGACGTGCCCCTTCGGCCAGTCGGTCCGCAGGAAGATCGTCGCCCCCGGGGTGATGGTGATCCCCTCCTTCGCGAGGGCCTGCTCGGAGCGCTCGAGATCCTTCGGGGTGATGCGCTCGTTGGCCTTGCCCTTGAACGTGAGGTCCATGACGATGGCCTCGCCGATCATGGCGTCCAGCGGCAGCTGCTCGATACCCGGCATGTCCCGGAAGAAATGGTGCGGGGTGTCGATGTGGGTGCCGGCGTGCACCGTCATCTCCACCACGTTCGACACGAAGCCCTTCTCCTCCCACTTCACGATCGGCTTCAGCTTGAAGTAGTACTCGTCCTTGGCGAACGGCGCCGAATCACACTCCTCGACGGTCATGCTCAGGTCCACGATCCGCATGCGGGGCTCCCTCCTTGGGCTCGCCTCAACCACTCGTTGGCGCAACACGACGAGGGCATTCTACGCCAGCCGAGGAGCGGACGGACGGCGGTCTCGATGCGGCCCGGCGAACCCGGCGGGGCCGATCGCGCCCGCTCCAGCGGGATCACCTGCGCGAGGGAGGTGGCGGTGGCGATGAGGCGGGAGGGGGACATGGCCAGGGTGGAGGCGTCACGGATCGATCCGCGGGGACGCTCACCCGATGCCTGGGCCACGCTGAACGGATGGATCACCCCGCCGAGCGCACGGTTCTGCTCGACCAGCGCTCGGCTCCAGAGCGCGGAGTTCAGCGAGCTCCTGAGCACGCGGTTCGCGGTCCTCTGGACGGTGAGCCAGCCGGCCTGATGGCTCTCGCGCGCGCGACTGCGCTATAGTCGTCGCCGGCCCGTGGCCGTCGCTCGTCCCCGCGAGCGGCCCGCCAATCCCGCGGGCCCCAGGAGGCCGCCCGTGAAAGTCGTCGACGCCATCGCCCGCATCCTCAAGATCGAGGGCGCCGAGTTCCTGAGCGCCTACCCGACCACGCCGGTGATCGAGGCCGCGGCCCGGGCCGAGATCCGGCCGGTGCTCTGCCGCCAGGAGCGGGTCGGCGTGGGCATCGCCGACGGCTACGCGCGGGTGACGAACGGAAAGAAGCTCGCCGCGTTCTGCATGCAGTACGGGCCAGGGGCCGAGAACGCCTTCCCCGGCGTCGCCACCGCGTACTCCGACTCCACCCCGATGCTGCTCCTGCCGCTCGGGCACCCGCGCGACCGGGCCCAGGTCTTCCCCCTCTTCAGCTCCGCTCGCACCTTCGCCTCCGTCACCAAGGGCGTGGAGACCATCACCCAGGGCAGCCAGGTCGGCGAGGTCATGCGCCGGGCGATCAGCCTCATGCGCATGGGCCGTCCGGGCCCGACGATGGTGGAGATCCCCGCCGACGTCGTGAACGAGGAGGTGCCCGACGCCCTGGTCGACGCGTATCGCCCGGTCAAGACCACGAGCGCCGGCGCCAACGTGCGCGACGTCGAGGCGGCCGCCCGCGTGCTGCGCGACGCGCGGCGGCCCGTCATCCACGCCGGCCAGGGCGTGCTCTATGCGGAGGCGTCGGAGGAGCTCCGCGAGCTGGCCGAGCTGCTCCAGGCGCCGGTGATGGCGACCCTCGAGGGCAAGAGCGCCTTCCCGGAGGATCATCCGCTCGCGCTCGGTACCGGCGGGCCCTCGGTGACCGGGCACACGCTGCACTACCTCCGCGAGGCCGACGTCGTGCTCGGCATCGGCTGCAGCTTCACCCGGCACGGCATGGCGGCCAGCATTCCGGCGGGCAAGACCATCATCCACGCCACCAACGACGAGCGCGATCTCAACAAGAGCTACGTCGCGGATCATCCCCTGCTGGGCGACGCAAGGCTGGTGCTGCGCCAGCTCGTCGAGGCCGTCGAGGGCCTGGGGGGCCGTCCGGCCGGCCGCGAGGGCGTGCGGGCCGAGATCGAGGGGGTGCGCGCGGCGTGGCTCGCGGAGTGGGCGCCCATCCTGGGCTCGGCCGAGGTGCCCATGACCCCGTATCGGGTGATGGCCGAGTTCATGCGCGCGGTCGACCCGCGCGAGGCCATCGTCACCCACGACTCCGGCAGCCCGCGCGACCAGCTCCTGCCCTTCTACCGCGCGGTCTCGCCGCGCGGCTACCTCGGCTGGGGCAAGTCGCACGCCCTCGGCACCGGGCTCGGTCTCATCATCGGGGCCAAGCTGGCCGCGCCCGACAAGCTCTGCGTGAACTTCATGGGCGACGCCGCCTTCGGCATGACCGGGCTGGACTTCGAGACCGCGGTGCGCTGCGGCGTCCCCATCCTCACCGTGGTGCTCAACAACTCCGCCATGGCCATCGAGATCCCGCACCTCGTCGTCTCGCACGACAAGTACGGCACCCGCGACATCGGCGGCCGCTACGCGGATCTGGGGCGCGCCATGGGCGGCTGGAGCGAGCGGGTGGAGCGGCCGGAGGACATCGCGGGCGCGTTCGCCCGGGCGCGCAAGGCCACCGAGGGCGGACAGGCCGCGCTGCTGGAGTTCATCACCAGCCAGGAGACGCGGTTCTCACACCGCGGCGCGCTCCGCTAGACCGATCGGCGTGACCCGGCTCCGCGGGTCAGCCGGGCCACGGCCGCGCCCAGCGGTCGGCGTGGGTCACCTCGCCGACCGGACGGCGCGTCACCGGACCGATCTTGTCGAGCGGATAGCCGATCGGCATCAGGGCGAACGTCAGCACGTCCGCCGGGATGCCCAGCACGTCCCTCACCTCGTCCTCGCAGCGGATGTGATTGGTGGTGATCGTGGTGCCGAGGCCGAGGGCGCGGCACGCGAGGATCACGTTCTGCACCGCGGGATAGATGCTGGAGCCGCGGATCCGCTCGACGTAGCGCTCCTCCTCCGCGTATCGCGCGCGGATGTCGGGCGGCAGTGACTCCGGCGGCGGGATCCGGGGCTGGGTCTGACAGGGCACCAGGATCACCGGCGCGTCCGCCAGGTGGTCCCAGAGGTACGAGCCGGAGGACATCAAGCTCCGGAACTGCTCCTCGGTGAGGTGCGGCGGCCGGCCCCGCGCCGCGTACATCGCGCTCGCGATGTCGGACGCCTTCCGGTAGATCGCGCCCAGCCTGCGTCGCTGCTCCCGGTCGCGCACCACCACGAAGGCCCAGTTCTGCGAGTTCCCGGCGGACGGCGCCCGGATCGCGGCGTCGAGGATGCGCGTGATGAGCGCCTCGGGAACCGGATCCGGCTTGAACCGGCGCACCGCGCGGGCGGTGTGGATGGCTTCGAGCACATCGAGATCGGCCATGGGGCCGATCATACCTTCCGCCGGGAAGGGGTCGATGGATGATTGCGGGGGACTCCCACCCCGCGCGCGCCCAGAGTAGAATCGGGCGCATGGCCCACTGGCTCCTCAAGTCCGAGCCCGACGACTGGTCGTGGCAGCAGCAGGTCGAGAAGGGCCGCGAGGGCGCGGAGTGGACCGGCATCCGCAACTTCTCGGCGCAGCGGCACCTTCGCGCCATGAAGAAGGGCGAGCAGGCCTTCTTCTATCACACCGGCAAGGAGCGGGCGGTGGTGGGGATCGTGAAGGTGATCGCGGAGGCGCATCCCGACTCCACCGATCGCGCCTGGCAGGCCATCGACGTGGCCTCGGTGAAGAAGCTGCCGACTCCGGTCGGCCTGGACCGGATCAAGGCCGACAAGCGGCTCGCCGGGATGGCCCTGGTGCGGATCTCCCGCCTCTCGGTCCAGCCGGTCTCGGACGCCGAGTGGCGGATGATCTGCGAGATGGGCGGCCTCGACTAGGGCCACTCCCGCCGGGCGCGCTCCCGCAGCTTGACCTTCTGGACCTTGCCCGAGCTGGTCATCGGGAACTCGTCGACGAGGAGCACGTGCCGCGGGATCTTGAAACTCGCGACCCGGCCCCGGCAGTGCTCGACGACCTCCTGCTCCGAGAGGGTGTGGCCGGGCGCGACCTGCACGAAGGCGACCGCCACCTCGGCCAGCCGCGCGTCGGGCAGTCCGACCACCGAGCACGCCTGGATCGCGGGATGGGTCACGAGGAAGGCCTCGACCTCCATCGGGTCCACGTTCTCGCCGCCGATCTTGAGCATGTCCTTGTAGCGGCCGAGGAAGCGCATGTGGCCGTCCGGGCGCATGAGGCCCATGTCCCCGGTGTGGAACCAGCCGTCGGCGTCGATGGCGCGTGCGGTCTCCTCGGGCCGCTTGTAGTAGCCCGGCGTCACGATGTAGCCGCGCACGAGGATCTCGCCCGGCACGGACACCGGCTGGTCCTTCCCCGTCTCCGGGTCCACGATGCGGACCTCGTAGCCCGAGCCGGGATAACCGTTGGCCTCCACGCACTGCTCCTCGGTCGAATCGAGGAACGAGAAGGTCACGCCGATCCCCACCTCGCTCATGCCGAAGCCGGTCATGAGGTTGCCGAACGTCTGCCGCGCCCGCCGGGCGATGGGGATGGAGCTCGACATGCCGGTGCCGCAGATGCCGGTGCGCACGCTCGAGACGTCGCGGGGCCGCCGCCCCTGCGCCTCCAGCAGCTCCTGGTAATGGGTGTCGAAGCCGTGGATGATGGTGGCCCGCTCGCTCTCGATGAGGTCCAGGCAGGCGTCTCCGTCGAAGGTCTCGCTCAGGACCTGGCGGGCGCCGCGCACCATCGACATCAGCGGGCCCTCGATGAAGCCGAAGGCGTGGAAGAGGGGCAGGTACATGAGGATCACGTCCGCCGGGGTCAGGCCCATGCGGTCGCCGTGGTCCCACGCGTTCCGCACCATCCGGTGGCGGTGCACCGCCCCCTTGGGAAACCCGGTGGTGCCGGAGGTGTAGAACATGAACGCGATGTCGTCGGGATCGACACGGGCCGCCCGCTCGCGCAGCCGCTCGGGTGCCACCGCGGCGCCGCGCTCGAGCAGCGCGCTCCAGCCGGTGGCGCCGGCCGGGGCCGACTCCGACCGCACCACCACGTGGCGCAGGCAGGGAAAGCGCGGGTCGGGCCGCGCGCCGAGAGCGGGAGCCACCTCGCGCATCATGCCCAGGTAGTCGACCGGCCCGGAGCGCTCCGCGAGGAGCACCACGGAGGCGTCCGACTGCGCGAGCACGTAGGCCATGTCCTCGGTGCGGAAGCGCGTGTTCATCGGCACGAGGACCGCGCCGATCTTCATCACCGCGAACATCGCGTCGACCCACTCGGGCCGGTTGACCATCCAGAGCGCGACCTTGTCGCCGGGCCCGATGCCCAGCTCCAGCAGGCCCTTGGCGAGCGCGTCGACCCGCGCATCGACCTCGGCGAAGCTCCACCGGCGCCCCTGGAAGGCGAGCGCCTCGCGGGCTCCCCATTGCCGGGCCGCGCGCTCGGGCAGCGACCCGATCGTCTGCTCTGCGTACCAGTCGGCCATGACCGCCCTCCCACGGCACCGACGTCTCGGTGCCAGGAGAGTACTCCAGGAGCTCCCGCGCGAGCCAGCCCCCGCCGGTGGCGCCGACGGCTCTTGCCCCATCGGCCACGTTTCGCCTAGTGTAGAAGAGTCGCGATGTTTCCTGCCCTCGCCTTCACCGCGCCGCCGGGTGTGGCCCACGCGGTCGGCTCGCTCGGACGCACCGAGGACGTGCGCTTCTCGCCCGGCCGTCGCCGCCTCGCGATCGCCAGCTTCTTCCTGAACCGCATCGCGGTCTTCGACGTCCAGATCTCGAGCGCCCGGGAGGTCCCTCACGTCGCGCTGACCGGGGGCGTGCTGGTCTCGTCCCCGGCGCTCCGCTCGCCCCACGGCGTCGACTTCCTCGACGAGAGGACCCTGATCGTCACCAGCCGCGACGGCGACGTCTCGCTCCTGGCCCTGCCGCCGGGAGACCGGGAGGTGTCGGCGCACGTGGTCGCCCCGCTCGCCCGGTGGCCCGCGGATACCACCACCGGCCTGAGCGCGCCGGGCTCGGTGACGGTCACCCACGGCCACGACGGTCGGTGCGAGATCCTGATCTGCAACAACGCGGGGCACACCGTCACGCGCCATCTGGCCGAGGGCCACGCCCTCGCATCCAGCCGGGTGCTGCTCCGGAAGCATCTGGCCATTCCCGACGGCGTGTGCGTGAGCCCCGATCGGCGCTGGATCGCGGTGAGCAACCACACGACCCACAACGTCCTGCTCTACGAGAACACCCCGGCCCTCCATGCGGGCTCGGAGCCGGAGGGCATCCTGCGCCGCCTGTACTACCCTCACGGGCTGCGATTCAGCGCCGACGGCCGCCATCTCTTCGTCGCCGATGCGGGGGCGCCGTGCCTGCACGTGTACGCCGCGGACGGCGAGGAGTGGCGCGGCGTCCACCTGCCCCTCGCCACGGTGCGGATCATGGACGACGCCACGTTCCGGAAGGGCCAGCTCAATCCGCAGGAAGGCGGACCCAAGGGCCTCGACATCGATCCGGGCGCCGATGTCCTCGTGGTGACCTCGGAGTGTCAGCCGCTGGCGTTCTTCGACGTGCCGACGCTGCTCGATCACGCGCGCGCGGCGGGCGGCTCGTCGCCGGAGGCGCGTCGCCTGGATCTGAGCCACGAGCTGACCGTGATGCAGGAGATCCGGAGCCTGACCGCGGCGACGGCCGACGCCCGGGCTCTCCAGACCAGCCTGTCGTGGCGCGTCACCGCGCCCTTGCGGCGGATTCGAGCCGCCTTCCGGCGCGACTCGTCACGCGGCCGTCGGGACGGGGCCACGACGCGATGACGACCACGTCCCGCCGCCTCGACGGGCTCCTGGCCGCCGCGATCGCCCTCTGCGCGGCCGGCCCCGCCATCGCGCAGGGTCCACTCCGCACGTCGCCCAGCGAGCTGCTCGCGAATCCCGGCGTCTTCGACGGCAAGGCCATCACGCTGAGCGGCGCGGTGGTGAACCTGCAGGACGTGGCCGGCGGCCCCGGCCAGCGGTATCAGAGCTTCGACCTGAGCGACGGCACCCAGGCCGTTCACGTGCTCGCCCTCCGCCGATCGCGCTGCAACACCGGGCGGGCGACGGTGGACGGCACCTTCGACGGCGCCCGGCGACAGGTCACCGCGATGCGGATTCGCTGTCGCTGAAGACGAGCGGCTAGAGCACCTCGGCCAGCCGCCGCACCCCCGCCCGGATCTCGCCTTCCGAGAGCGCGGCGTAGCCGAAGAGGAGCCCGGGGCGTTGCGGCGGCTCCGCGTAGGAGGGCGTCACCGGGTAGATCCCGACGCCGGCCCGGGCGGCGCGCGCGATCAGCCCGTCGAGCTCCCGCGGGGGCACGTCGTTCAGCCACACCACCAGGTGCACGCCGGTGTTCTCTCCCGCGATCTCCACGCGATCGCCGAACCGCTCGCGGAGGGTGGTGATGAGGGCGCGCCGGCGGCCCGCGTTCCGGGCTCCCGCGCGGCGGAGGTACCGCTCGAACTGCCCGCTGGCGATGAGGTCGGCGAGGGCCCCCTGGTAGAGCGGGGCCGAGAAGCGATCCGCGGCCCACTTGGCGGCCAGGACCGGGCCCACCAGCGCGCGCGGCAGCACGAGGTAGCCCACGCGCAGCGCCGGGAACAGGGTCTTCGAGAACGACCCCAGGTAGATCGCCCGCCCGTCCCGGTCCAGCGACTGGAGCGCCTCCAGGGGGTGACCCTCGTAGCGGAACTCGCTCACGTAGTCGTCCTCGACGACCCAGGCGCCGACGCGGGAGGCCCACCGCAGCAGGGCGAGACGCCGTTCGAGCGGCATGATCACGCCGGTCGGGAACTGGTGGCACGGAGTCACGTAGGCCAGGCGGGGGCGCTGCGCCCCGCCGGGGAGCCGGGCCGGATCGAGGCCGTCGGCGTCCACCGGCACGCGCAGCAGGCGGGCGCCCACCGCCTCGAAGGGGATCGTCGCCCCCGGGTAGTGCGGCTCCTCCACCACCGCCCCGTCGCCCGGGTCGAGCAGCACGCGCGCGAGCAGGTCGAGCGCCTGCTGGGTGCCGTTCACCACCACGATGCGATCGGGGTCGCTCACCACGCCGCGAGCCCGGCCGAGGTACTCGCTCAGCGCCACGCGCAGCGGGGCGTGTCCGGCCGGGGAGCCGTAGCCGAGCGCGTCCGCGGAGGCGCGGCGCGCGTGGGCGGCGAGGAGGCGCCGCCAGATCTCGCGCGGGAACTCGTCCACCGCGGGGCGGCCGTAGCGAAAGTCGTAGCGGAGCGTGGGGCGCGGACCGGGCGGGTGGGACGGGGCGAGGTCGAGCCGCGCGGTCAGGCGGCGCGCGTAGGCCGAGATCGCGGCCGGGCGCTCCGCGGCGGGCCGCGCGGGCGCCAGGGCCGGGCGCGGCGGACCCACCCGCGCCACCGAGGTGGCGCCGCGATGGCGGCTCACCAGGTAGCCTTCCGCGGCCAGCTGCTCGTAGGCCAGCATCACGGTGTTGCGCGAGACGCCGAGGTCGCGCGCCAGGGCTCGGGTGGACGGCACCCGGGCCGCGGGGCCCAGCCCGCCGGCGCGGATCTTGGTCTTCAGCGCCAGGTAGACTCGCCGGTAGAGGGGTCCGCGAGTCTCCCGCAGGTTGAGCAGCATGGCGCCTCCCGGGCCGATCTATCTGGCCCCGTCGATCGATTGGAATCTGGCCCTTTCAGGGTGCCAGCATCGGGCCTAGGATAGCGGGGCGGGAACGACCACGGAAGGAGGAAATGAGCATGGCGAGCAGGGTGGACGATCAGGAGACGCTCGAGGCCCTGAATCAGGGGTATCTGCGGGCGGCGGAGAAGTCCGACGTGGCCTGGTACGCCCTACACCTGGCCGACGACTACCGCGCCACCAACCCCGACGGCTCCTTCGCGGACAAGGCGGGCTTCCTCGCCCGCATCGGGCGGCCTC